>VTLG01004520.1_pt1 | contig 19167 bp, 22 predicted proteins | sample 4694571 | NCBI WGS metagenome assembly VTLG01 (sample SAMN12604809, study PRJNA352737) | marine metagenome | biome: ENVO:00000447; feature: ENVO:00000209|ENVO:00000569|ENVO:01000036; material: ENVO:00002151; isolation source: viral sequences binned using virsorter ...
GAACATACTAAGGAAACATTAGAAGAATCTTATGAAAGTACCCTTAAAAACTGGGATCTCTACTTGTATGACCACTTCGGTAGTGCTGACCCTGATACTATCTACAGTCGTATTGAATATATGGCACTCGCGCTCGAAACAAAAACCATATTTCTGGACCATTTGAGCATTTTAATCTCCGGATTAGATGGAGATGAGAGAAAGATGATAGACAACACTATGACTAGACTGAGAAGTTTAGTTGAAAAGACTGGTATAAAACTATTCCTTGTATCTCACTTACGTAGAACACAAACAGATAAGAACCATGAAGAAGGTGCACGTGTAACTCTTGGACAACTGAGAGGAAGCGCAGCAATTAGCCAACTTGCAGATGAAGTTATCGGATTAGAACGCGACCAACAAGAGGGCGCAGTTGATCAGACAACTCTAAGGGTTCTTAAGAATAGATATTCAGGAGAGGTTGGTGTTGCATGTCAACTCAAGTACAACAAACAAACCTGTAAATACGATGAAACTACGGAGCCAATTTTCAATCCCCAAACAGACTTCTGATTTGGATAGGTTGAAAAAACCTAACCCTCCTAGCAAAGAAGCTAAGAGAAAAGCAAAGTTTAAAGATAAAACTTTTGACTACAAAACCGCATCCGTTAATAGAAAAGCGAATGTTGGTATTTGATATAGAAACAAACGGATTACTCCCATCCGTTGACCAAATTCATTGCATAGCAACATATGAGACGGACACTCAAAGGTCCGCCATATTTAATAATAGGAGTGACGGGACCGGTTCGGTCAAGGATGGTATCAATTCCATTATGGATTCCCCAGTTATTGCTGGGCATAACATCATTGGTTATGATCTCCCCGTTATTCGGAAGTTATTTAATACTGGCGAATATTCTGGTTTGGCTTATGACACTCTTATTTTGTCTAGGTTATACCACCCGAACTTATTGGAAATAGATAAGAAACGACAATGGCGACACATGCCATTACAGCTATATGGCAGACACTCACTTGAAGCATACGGTTACAGATTAGGAGAATACAAAGGAGACTTTGGAAAGACAAGTGACTGGCAAGAGTGGAGTCAAGAAATGCAGGACTATATGGTCCAAGACGTAAACGTAACTACCAAACTATGCGACCACTTTCACCCTTACCTGACTGGGTCTCGTTAGAACATCAGGTACAGAAAATACTTACAGATCAAGAAATACATGGATGGTACTTTGATGAATCAAAAGCTCAGCAACTTGAGTCATCTCTCCGACGAGAGATGGAAGAAACTTCAGCAATACTTCGAGGACAATTCCCTTTCGTTGCAGGACCGTTGTTCACTCCTAAACGAGATAACGCAACACAAGGATACAGAGAAGGATGTGAAATACAACGAATAAAAGAGTTTAACCCTACATCAAGAGACCACATAGCATGGATTCTGAAGACTCATTTGAAAGTCAAATTGAACAAGACCACAACGACTGGGAAACCAATTATCGACGAGATTATATTGACGGAGATAGATATTCCCTTCTCGAGGTTATGTGCGAAATGTTTGACGATAAAGAAGAAGCTTGGAATGATATCCGAAGGCGTGAACGCATGGCGCAAGCTCGTTACGACGTCTAGCAGGATTCATCACCATTGCTCGGTTTCTACAAACACATTTAGATGTGCACATAGAAAACCAAATCTAGGACAGGTACCAGCCGGTCCAGAATTTAGAGAACTATTTAAAGCTAGTCCGGGATTAGTAATGGTAGGTGCTGACCTATCAGGTATAGAACTAAGAATGCTTGCTCACTATCTTGGACGGTATGACGGAGGTCGATATGCCGACATACTACTAAACGATGATATACATCAGGTTAATGCTGACAAAATAGGAATCACACGCCGACAAGTAAAGACTGTGACATACGCATTTCTTTACGGTGCCGGAAACGAAAAACTAGGTATGAGCTATGATAACGCTCTACAACCCAAGGAAGCCAGAAAAAAAGGATCAGAGATCCGAGAAGCTTACGTTGCTGCTATCGAAGGACTCTCCGACTTATTGGGAGCGGTTGCAAATAAGGCTGCTAACGGTCACATCATGGCATGTGACGGACGAAGGGTGTTGGTCGATTCACCGCACAAAGGACTGAACTATCTACTGCAATGCTCCGCCGGAGTAATAGCGAAGAGGTGGATGGTTATTGCCGATAGCTTTAACTTTCACAATCATCAATTAGCTTTCGTGCATGACGAATTGCAATACGAATGCAAGCCAGATCAAGCACAAAAAATGATGGAAATATTAGAAAATTCCGCAAAATTAGCTGGAGAGTATTACAACTTACGTTGTCCTATCGCTGCTGAAGCAAAACAAGGCAAAACATGGGCTGACGTGCATTAGATATGAAATTATTAATAGATATGGACTACATAGTATATAAATGCTGTGCAGCCACGGAAACTGAAATTGACTTTGGTGAAGACCTAATAATAGTCACATCTAACTTCTCAGAAGCATATAAATGTGTAAAAAGGGAGTTAGAAAAAATACAAAATGAATTAGGAGCATTCGATGATCTAATTCTGTTCTTTACAAGCCCTAATAATTTTAGGAAAAAAATTCTGCCCGAATACAAGGGTCATCGACAGAGAAAAAAGCCCTGTGGTTTCAAAAGGGTGATAAATAATTTGAAACTAGAATACAAAGTCATTCTTAAGGACACTCTCGAAGCTGACGATACTCTTGGTATGTATGCCACTAAGTTTCCCGGAAATATTATTGTGTCTCCTGACAAAGACATGAGACAGATTCCCGGTAGATTGTATGACTTTAAAGAAACAGTTGACATCACACCTGAAGATGGTGCTCGTTGGCATCTCATACAAACATTAGCTGGTGATAACACCGACGGTTACGCAGGCGTTCCCGGGATAGGTGTTAAGAAGGCAGAAAAAATCTTTGGAGAGAAAGGATACACATGGAAAGCAGTCGTTGAAACCTTTGAAGAAAAGGACATGACTGAAGAGGATGCGTTAGTCAACGCGAGACTTGCACGAATTTTAACTACAGAAGACTACGACTATGAAAGGAAAGAGCCAATCCTCTGGACCCCCTCGCCCGACTATAGCATTGAGTCTCCAGCAGGAGATGGAACTGAGAAGGATAGAGATACAAATAAATAAACCTGAAGCCAGAAAAGAAGACATCATAACTGTCTTCATGGCTCTTCAAGAACAAAACTTTGTACTACAAAACTGTGTTAACCAACTTTTAAAATGGCAGAAGAGCAACAACCAAACTTAATAGCTAGGACTGGAAGAGTCCAAGCATGGATTGATAATCCAACTAACCGTCTACCCGTATCATGCACGATCTTCAATGTAGAAGATTCAATGGAAGGCACAGATGGAATCGAAGCAAGCTGGCGTTTTGTTAGCCATGCTCTACGCTTTGGAGCAGGAGTCGCGGTCCACTTGTCGGACCTTAGACCCGCAGGAACAAAAACAAATAAGGGACCTGATACGCTTGTTGCAAGTGGACCGGTCTCATTCGCAAAATTTTACTCAACATTAAATGAAATTCTTAGGCGCGGGGGGACGTACCGTAATGGGGCGTGCGTTCTTCATCTTGATATTACACATCCCGATATTATTTCTTACATCGAAGCTGATAGATCGCAACTCCCATGGGTCAAGCGATGCGTCGACTTGCATAAAGCCGATTGGAATAATGCCACCCTCCCAGTTAAGCGAGCCCTTATTAAAGGAATTGCCAGAGGAGATGTTTGGCTTAACAAAATAAAATATGATAACAATGGAAAACGAATCAGAAGCAACGTCTGTCTTGAGGTTTACTTGCCCTCACGCGGAACGTGTCTCCTCCAACATCTCAATCTCGGTGCCTGTCGTATCGGCGACCTACGGACAGGTTTCCGTCAAGGCATGTCCGAGTTGTGCGACCTCCATGGCAGGACAGGTGTTGGAGAGTCTGGCGAGTATCTCAAACCAGAGGTAGACAGACAGGTAGGCTTTGGAATGCTTGGCTTAGCCAACTTCCTAGCTAACAACAACATCACATATGCCGAGTTTGGTAAGGCTCTTGAAGCATGTAACAATGCTGAACCTTACGAAGGTTACGCGGGACTAGCTGCACGCGAGCTCTTTCTCGGCATACAAGAAGCAGCTAACATAGCGAGAGAAAATAATATGGAGAGGGCATTCGCTATTGCCCCAACAGCATCGTGTTCTTACAGAAGTAGAGACCTTAAAGGTAATACATGTACACCAGAAATAGCACCACCTATCGGACGAACAGTTGATAGAGATTCAGGTGAGTTTGGTGTGGAAACTGTAAGCTACGGTGAGGTAGAGATCGCATCCGAAGTGGGATGGGATAATTATAAGAAAGTGGCAGATCAGATAATGATCATGCTTGACAGAACAGGTTTGCTTCATGGCTACAGCTTCAATTCTTGGAGCGACATGGTGACTTACGATGAAGCATTTATAGAAGAGTGGTTGCAATCACCACAGACTTCACTTTATTATTCTTTACAAGTAATGGGAGACACTCAAGATAAGTCTGATGCTTACGCAGCATTAGGTGATACTGAAGTCGAAGAGTACTTGACAGATATATTTAGTGCAGTACCAGACCCTGACTTTGTTCCTGATGAGAACTATAAGGTAGGATGCGACTGTGAGCAGTAGCTTTATAGATAAGTGTCTTTATACAGTTGACCCACACATACCTAAACCATTTATTGAAGAGATGTATAACTGTGCGAAATCATTGTCGTACATCCCTACAGGTAACGATGTAAGTTATAGAAATAACATGGTTCATTGGTTGACGTGGGACCATTGGATAGCAGGCATCATGCACAACATATTTATTAGTGCTAATAATGATTACTTTGGGTATGATTTAGATCATTTTGATTCTGGAATACAAGTGACCAACTATGAGGAAGGTCAGTTCTATGGATTCCATAACGATATGATTGATGGCGGTAGGTATAAGACAAGAAAATTATCTATGTCTTTATGTCTTACAGATGATTATGAAGGTGGAGAGCTAGAACTATATAACGCATCAGATCTTGAACCGATCTCATTGAAATTAAAAGCAGGGGAAATTGCTATCTTCCCATCATGGGTAGTACACAGAGTAAAACCAGTTACCAAGGGCAGGCGTGTAAGCTTAGTCGCTTGGATGAACGGACCACTTTTTAAATAATAATGAACCCCTACTTAAAATTACTGTCCAGAAAAAGAACTTGGACACCCGTACAAACATCTAAAGGAAAGTTAAAAGAAGGTGCAGAAGAAACCATCTACCGTGCTCTTGCAATACGCCATATGGAGTTACCAGTTGGCGAGTTCATTACAGACGCACTTGATAAGGAAGTTCCCGACTCTGCGAGAGCACTTCTAGAGTCGAACGTCAAAGACGAGATCAAACATGACCTTGCACTTGGCTATATCACCAACGCACTAGGCGTCGATGAAAAAGCTGAAGCCGAAGCATTACGCTTACGTGCAGCGTGGGAAGAACATCCAGACCACACCATATTAAAAGCATTAGTAGCTGAGAGAGCAATCTTCTTTGTGCTACTACCTTTCTTCAGATTCTGTGGTGACGCAGGATTAAGAACAGTATCAGCAGATATATCTAGAGACGAGCAAGTCCATGTGGCAGCTAACTCTCTTGTCTGTAGAGAGCTAGGTCTTACACCTAGCAGATCATTAGACAAGCTAAGAAAGGCAACAATTAACTGGGTAATGCAACCTTTAAAGCAAAACCCCGATAGATTTTTGGACAAAAAATTTTGGCTCGATGCGAGTGACCGCCTTATGTATGAAGGTAAAGCTCCCGAGTTTTCTCAGACCAAGGCAGCAAGAATGCCTGCATTTTTTGAACATGCAAACCAAAATCTCCCTCAATACTCTTAAGCTTCACAATCAACGCTTAGACGAACTGGTTACGAGACTTGAAGAGAACTTTGGATGGAAACCTATCCATCCTAAGGAAGATGTACAAACAATAATGTACAGAGCTGGACAAGCCAGCGTTATTGACTATATAAAATCCATAATGGACGAGGAAATTTAAACATGTGTATTTTCGGAAGTCGTCGTGCTCCTGCACCGACCCCACTACCCCCACCACCTCCACCACCATTGCCACCAGCACCTACTACTCCGCCACCTGACGCAGTAAACCAAGACATCAACCCTCAAGTTGAAACAGATCTTGACGAGACAGGTAATAAGACACAGAGTCAGCAGGCTATGGGTACTAATCAACTTCGTATTGAGAAAGACCCACCAATAAATAATGGTTCACCACTCACACCCGGGAGCGGAGGACTTAACTAATGTTGGCACGTGAAAGATACAATCAACTTGTAAAAGATCGACGACAATTCCTAGACACCGCAGTTGAATGTAGTAAACTCACGTTACCTTATTTAATTCAAGACGATACAACTTCACGTCCAGTACATGAAACTCTAGAAGTACCTTGGCAGAGTGTCGGCAGTAAATGTGTTGTGACTTTGGCAGCAAAGCTAATGCTCGCAACACTACCACCGCAGACTACCTTCTTTAAGTTACAAGTTAGAGACGACAAGCTGGGTGAAGAATTACCTCCAGAGACTAAATCAGAATTGGATCTCTCTTTCTCTAAGTTAGAGAGAACCATTATGGAATACGTTGCTGCATCAAATGACAGAGTTGTTATACACCAAGCACTTAAACATTTAATTGTTGGTGGTAACGCTCTGCTTTTCATGGGCAAGGATGGCATGAAGAGCTATCCTCTCAACAGGTACGTGGTTGAAAGAGACGGAAATGGTAACGTCCTAGAAATAGTTACAAAGGAATTGATAAACAAGGATGTTCTCGGCTTTGATCTACCAGAGAAAGTCCCGAACACCGGAGTCGATGAAACCGGAAGTACCAATCTCGAAGAAGTCGAAGTTTACACGTGCGTGAAACTAGAAAACGGCAGATGGAAGTGGTACCAAGAAGTCAACGACATGATAATCGAAGGCTCATACAGTTCAGCACCTAAGAACGCAAGCCCTTGGCTCGTGCTCACCTTTAATTCGGTGGACGGAGAACAGTATGGTCGTGGCAGAGTAGAAGAGTTCCTTGGTGATCTCAAATCTCTCGAAGGATTATCGCAAGCATTAGTGGAAGGCGCAGCAGCAGCAGCGAAGGTAATCTTCCTAGTTAGCCCAAGCTCAACCACTAAACCCCAGACTATAGCTAAGGCTGGGAACGGAGCTATCGTCCAAGGACGTGCAGAAGACGTCCAAGTAGTTCAGGTAGGAAAGACAGCAGATTTTTCTACAGCAGCTCAGATGGCTCAAGGTATAGAGAAAAGATTACTAGAAGCATTCTTAGTTATGAACGTAAGGAATGCAGAGAGGGTAACAGCAGAGGAAGTACGTCTTACTCAGTTAGAACTAGAACAATCTTTGGGTGGAATATTCTCATTGATTACTACACAGTTCTTACTACCTTATCTAAATAGAATCTTATTAGTTCTACAAAGAAGTAATGATATACCTAAGCTACCTAAAGATTTAGTTAGACCTACCATCGTGGCAGGAATTAACGCACTAGGTAGAGGACAAGACAGAGAAGCATTAACTATGTTCGTTGGAACTATAGCTCAAACTCTGGGACCAGAAGCTTTGATGAAATACATAAACCCACTAGAAGCAATCAAGAGATTGGCTGCTGCACAAGGTATAGATGTATTGAATCTAGTTAAGACTGAGGAACAGATGGCTCAAGAACAACAACAAGCAATGCAAGCTCAGCAACAACAAACACTACTTGAACAGGCTGGTCAGTTTGCTAACTCTAAGATGGTTGACGGGCAGAACATGCAAGACGTAGCCGGAGCTATGCAGGGACAGACTGGACAAGAAGCACCACCACCAGAAGGTTAATGGCAGAAACATTTACAAGCGATAATACTCCAGACGCAGAGGTTCTTACTTCTGATGGCGAAGTTAATCTTAGCCCAGAAGAACAAGACTCTCTGCAAGTCGGGGAGAAAATGGTAGCCGAACAAGAAGGGTTACTAGCAGGAAAATATAAAAGTGCAGAAGATTTAGAAGCTGCATACCTATCACTACAAAAAAAACTTGGAGAAAATGATGGCGTACAAGAAGGGCAAGAAGCCGAAGAAGTAAAGGCTGAAGAAACTAAAGAGGAAGAGAAGCCAGCAGAGACTACTCCCGCTATGGCTTTAATCACCGAAGCTTCAGATGAGTACTACAAAAACGATGGCGTGCTATCAGAGAAAACGATAGAAAAATTCTCTAGCATGAGCAGTTCGGATTTAGTTAATGCTTACATCGAAGCACAAAAACAAAATCCACAGCTTAATGCGAACCAAGCTCCCGCTAGTTTATCCGATGCAGATGTGAACCAAGTTCAGAATGCAGCCGGTGGTTTAGCAGAGTACAACAAAGTTATAGATTGGGCTGGTTCAAACCTAGACAACAAAAGCATACAAGCTTTTGATTCAGTTGTAGATACAGGAAATATTGCTGCAATTAATATTGCATTCCAAGGACTTAAATCAAAATACATAGAAGCAAATGGCTATGAAGGCAGAATGCTTACTGGTAAAGCTCCAAAGAAACAAGGCGATGTGTATAGATCACAAGCTGAACTCGTAGCTGCTATGTCAGACCCAAGATATGATAATGACCCAGCCTATAGAGCTGACGTCATTGAAAAATTATCACAAAGTGACGTTACATTCTAATGGCTACAACATACAGAGAGGACGGTAGTAAGAAGACCACAAAAAATGAAGGTCCCTGCCCCTCTGGATTTTTTAGAAATCCAAAAACAGGTAAGTGTGAACAAGCTGGAGTCGGACCGGAGTACAGACCATGAGTAAGAAAACTCTTTGGCAGGATATGTTAAAGATCAAACCTACTATCAAACTTCAGACAGCTTATAAAAACTACCGCATCGGTGGTGGTGAAAAATCTTTTGAAGAATGGAAAAAATCACGATGAAGACTAGAGACTTAGACACATTACTTTATAACGAATACCCTTACGAACCACCAATACAGGTTCTTCCAAAACAAAAACTAATGACACCCGAAGCAGAAAGATTTAATGGCTGGGCAGCAATGCTTGGCTTCGTAGCAGCTCTAGGAGCCTACGTAACAACTGGACAAATCATACCCGGAATATTTTAATGGCAGCAATCTCACTAACAAGAGAAGGCACAAGTAATTGGCAAAGATTTTGTGAGTGGGTAACAAGTACACAGAACCGTCTCTATGTGGGATGGTTCGGTGTCCTTATGATACCTTGCTTACTAGCAGCCACTACATGTTTTATACTCGCCTTTATCGCAGCACCGCCTGTAGATATAGATGGCATACGTGAGCCAGTTTCCGGCTCGTTAATATACGGAAACAATATTATATCTGGAGCAGTAGTCCCTAGCTCCAACGCAATAGGATTGCACTTTTACCCGATCTGGGAAGCTGGCACTTTGGACGAGTGGTTATATAACGGCGGACCATATCAGCTCATAGTCTTTCACTTCTTAATAGGAGTACTTGCATATGCAGGAAGACAATGGGAACTCTCATACAGATTAGGTATGAGACCTTGGATATTTGTTGCTTACACAGCACCAGTATCAGCAGCATTAGCTGTATTTTTAGTTTATCCATTCGGTCAGGGTAGCTTCTCTGATGGGATGCCTTTAGGAATAAGTGGAACATTCAACTTTATGTTTGTCTTCCAAGCGGAACACAACATCCTTATGCACCCCTTTCATATGCTCGGAGTTGCGGGTGTGTTTGGCGGTGCTTTGTTTGCTGCTATGCACGGAAGCCTTGTTACTTCCTCAATCATTCGGGAGACCACGGAAACTGAATCACAGAACTACGGCTATAAGTTTGGTCAGGAAGGCGAGACTTATAACATAGTTGCTGCACATGGTTATTTCGGCAGACTTATATTTCAATATGCTTCTTTCAATAATTCTCGTAGTTTACATTTCTTTCTTGGTACTTTCCCCGTGGTTGGCATATGGCTTACCTCCATGGGAATCTGCACTATGGCTTTCAACCTTAATGGTTTCAACTTTAATCAGTCAGTCGTAGATGTTAATGGAAAGATTATTCCTACATGGGCTGACGTATTGAACAGAGCTAACCTTGGCTTTGAAGTAATGCACGAAAGAAACGCACATAATTTCCCACTTGATTTAGCAGCAGTTGAATCACACGTGGCACTAACCGCACCATCCATAGGCTAATGAAACAACCCCACCTAGATTTATTATTTCCAACACCAATATTACAGTTAGAGATTAACAGGCACAAAGAGTATAAAGAAAAGTTTGTACCACTTCTCATGGAGAAGATGAAAGATAATCCAGCAAACCAACTTCAATGGAATGGCATTGATAATTGCTGGAGTGCCACTCATGACTTACTTGGAGATGATTTATCACCAATAGATGAACAGTTCGAGGGTGCTGTAAGAGGCTTTATAGGATACTGTAAAGGATTTGATTTTTACACAGGAAAGGTAGACTACCAAGGCTGGTGGAATGTATATAACCAACATGCTTATATGGAAATACATGACCATGCCGAGTGTGCCGTATCTGGTATTTATTATTTACAGTTAGATCTCAATAAAGATTATCCAGCAGGATTCATGAATCCATGTTCACAGTTGATTGAGAGGTGGAGTTCTAATAACAATATGGGTGATAGAAACTCTGTATTTATGAGTCATACTCATCCAAATTATTTAGATCATAAAGAGGGAGTACTTGTATTATTCCCTCCTCATCTACAACATTTTGTACGGAGTTCTAAAACTAAAGACCCACACTACCGTATATCCTATGCCTTCAATGTCACAATATAAACTTTGTGCAGAGATTACTTGGGAGGATGTGATGGATAAATTAAATCAAGAACTACAAACAGGTAGTGCTAAGTGTATGCGTCACACATATTATCTAGGCAATAGCTATAGACCTAATACTATTCAGAGAGCTTTCGATGAAGTAATAGGAAATAGTCCTTTGACATTAGGTGATAATGAGATGCACTTATTTATTTCATTCACTCCTAGCGCACAAGTGTTTGGAAAGCATAGAGATAACGACGACGTGTTTCTCGTACAGGCTATAGGTAAGATGATCTACGAACTAGACAGAGAATATGTTCTGAGTCCGGGAGATTCATTATTCGTACCTATGGGTACATACCACACGCCTAAGGTAATTGAACCTAGGGTCACATTAAGTTTTGCATGAAACATCAATCAGACAAAATGAAAGCAAGTATCACCGGCTATGGCTTTTTGGAACCAGAAGAAAAAAAGAAAAAAACTAATAAGAAATCTAGTAACACTACTAACAGTAGTGACTAACTGTTTCATTATTGCCGGTGTCAGTAGACATTGGATAATAAAACCAAGACACATGATTCTCCGTCCGTTCATCCCGCATGGGACGCATGACGACTCAAGCAAGGAACGGGGCTTGGGTATATGGAGATGACGATGAAAGTTACTTTCGTATATCGTGGCGTGTCTTACACAAGAATAGTCAAGTAGACCTTTGGGGAGGAGCGTTACCTCCCTATTCAATTTGGGAAAAGCCCTTCGAGGAGGATACCTTTTACCCGTCGACGGTGGGAAAAGACCACAAACGTGCCAGTCTCACGTTAGACCAATTAAGACTGCAACAATTCTAAGCTTAGAGACGATACATAATACCCCTCAAATTAGGACAATATAATGGCTCAACAGAGTTCAGCTAACCCTACCTCACTTACACGTCAGGGTCAGTTAAATAGTGCAGGAGACGCAAGAGCACTATATTTAAAATTGTTCTCAGGTGAGATGTTCAAAGGCTTCCAGCACGAGACAATCGCACGTGATCTAATCATGAAGCGTACACTCAAGAACGGGAAGAGTTTACAGTTCATCTACACAGGTAGAACAACAGCCGAGTACCATACACCCGGCAACAGCATACTAGGTAACAGCGACGGTGCACCTCCAGTAGCTGAGAAGACAATCACATGTGATGACCTTCTTATCTCAAGTGCATTCGTTTACGAACTAGACGAGACACTTGCTCACTATGAATTACGTGGTGAAATTTCTCGTAAGATCGGATACGCTCTTGCTGAAAAGTATGACAGATTAGCTTTCAGAGCTATCGCTAAAGGTGCTAGACAAGCTTCACCTGTAGCAAAGACTAACTTTAAAGAGCCCGGTGGAACACAGATCAGAGTTGGTGCAACAACAAATGATTCTGATGCTTACAACGCAGGCAACTTAGTTAATGCTTTCTACGATGCAGCAGCAGCACTAGACGAGAAAGGCGTATCTTCTTCAGGAAGAGTAGCGGTTCTAAACCCTCGTCAATACTACGCTTTAATCCAAGACATTGGTTCAAACGGATTAATCAATAGAGACGTTCAAGGTACTGCATTGCAGTCCGGAAACGGAATCATTGAAATCGCTGGTATCAAGATCTACAAGTCTATGAATGTACCATTCTTAGGCAAGCACGGTGTTGCATACGGCGGAACAACTGGTGAGACTTCACCATCTAACATGGGTGACCACATTGGTACAGCTCTAGAAGATGGACGTAAGTCAGTAACTGGTATAAACAACAACTACGGTAACACTACTGACTTTGCTAAGTCTTGTGGATTAATTTTCCAGAAGGAAGCAGCAGCAGTTGTAGAAGCTATCGGTCCTCAAGTTCAGGTAACTTCAGGTGATGTTTCTGTTGTTTACCAAGGTGACGTAATCCTTGGAAGACTTGCTATGGGAGTAGATTTCCTAAACCCAGCAGCAGCAGTTGAACTATATGTTGGTGGCACAGCTCCAGCTAAGTTCGGCGGAACTTATCCAGAGAACGGTTAAGACTTTATACAAGGGTGGTCTTCGGACCCCCTTTTTTTTATTTATTATGGCTATTCAAATTAGTACCGATACAGAACTATCCGCAGTTAACTCAATTTTGGGTAGCATTGGTCAATCACCTATCACCACTCTACAAGTACAAGGAGGTATAGACCCTCTTGCTAATCCAGAGATATCAATAATTGTCAATATACTTTCAGAGACTAACAAGAACGTCCAATCAAGTGGCTGGCATTTTAACACTCAATATAATATAGAGAAATCTCCAGACAGTTCTGGTCACTTTGAAGTTCCTGCTGACGCTATTGCTTACGATGTAAGTGATGGACAGTCTGACAGATTTCAAGATGTAACAAGAAGAGATGGAAAGATATATGACCTCATAAGAGATACAAATGTCTTTGAAGGAGACATGAAATTTGACTACGTTAAACTTTTAAAATTTGACGACGTACCACCACCAATACAGAGATACATAATTGCAAGAGCAGCAGTAAGAGCAGCTTCACAATTAGTGTCTAATACAGAATTAGTAAAACTATTAAAGCAGGAAGAGACTCAAACTCAAGCAGCAGCTATGGAATACGAGTGTCAACATTCTGACGCTAACTACATGGGGTGGCCGAATGAGTCTTCTTATCGTGCATATCAACCTTACAAAGCATTGATTAGATAATGGCTAACATCACACAGACTATACCTAACTTGACTCAGGGTATCTCACAACAACCAGATGAATATATGATACCCGGTCAGGTAAGAGACATGGTAAATGCTCTCCCGGATGTATCGCAAGGATTACAGAAAAGACCGGCTGGTAAGTTTGTGGGTTCTCTTAGTGACTTCTCACCTAGCAGTAAAAACTGTACATCAGACGGTAGGTGGTTCCACTATTACAGAGATGACACAGAACAATATATAGGACAAGTAGCAAAAGACGGGACAGTCAGAATGTATGACTGTCTTACAGGTAATAATGTAACCGTTGTAGATGCTACGAGTGGTAGTGGTTCAGGAAAATATTTATATCACACAGGTGATGAAGATATCCAGACACTAACACTAAACGACTTTACCTATATCAATAACAGAAACATAGATTGTTTGATGGATAATACTGTTACAGCTCCATTAGATAATTTTGGTAAAGAAGTATATATAGATTTAAAAGCTATATCTTATGCCAAGCAATATGCAGTAAATATATTTGACCAAGACGGTACACAGACCAGTCACTTTACAGAGGTTAGAACAGCTACTCGTATCAGAGTAGACATGATTAGATCAAGTAATAACTACTGTGATGGTAATGGTTTTATGGTTGAACACTCACCCAGAGGTTCTCAAAGTACTAGATGTGATGATAGTGCAGGAGATGGTAGAGATGCTTATGCTCCTAACGTAGGTACACAGATATTTGCAGTAGACAGTAACAAAACACTTTATGATACAGCAGCTACAGGCGGTACTAAATCAGGTGGTGGAATAACTGATACCAATTACGACTACCCGGTAAGAGTATATGAACAAGGGAGTTCAGGTTCAGGTTCTAACTACGTTAGTGGTAGATCTAACTTGTATTTCCGTGTAGCTACAACTGGTCAGTCAGTACCATACACTACTGGTACAGGCGAGAATATGGAGACCACATATCAGGCAAGATATACAACTACATACGATCTCCTTTATGGAGGAGAAGGTTGGAAAGAAGGAGACTTCTTCCATTTCTGGATGAAAGATGCTTTCTATAAATTAACTGTAGAAGCTATTAGTACATCTAAGGTTCAGGCTAACTTAGCACTTGCTAGACCTAACCCTACACCATTTGATACTGAAACAACTATTACTGCTGAGAGTATTCTCGGTGATATCAGAACATCAATAATAGCCGGAGGTAATATCTCTGCTAATGATGTGACGATAATAGGTAATGGTTTATATATAAAAAGGACTACAAGTTTTAACGCAAGTACACCAGTTAATGAATTACTTAATGTTGTATCTGGTTCAGTAAATGATATTGGAGACTTACCTAGCCAATGTAAAAATGGCATGGTTGTGGAAGTAGTTAATAGTATTGCTGATGAAGATAACCACTATGTAAAATTCATTGGTGAAAATGGTAGAGATGGTAAAGGTACTTGGAGAGAAGTAGCTAAGCCGGGTAGAGAGATTCAGTTTAAATATTCTACTATGCCTATTGCTCTTATAAGAACAGCAGACGGTAATTTTAGACTAACTGAACTAGATGGTTCTTCCTATACAGTTAATACATCTCAAGGTGCAAAAACATTTACAGTTCCTAGATGGGATAACTGTTTAAGTGGTGACGAAGTTACTAACAAACCACCTTCATTCATAGGTCAACCTATAAACAAATTAGTATTCTTTAGAAATAGATTTGGTTTCTTATCTGAAGAAAATATAATACTTTCCAGACCGGGAGACTTTACTAACTTTTGGCCGAAGTCTGCTATACAGTTGATTGGCTCAGACCCAATAGATGTATCTGCTAGTTCTAGACAACCAGCTAAATTGTTTGATGCAATAAACATAAACACAGGTTTAGTTTTATTCTCTGAGAGTCAGCAGTTTATGTTGACTACAGACAGCGATTCATTTACTCCTCTTACAGCTAAGATCAACAACCTTGCTTACTACAATTTCAACGTCAAAACTAACCCAGTTTCTCTAGGTACATCTATAGGATTCTTAGATAATGCTGGTAAAAAATCCAGATTCTGGGAGATGGCAGACGTTGTTAGACAGGGTGAACCTAATGTAATAGAACAAAGTGCTGTTGTATCTAAGCTATTTGAGAGTGATCTGACACAGATTTCCAATAGTGAAGAGAATGGAATTATATTCTTTAGTGAAGAAGGTAGCTCTACATTGTATGGCTATAAATATTTCCAAAATATTAGAGAAAGAAAATTAGCAGCTTGGTTTAAATGGACCTTAACAGGTGAAATACAATACCATTGCATGCAAGATGACTCCTTATTTGTTGTAGTTAAGAACGGTACTAAGTACCAGATGCTTAAATACAGCTTAAAAATGGATGCTAATACCTATTCTCTACACGATAATCGGGTACATTTAGACCACTTAATGAAGGTAACATCACTAGCATCTAGTGCATTTAGTGGTGGTAAAACTACATTTACTAAACCTACAGGACTAGAAAGCAGTAATCAGTTAGTTGCATATGACATAGATGACTCAGCTAACCCACCAGTAGCTATTGGTAGGTTTGCAGACGTCTCAGTTAATGGAAATAATCTAGAAATAACTGGTGATTGGACAGGACAAGACTTCTTAATAGGTTATGAGTACACCATGTCCGTAACACTACCTACTATCTACTACAAAGTAACCGAGAATAAAAGAGTTACTGCTGACACTAGGGCACATACTGTTATCCATAGAGTCAAGATAGGATTTGGACCTGTAGGTGTATATGAAACTACACTACAAAGAATAGGAAGACCTGACTACACAGAACTATTTGAAGTCACACCGGCTAACACAGTTCTAGCTAACAGTCCGGGAGTCTTTAATGATGAAATACAGAGAACAATACCTATATACGAGAGAAATATAAACGCAACATTAACTATTAAATCTACTCACCCAGCTCCGGCAACCATGCACAACTACACATGGGAAGGAGTTTATACAGATAATTTTTACAAAAAAATTGGCTAACTATATATTCCCGGCGACGTTGGATGCTGCTCTTAAAGTGGCATCTAACTTGCTTCCAGATGACCATAGGGAGGTTACAGAGGGTCATGGACTTGACCCAGAAAGTGCATTGGCAATATCAGTAAATAACTGTGACTCAGTTTACTTTCAAGTACCCAATGGAGAATTAGCTGGCATGGCAGGAGTTCATAAGAATGGACAAATCTGGATGCTCTGTACACCAGCTATATATGCCTATCCTCATACCTTTGCACGAGAAGCAAAGCGTTTTGTGAATGAAAGACCTGAAGAAAAATTATGGAACTTTGTAGATAAAAGAAACAAGGTTCATTTAAAACTTCTTAAGTTTTTAGGGTTCCAGTTTCTCGAAGAATTTACATATGGACCCAACAATTTGACCTTTATCGAGTTTGCCCGTGTGCGCACCAACAGCGATTAGCGGAGTTCTTGGAGCGGTAGGAGATGCTGCTGCTGTTAACCAACAGAACAACGCCAAAATCAGACAATATAAAATCAAAGATCGGATGCGTGTCACCAAAGCAATACGTGACGATCTTTTATATAAAACAAAGAAAGTTCAATACGAACAGAATGTAGACTCTGCAAACATAGCAGCCCAGAGATCTTATACAGATACTCAAATCAGTATGAATAAAAACCTCTCTAATGTTTTCTTAAAAAATTATGAGAGCATGATGGAGATGATGAAAACTGGTGGAGATATAGAAGTAGGAGCTGCTGAACGTGGAGTTAGTGGAGCAAATGTAGCTAAGGCTTTATTAGTAAATAGAGCAAAGCTAGGACTTGTAGAATCTAACAGATCTAGATTCCTGATGAATGCTACATATGACATGAATCGTGCGAATCAGTCTACACAGATAAAACTAAAAGATGTTCTTAACAAAGAATTTAGTTCAGTTGCATTGCAACCAGTACGTGACATCCCAGATCCCCCACCAGTACTAGGAAATCCAGGATTGACCTTTGCTCTCGGAGCTGCATCAGCAGTAGCTAGTGGCATAGGAGCTGGAGAATTTGAGAGTACCCCAAATGCCTTAAACGATATGCCGGATTATTCAAACGCATTTGATACAGAGTTTGATATGAGTGGTTTTGACTGGAGTGCAGACTATAGCTTCACTAATGATTGGATGAAATAAATGGCAGAAGGAATTAAACCCGGAAAATTTGAATATGCTAGTGCTGTAGACTTGGCTACCAGTCAAGAAAAACTAGACAATCAAATCCGACAAAGCGAGGAAAACTACCTCCAAGGCGTCATACAAAATGACAACGATAGATTAGATCTATTAGAAAAAAGAAATGATCAACTCAAACTATTTTCTAAAAATGCTGCTAACGCTGTAAAGAAAATAAGAGATGATAAGAGAGCAGAGTTTATTAAAGATATAAACTATAGAATTTTAACTGAAGGAGTTAGCCCAGAATTACAGGCTACTTTTAGAGGTGAAAGAGAACAATTATTTGTTAATGGTACAAATATAAACTTTGCTACAAATGAATTTATAAAAGAAACTGGCGATACTATTACAGCTCGTGAGTTTCAGAAAATGAATAAGTGGGAGCAGTATCAAACAGTAGAAGCTTTCGTAAAGAAAGAAGCTAAAGGATATGCTGACTACTACTACAAAGCTTATAACGAAGTAACACTTCCAGATGGAAGAGGATTCAAAGATAATCTATCAGCAGCAGAAGAAGCTTATCTAGACACTAAGATTAAACGCGAATTTGGTTTAAGGTTTGCTGGCGTAAATGAAGCTCTTATTGCTGAGTATGCTAAACCTGAAATTGATACCTTTGACGAGACAAGGCGAAAGCAACGTGTAGCTTTAAAGGAAAAGATGTGGTGGGCTGAGAGAGGTGCAAAAGATAGAGACCTCTTAAAAACCAATTTAATGGTTGCTAGTCCTGCTGCAAAAATTGATGGTTATAACAAATGGATTGCTACCTACATGTCCAACTACGATGTGGACGCTGCTACAGCTAGAAATGCTTTTGTTGCTAATTTAATTTCACTTGTTGAAGATGATGAAAGTGGTGTGACATCTCAGGATGCACTAAGACTTATTAATACAACATTTACTGGGCATGATGGTGTAGAACGTACACTACTAAGCTGGAATGAATTTGATGGTATTGAAGGTAAACTTATTGATGCTCATAAAAAATCTAAAGATAGTGAAGAAGCTAAGTATGACAAAACAATATCTTTCTGGGTTAGTAGTATTATTGACGACAGAGAAAATATTGATGAAGCTGCGGAAATAGAAATTCGTAAGATTTTTAAGCAAAAATATGGATACGTTCCTGCTGAAATTGAAGATGCTTTAAGAGGACACCTTCCAAATGATGATGCAAGAAGATTTCTTGATAATCAGTTAGAAGTACAGGATGGTGTTTTATTTGACTATCAATTACAAAACGTAAGTAATACTGTCAGAAAAGAGTATGAAGATAAATTAGCAACTGC
>VTLG01009785.1_pt1 | contig 19165 bp, 22 predicted proteins | sample 4694571 | NCBI WGS metagenome assembly VTLG01 (sample SAMN12604809, study PRJNA352737) | marine metagenome | biome: ENVO:00000447; feature: ENVO:00000209|ENVO:00000569|ENVO:01000036; material: ENVO:00002151; isolation source: viral sequences binned using virsorter ...
ATTTCTGCCCAGCATCTTCGTTTGATATAGCTAAAGTCCTATTGTCACCAAGAGTGACAGTATGTGTACTTGCTTCGTCTAAATCAAACGTAATAGTAGCACCATCAGTGTTAGATTTAAGAGGAGTTTTTACAGCTTTAGAAAAAGTCGTTCTTTGAGAAAGAGTAACTTCTCCATCAGAAGCGATTGCTATAGCGTCTGTGTCACTAGCAGAACCAATATTTCCAGCATCTCCAACTATGAGATTAGCCATAGTAACAGTGCCGCTAGTGGTGTCGTCAGCATTGTTCTTTAAGAAGGCATCATCTACATTAACTGTAAGAGTATCTCCACTCATAGCAGTAGTTGCATTTGTACCTCCAGCAATGGTGAGTGTGTCGCCGGGCGTTATACCTGTAGAACCACTATCTCCAGCAACTGTTGTATCAGAAACAACAAAGTCTAGTGTTCCATCACCGTCTTCATAAGTTACAGAAATACCAGTTTCAGTATTTCCTGTAACCATACCTCCAACAAAGTCTTCTACCTGCTCTTCTGATAATTGAGTGTTGTCATTATCAGCAGCAATAGTAATGCTGCCAGTTCCGTTAGTAATAGTGACATTAGAGCCAGCGGTTAGTGTAGACTTGGTCAAAGTATTACCAGTTGTATTACCAATTAGCAATTGACCATTTGTAAAAGTAGTTTGCCCAGTTCCTCCTTTTGCCACAGTAACTGTGTCAGACAATGTTGAGCCAGCAGCGGTCACAGTTATGTTAGCAGTACCATCAAAAGACGTACCATTAATAGTTCTCGCCGTTTCTAATGCCGTAGCTGTCGCTGCATTTCCAGTCGTATCTTGGTTAAGAGTACCAACGACAAAGTCTAAAGTTCCATCTCCATCTTCGTAGGTAACACTAATGCCAGTTTCTGTATTACCAGTAACCATGCCTCCAACTATATCTTGAACTTGTTCAGTTGATAATTGAGTATTAGTGTCAGAAGCGGCAATTGTTATAGTACCAGCGCCATTAGTGATGGTGACATTAGAACCCTCTGTTAATGTAGCAACCGCAGGGTCTGTGGAGTTATCACCAATTAATAGTTGTCCATTTCCTAAAACTGCCGTTGCAGTAATAGCGTCCGTACCGGAACCTAAGAGGACACCACCATCAGTAAGAGAGGTTGCTCCAGTACCACCCTTTGCCACAGTAACAGTATCTGACAACGTAGAGCCAGCAGCAGTTATAGTTATATTTCCAGTACCATCAAAAGAAGTACCATTGATAGTCCTAGCAGTTTCCAGAGCAGTTGCTGTCGCAGCGTTGCCAGTTGTATCTTGGTTTAAAGTGCCGACAACAAAATCTAAAGTTCCGTCACCGTCTTCATAAGTAACAGTGATACCAGTCTCTGTGTTACCAGTAACCATTCCGCCAACTATGTCTTGAACCTGTTCAGTAGTCAAAGTTGCAGTTATGAAACCAGAGGATGAGTTATCATAATTTGACAAATCGTTATCTACTACTAAGTCAATAGTGCCATCAGCATCTTGATATGTAGCAGTTATAAGAGTCTCAGTATTACTACTGAACATGCCTCCGGCTATATCTTGAACTTGCTCTGTAGTAAGCTGCGTATTGGTATCAGTAGCAGCAATTGTGATAGAGCCTGCACCATTTGTGATGCTAATGTTAGAACCCGCTGTTAGCGTGGCGACTGTAGGATCTGTAGAGTTGTCACCAATCAGTAACTCTCCATTTGCCAAAACTGCTGTTGCAGTAATAGCTCCCGTGCCACTACCCAAGAGAACGCCGCCATCGGTAAGAGAAGTTGCTCCAGTACCACCTTTCTCAACCGTAACAGTATCAGACAAAGTGCTTCCTGCCGCAGTTATGGTTATGTTTGCAGTGCCATCAAAGGAAGTTCCATTAATCGTTCTAGCAGTTTCCAAAGCTGTAGCCGTAGCTGCATTTCCAGTAGTGTCTTGATTAAGCGTACCAACAACAAAGTCTAAAGTGCCATCGCCATCTTCATACGTGACTGTAATTCCAGTCTCTGTATTTCCAGTTACCATTCCTCCTACGATATCTTGAACTTGCTCTGTACTAAGTTGTGTATTAGTGTCAGTGACTGTACATGAAATTGTGACTGTGCCATCTGCTGTAGTTTCGCAAGTAATTCCAGTACCCGCCGCAAAAAACAAATCATCGCCTTGCGTTATAGTTGTGGCATTACTGTCGGTCGTAGCAGAGACCGTGAAACCACTACCCATAGTGTTAGTATCAGTAGCCGCAATTGTAATAGTATCACTAGCAGCAGTTGTTGTAATTGTAACATTACTTCCTGCCGCAAATGTAAGAGTATCGGTTGTAGTATCCGCTACTACATCATCTTGCCCTGCTACTGATATGGTTTTGAAGGAATACTCATTATTTTCACCGCCAGAACCAGCAGCGACCCAAGTGAATCCACCACTAGCATCGTCATATGATAAGAGGTAATTGTCAGTAGGACTATTGGTAGCATTTAAATGCTCTTCGTCAATAGAACCTGCCGCATAGTGTTCACTATCAACAGCGTCGTCAGCAATTTTATCACCATTGATAGCATCGTTTGCTATATAAGCTTGAGCTATAGCGGTTCCTTGCCAAGTACCAGTAGCAATAGTTCCAACCGCAGTAATTTGTGTTTGAGAAGCATCAACACTAAGAGTATCACCAGTTAAGGTAATTCCAGTTCCCGCAGTTAAGTTGGTGTCATCACCAATGTCGATTTGAGCTAGTGTTATTGCCTGACCTGAAATTGAAAGATAGTCATGACTAGTTGTTACTAGCGTTACATTAGTAGAATTATCTGTACCAGCAGCATCTACGCCTAGATTGCTCCTAGCAGCAGATGCAGTTGAAGCTCCAGTTCCACCATGAGCAATAGCTATATCTGTTGCTTCCCATGTTCCTGTGGCGATTGTACCAATAGCAGTAATTTGTGTCTGAGAAGCGTCTACACTTAAGCTATGTGCAATTCCTTCTCCACTAGTAGCTCCTGTTGAAGTTATGCCAGTTCCACCAGTAATAGTGGCGACATAATTTCCGCTAGTATCTGTTGTTAAGGCTACAGTATGAGAAAGGTTTCCACTAGCGTCTAGATATACAGCCTTACCAGCAGGGTAAGTCGCAAAAACTGTGTGAGTGCCAGAAGAGAGGTTAATTCTATTATTACTATTAGTACTAGCAATAACATCGGAATCAGCTCTTGATAGAGTGTCTGGACTAGCGTCACCAACAGTTCCAAGACCAATTTCCCACGCAGTGCCATTAGCATCTATCAACGCATAATACACAGTATTGGTATCACCAATACCAGAAACAAACGATTGAAAACCACTGACAGCACCAGCAAGATTAAGGTTGCTAGTGCCGGTAGTGGTACTTGTTTCTTTTACTCTATCTTTAATTACTAGAGCCACAATATTCCTCCTTTAATTAAGAGAAGGTGATATTAAGCAAAAGTAATGTCTAAATCACCAGCGTTAAATTTAAATACGTCGCCGTTCTTTACATCTCTTGGCGTCGTCAAAGATCCATGAAGAAGGATGTTTCCAGCGCTGGCATGGTCAGATACAATGACGCCTGAAACCATTCCCCAGTCGCCAGTAGCTGTTGGGAAAGTGATAGCACCAGTATTTTGAGTAGCTCCATCACTAGGTGCATCCCAACCTGTGACTTGAACTCTAGCGTATGAACCGCCAAAATCTTCTTTACTTGTTAAAGTACCCGCTTCCATCTTGTCAGTTTCATAATATTTAATTAAACCGACATAAACGCTTGTTCCGGGAGTAGTATATGCAGTGTTTCTCAAAACGTGGTTAACCAAAGCGTTTTCGAGATATGTTGACATAGCTGACATTAATATGTCTCCTTATTTGATTCTTTCTAGAAAGTTGTTAATTCTGCACGTTTCCAAGTATTAGTGTCTACACACACATAAAGATGATGTACTATTGATCCTCCACCATAATCGGTAGAGCCAAACTTAATCTCACCTTTGACACAAGATTCAGTTGCGCTAGCTGGTTTTGTGTCATCCCAAAAGGTTAATGAGTCACCTACGTCTGTAAAAACACTTCTAATATCTTCTGGACTTATTAATGCAGATGTGTTATCTGGTAATAGAGTAGTGACTTGCGAAGCTAACTCTGTCTTAGTTCTTTTTGTCATATTTTACTCCAATTACATATAAGAATATTCTATGTTATTATACACCAAACAAAAAAACCGCCCCTAGAAATAGAGGCGGTTCTCTGTCGGTCTTATATACCAGATGGTTTAGAAACCACCTAACAAGATGCGACGGTTGTCGAGAACGGCAAAGCCGATTTCTGCCCAACCGTAGAAGCCAGCTCGTTGCTGACGGTGCAGTGCATCGTCTTCAAAGATCTGAACATCTTGCTTAACAGGCATAATGAAACTGTCGTTAGCAGACAGGTCAAGACCTACTACAAGTTCAACATCAGAACCAGTGAAGGTTCCGGAAAGCTGATCTGTATAGAAGTTCTGGTATTCTTGGCTTGCACCAAGCTCATCCATGTCATGAAGATTAACACCAAAAATGCGAGTGATAGCAGCAGCATCATCGCCTGCTTGGTAAATTTCACGACGAGTAACTTCATCGACCTGATCAATACCCCAGTTTCGGATGTCTTCAAGAGCTTCCGGTGAAAGGTAAATATCAGTCAACTTGCCACGATTCAAAGAACCAGAGTTTCCTCCAGCATTTCTTCTCATGACAGTCTTCATCAAAGAAATCAAACGCTTGGTGAACTGACCGATTGCTGCATCAGCGTCATATACCATGACGTTTCTGTCAACACCGGCAGCTAGCAATGTGTGCCAACCATCGTCGTTCATCTTCTTAACAAAGCCAGCTTCTAGAACTTGCATTGCGCGACCTACAACATCCCAACGAGCTTCCCGTGCGTAACGCAGCAGGTAGTCGATTGAAGAAGCAACGGTGTAAGTTGGGACCATTACATAGTCACCTTCTACAGCGCGTTCTGGAATGCGGCCATGTCCGGGATTGGTATAAGCAACATGCTCATTTTCAGTTCCGGGAGCCAACAGGTCTAATGGAAATTCAGCGGCAGAACCGGGAGCCATCTGGATCTTTTCAAAGATTCCATCAAGCACATCGCCTACCAAAACACCCTTACGAAGAGGTTGTTCCAGAGCGACTGCCAATTCTCGTTGTGCAGCTAGTGCTTCGTTTTTGTCAGCACTGCCTGAACGCTGAATGAGTTCAATAAAATGATCATCAGGTTTAGTCATTCTACTCATTTTTTATATACTCCTATTAAGGGTTAATATTATTCAAGACCGACAGTATCGTCATCAAGATTCTGAATCGGCATTGGCAAGTTAATTTCGACTTTTGCATAGCCGTCAGCGTCCTTTGTGGACATAAAACGACCAATCATAATTTTCTTACCATCAGTGACTTCAGCATCAGTAGCGATATTACCAGCGGTTCCATCGTCTACAAATGCAGCTACACCAGCGGCTGGTGTACCAGAAATCTTATTAGTTACAACATAACCCTTCTTAAGGATAGCTACTTTACCACCCTTTTGGACTTCATCTTTGTGCCAGTTAATGTGCTGACGAGTGAGGTCTAGGTTAACAACATCATTTAGCAAAATGCCAACTGGGAACAAAGCGTTCGTAGCAGCGGCAATTTTAACTTTGGACTGCGCTTGATCCATAGCAGCTCCAGAACCAACGGTATCTAGAACAACTACTTGACCTTTTTCAGCAGTACCTTCGTTGTAGAAAAAGGAAATATCTACATCGAGTTCATTTCTATCAGCTTTCAAAGCCATTGTAATGTCTCCTTAAAAAACATATTTACTTATTAATACTTGCTGTGGAACGAAGAACATTAGTTTCCAACCAGTTGCTGGCACTAGTGCGTAATTCGTCAGTAGAATCATCACCAGAATCAACCAAGGCTGCTTCTGCTTCTTCTTCAACTTCCTCAAGAATTTCAGCTTCAGCTTCTTCAGCGGCTTCGTCGGTTTCTTCAGCTTCTGCTTCTTCAGCTTCTACTTCATCAACTTCAGCACCTTTTTTCATCAGAGCTTCTTCTTCTTTCTCTTCGTCTTCCTTCTTAGGAGGGAAATTTCCCTTCTTCTTTAGAGCGACGACTTGCTCAAACATTTCGTCTGTTGCTTCAGCGAAGGCTTCGAGAATAGACTCGACTTCTTCTTCTTCAGCACCAGCTTCAACTAAAGCTGCTCTACGGGCCATGGTTTTAACTTCAGCTTCATGAGCTTCAATTTTTGCCAAGGCTTCAGCAAGCTCTTCATCCTTCTTAGCAATTGTTTCTTCTAACTCAGCAACTTTAGCTTGAGCGGCTTCAACAGCAGCTTGAGCTTCAGCGATAGCTTCGTCTTTTTCAGAAACAACAGCTTCAAAAGCTTCAATCTTAGATTGAATTTCTTCATCTTTCTGTTTAGTCATTTCGGTTTCTAGAGCTTTAGCGGCTTCCTTAGCAGTTACCAATTCAGCTTTCAACTCTTCAACCTGTTCTTTGAGAACATCAGACATATCTTCAGTCTCCATATTAATACTAGAGTTAGTTATTTGTTCTGCTTGCGCCCCTTCAAAAGGGTTCACATCATTGAGAATCACGCTGCGCGGATTTGCGGGATTGCTAACGAGGCCTTTGCCAGAAAACGCAATATTCCTTAATAATCGTCCTATCGTATATCCTTCGTATTTACCATTTCCTCCATATGCTCTTAAATGTTTTGTTAAAAATGCTGAAGCTTCATCTCTTGCAACGACCTTTTCCTCACCTTCTGGTGTGAGTACCGCATAATCAAAGTCGTTAAAAAGACACTCCATAGACACGAACCATTTGCCTTCTTCAATTTCAGAAATGACTTTCGCCATTCTTTCTTTTAATTCAGGAGTAGTCCAGCTGTTATATATGACAGCGCTAGTAGCAATGTCAAACTTATCTATATTACTAACATCTTGCACTTCATTGCCATCTTGGTCAAGTACAACACTTCCAGTTATATGACCAATGATATCAGACTCATCGTGCATGAAGTTGAATTGCTTATCAACAGGTGTATCTTTGGCTGTCCAAGTTTCGCCCATATCAAAGACATCATCATTCTTATTCCAACCAGTAGAAACCAATATTGAGTTTAAATAATATAAGTCGTACTGGTCTTTATTTTCAGCTACTGCTTGATTGTTAATCAAACTTTTAACATCAAGTTTTTGCTTTTTACTTGGCGTATAAATACTCAACGGCGAGCTATAAGCAATAGTAGTATTGCCTTCTATTACTTCGGTCAAGCCGTCATCTATTTCGTAAGCGTATATTTTCATGTATCACCTCAAAAGAATATACACCATAAACAAAAAATATTCTTAAATATGTTGCCCTGTTTTACGTAAAGCATAGCACATCACGTTGATGTTTCTTGCTTCGTCGATATTTGGATTCCTATCATTTTTTGAAAAGAAATCCTCTTTTAGTTTTTCGGACAATTTAGAAAAAGTTTTATCTAAGGCGATGGGTTTTCTAAGTAGGTCAGCTATTACCTCTGGTGTGACATCCATATAAGGTTCTATGTTACAGAGTATGCATAGCTTTAAATGTTCTAATTGATCCATTTCGCTTTTTGTCAAAGATCTTAAGCTCTTCTTATCATAGTGAGCAAGTATAGCAGGATTGACAGTCTCTGAAATCTTTGCTTGAGCATCAGAAGCCCACATTGACATTGTAACAATTTCAGTATTTCCTACAGGTTTTACTTCTCTCTGCTTTCTCTTTGTTTGATCTTTAGCGTTTTTTGGTCTTCCGTCTTCAGGTCTACCAACAGGATCGAACTTTTGTTCCTTTGGATCTGGTTGATTTTCTTTCTTAAGCTCCATTCGCTTTTGTTCTTTTTCAAACTTCTTTTCTTCTTTTTCTTCTTTTTGGTTTTCTATACTAACCTTATCTCGTCTATCTTGAGGGTCTGTAAGAGGATGATTTCCAGTGTCAGGAGATGGAACTAATCCAAAATCTTCTGGCTGCATAGAATCCTTGGTCAATGCAATCTTCTCAAGATCATTGCGATGCTGAGGATTATGATAAGGACTAGCCTTCTGAGGCATGGATTCTACCTTTCTGTCTCTTTCTTCCCTTCTTATTCTAATTTTCTCAATTTCAGGTATTTCGCCAAATCGTTCGATAAGTGTTTCAGAACTAATGATGTTTCTATCAGCAAGTTGTATAAGCAGATTTTTCTCTGACGATTCATCAGATAAAACCATTTGATCGAAATGTATTCTTGCAGGAAGTCTAAAGCCCATAGCTTTTTGTACTATTTCAAGCTCCTGATTCCACCAATTAACTAATACCTGTCTTCCATACTCTAGCCTTTCAACTAAAGTTTTTAGACTAATAAAGTTATTAGTGAATCCACCACCACCTCCAGCAGCCATTCCTGTCAAAGTAGGAGGAACGCCAAGTCCTGCATATATATTAGTTAGGACAGGTTCATACTTTTCTTTACCTAAAAATCTAAACACTTGAGTACTAGACTCTGTAAACTTAAGTTCAGGACCCCATACTAGATCCATAGTACCTCCACCAACATTACTAGCTAATATGTTTCTAAGTTTATTGATAGCTGATTTTGTTGGTAGTATTTTGTTATCTAAATCTCCTAGACTCCATAATCTTATGTTGGATATAGCACCATCTAGTGCAGAGATATCAGCTAGCTTCATTTTTTCTAGCATAATAATATCGTCAAGAATTGCATATATCATAGGATTAGCCCACACAAGCCAATCGTCTTTTTTGTAGTGATATACAGAAACTTTGTCATTATCTAAGGGGACAATAGTTTGTCCGTCTTTTATAGACTTGACAATATCTGGAGGTAAAACGGAATTTAGATGTTTATGGTAAGGAGTGCTAGAGTGTAAGCCTTTGTCTAACAAGCCTCTTGTTAGCTTAGAAACTCTTAGGGCGTATTGAGGCGCTCCAAGAAAAGTAGATAATTCATCACCAATTACTTCTATCGAGAGTGGATTTAGAAAGTCAAATTTCCAAGGTATCTCTTTTTTTACAAACTTAGGCTCTATAATTTCCATATCAGCTTCACCCATAGACCTTAAGCTCTTTTCGGCCTTTTTGCTGATTTTTGCAGTTCTTCTTTTTACTACTACATTTCCAGTTCTATATAGAGTATTTAGGAATCTTTCACTTCTCTCAATCCCATTGATTTTTTGAAACCAAGCTCTAAAAAACTTTTCTATCCTTTTATTAGGATGAACGATTGTTATCCCTTGACCGGCGAAATCGGCCATCAAATCAATCACGTTTCTAATGATTCCGACTTTGTCATAAGCAGCCATACACATTCGTATAGCTCTTTTTTGTTCCTTCGGTACAGATTCAGCACCTCTAAACCTGTTGTAATCTTCTCTAGTAAAACCAGTTCTTACAGATCTATTTGGTTCGATATCTAAAAAAGAACGTCGGTTATAAGCTACGGCTTTTTGTATACCGTCATAAGAGTCGATGTTATCAGATGTGTCAGCTAGAGCTTGCCTTTTGCCAGAGTCGTCAGACCAAGTAACAAAAGCCTGTGCTTTTTCTTGGTTTTTTATTGGATTGTCGTCGGCCATTGTATACCTATTGAATTGTAATGGGAATGATTGTTGAATTAATCTAATTGATTATACACCAAACTAATAAACATCTTTCATTCCTTCTGTAAACCATGATGGACCGGCGTAGTCAGGACCTTCTATTTTCCCTCTCATTTCACCTCCAGCAAAACCTCCGACTGTATCGTATATTCTAGGTGGTGGTGTTCTAAGTATTTTTCTTGCAGACATATTAGCCATTATCAATGATGAATAACGGTCTTTTCTTAATCTATCTTTTCTTCCACCCGGAAGTTTTACTTCAGGTGTATCCCATTTGTCTCTACCAGAAGTTGTCTGGCTCATAATAATCATTGAAAGTTCATCTTTTAACTCTTCAATTTCCATTACACAGTCTTCTAGTGTGTCATATAGCCTATTGCTTAGTTTGTCATCAGATATAGCCAAGCCTAGAGTAGCAGAATCAAAATAAGGGAATAGAACCGTTTTGTCTTCAAAGTCTTTCCTTAATCCATGATTAGCTTCTGCCACCCAATCGGCTTTAGCAAATTGAACCATCTCCACAATGTGAAGTCCCGGTTCACCATCAGTATCTTTTTCTTTCTTTTCGTTTATAGTTGGCCAAATTGGTAATTCGCCTTCTCTGATCTTATCTTTGTCATGCAAGGCTTCGATGATAGCAATACCACCACCTTGAGCATCTAAAGCTATTTCTTGTGGAGGAAAAACCCTCATCAAGTCTCTTATCTTTCTAGCACAATAAGAATAAAAATCTGTTTCATCAGCGACTCCAGCTTTTAGCTGTTCTTTATGTCTACTTCTATTCGTAGTCCAAGAATACACAACACGACTATGGTCTTCATGAACTTCCATGATGACTATAGAAAAATTGTCAACTTCAGACGCAGGGTCAATGCCATAAACATATCTACAATTTGGATTGCCTCTTAACACAGCCTGAAAGCTAATTTCGCCACTCGGAAGACTGATTGGGTTTTGTGGAGATACCACGCACGATTCAATGAGAGAGCGTTTAAAGAACCCATTACTATCTGTGGAGAAACATGCCCCGAACTCCATTTGGTAGATTCCTGAGTGAACTGTGGCCTTTGAGCGAGCAACCTGAGCGGCATCCATAAAGCCTTCCGGTAAAAGTTCAAAAGGCACTCGAATAATTGAATACTGACGCCAATCAAAACCATCAGGAACTCCGTCTTCACCAAATAGCTCGCCTAGCTTCTTAGGGTCTCCTTGGCTTGTTATGAAACTTTTCCACTTTTTCCAATACTCAGCAAAATGATTAAAGTCATAATAAGCCGTACCAGAGAGTATGATTTGGTTTGCACCTTCTTCGTGTGCTTCCTCTTCATCTTCAGATATTTCCCCAAGTTCCACAGCTTTCTTCTGAGAGGCTATTCTTCTGACATTTTCTACAGGTGAAGCGCTAACAGCAGCAAAACCAGCGACAACATTTTCAAATATCTCTCTAGGAATAGATGCAAATTCGTCAGCAATGATATCATTAGCACGTTGACCACGAATCTTACTACCATCACCAAGAGGCAAGCATGTTATCTGGCTATCACCAATTTTAAGCCTACACATATCAACATCTCTTCTTGGTCCGCCGCTTCCGCCAACTATATCTCTTAATAGGGGTGAATTACGCCACACACTATCCATGTATTCAAAGAGAACTTTAGATTGACGGAAGGCAGCACCAACAATAACTATTTTTCTTCCGGGCATGAGTAAAGCCCGAAGTATAGAGTAAACAGACAATATAAAAGACTTACCAAAACCACGGCTAGCTATAAGCATTGGAAACTTTCTAGTCCACATTTCTTTAAGCATTAATGCTTGCGTAGGTAATATATCTATATTTAGAATTTGCTTACATATAAATGAAAAATACTCTGGATTAGTCATCAACCAAGTAAGTTTGGTTGTAAACTCTTCCTCTGTTTGTAAACTAAATGGATTTATTATCTTTGATTCATCGACATTAATGTTAAGCCAAGCATCATTGATTGCTCTTATTTTGTCAATCTGCTTGTTCACGTAGTAATATCTCCGAGACTTGATCGAATATCATTATCGCTCTATCTTCAGCGTTTTGTTTGTTGTCACAAAAAATAACCTGCACACCGTGCTGCTCTTGGTACTCGCATAGTTTTTTCCACATAAACTTTCCATTCATTCTTACGAACTGCAATTGTTTTTCTGGTATTCCTGAGTTCACAGGAAAATTCATTAGATCATCTATGGAAAACTCGCAGAGTACATATCTCCAACGGAAGTTAGACATTCTTTCTATCTCGGCCTCAAAAGCTTTACGCTTTTTGCCAAGATTCATTGCTAGCTCTCCTGTAGAAGCTTTTCTCTCTATTACAAGTTCTTTTTCTAAACCTCTGGCTGTGTAATCGCCAGTTTTGAGTCCCCAGTTAGCAACAGCTAAACATCTTTCTGAAGACTCAAAGTTCCACCCATTCTTTTCTCTTGTATCTTTTAATATTACATATTTTTGATTCATAGAACCATCTGACGTAAAGCGAAAGGTCTAATTTCATGTGTACCAGTTATATTATCAAAGTTTATACTAGAAAAATCAATTAATTGATCTCTAAGATAACCTTCGTTTAGTTCCTCTAAAGGATAATAACGAAAATTAGCCATTGGGTGCGTAGAATTATAATTCATACAAACAACATGGCTTTCTTTAGGACAGCAAATTAGATCCTCTTTTATGCTATCTCTTTTTTTAGTAGCAAAGTTTTCTATTTTTTGCGGTAGTATGGCCCATTGGTTATCAGTATCAGTAAAGTCGTTATTGTCAAAGAAATCTAGTATGGTTTTTGTTTTATATACTACACCATCCCAGCTGAAGCAAAACCCGTAATTACTATCTGCATTATGATCTTTGAATTTATATTTAATAAAGTCAGGACTTGAATATACTTCTTGTATCGAAGAGGGGTTATTTTGTGTCGTGTTACGACCTAATCTTAAACTTAAGCACCATGTGTCATCACTAATGAGATCAATAAGTTCTTGTGCTGTGTATCTTAAAGGTTTGTAGAATATGCAGTCATCCATGAAGAGGGCGAAATGACTGTCTTTATAAAGATTAAGAAATCCATACAAGTCGTATAGAAGAAATTTTTCTCTTACCCATTTGATATGCTGGTACTCAAATTGTAGTTTTTTGTATCCAGTCTCAAAAGCTTGTGTATCTGCCGTCCAAATTACATGCGGGTCAAATATTCCCGTTGCATTGACGTATAAGCTTTCTAATAGTAGCCTCAACTGAGGCGCTCTATTTTTACTAAGTATCAGAGCCGGAATTCTTTCCATTGTTATTCCTAACTATATCCATAAACAGAGGTGCATATTGCGCCTCATTTCCAGTTACTGTTTTATGACATCTATAGCATAATGTTATGCCATTGTTTTCATCAAACCGTAAATGGGCCGCATCAGCCCACTTGACGATGTGATGAGCATTTAGAGCCTTTTTGTAATTACAACCCGGCATCTGGCATTTGTGTCCATCTCTTTTGTATACCCTTCTTCTCCACTCAGCGTATACAGGATCATTGTAATTGCGCAATTTTATCCCTTGAGTTTATAGTTTTTGATCCAGTTACTTCTTCTCTTAATTCTAGAAGTGTTCTATAAATTGCAGAATCTCTCAATTTACATTCTTCATAAATCATATCAATCTTAGTTTCTAATCTATTTAGTTCTGTTATTTTAATATCTAGTTTATACTCTTTTTTATTTAGTTCATTAAAAGAATACAGAGTAGCGGCAAGATTGCCTATCATTAAAAAACACAGTGCTAAAACGGAACATTTAAAAATTTTCATAGTACACCTTTCGTGAGCGCCCTGCTGGTCCTCAAGCGTGTGGTCGTACTCTAGTTAGCTTCGTAATACGTATCTCGTTATGCAATTCGTCCTCCACAAAATCTACTATCTCGTCATTAAGTTTATTAGAGATAATTTTCGTCTTGACTTTGTTTAAAGCTTGATGGCAAGCTTCGTCAGGATCGTCGGCTTCAATAAAATAAAATTGTTTTTCAGATTCAAGGTTTACACCTAACTTACTTAGAGACTCCGTAATTCTTGACGAATTTACTACTATTTTGTATATCATAGGAAACCATTCTTTCAACTAAGTCTTTGAAATCTGTTTTTTGTTTCCATCCAAGTCTTCTTTTTGCCTTATTTGGTAGTCCTCTTAGGTAAGGAACCTCTGAAGGTCTTTTCAGTTTAGGGTCTATTTCAGCGTAATCCATATAGTCTATTATATTTATACACTTAAATGCCTCTTTTAGGTAATCTTCTACAGAATAGGTCTTTCCTGTTGATATTACAAAGTCGTCTGGGTAGTCATGTTGTAGCATAAGCCACATGGCTTCTACATAGTCTTCTGCGTGTCCCCAATCGCGCTTTGCAGCTAGATTCCCAAGTTTTAGTTTGGGAATACTACGACCCGTCTGGGTCGCCCAGTAGAGTTCTGCCACATAGCGACTGATCTTCCTCGTCACGAATCGCTCGCCTCTTCTTTCCGACTCATGATTGAATAAAATACCGCCACAGGCGAATAGATCATAAGAGCGACGATAAAGGGAAACTGCACTGTGACCAGCAAGCTTAGCAATAGCGTATGGAGATTGAGGCGCGAACTTGGTTCTTTCATCTTGATATTTCTCACGATTATTATCGAGGTTATACTGATCCCCAAACATTTCTGACGAACTCGCTTGATAGAACCGTGGACGGTTCCCCATCTGCCGGATCACTTCGAGGATATTGAGGCAACCTTGACCTGTTACGTTCCAAGTGAGTAATGGTTGATTGAACGATGTGCCGACGTTAGATTGTGCCGCAAGATTATATACTTCGTCAGGTTGAACTTCGTTCAATAATCGGTCGATACTTGAGTAGTCAGTAACATCACCCTGAACCAGATTGAAATCAGTTTTATTAAGTAAATGGGCTATACGAGAGGTGTTGTCAACTGAAGATCTACGGGTTACTCCGTATATTGTGTATCCTTTACTTAGTAGGAATTCAGATAGGTATGATCCATCTTGTCCTGTTACACCGTATATGATTGCTGTTTTCATTTAAATATGGTATCACTTATCTTTAGTACGTCTTCATATTTGGATAACATCATCTCGTAATAGGGATGTGACTCCATTTCTTTATACCTATTATTGACATTCATTGCTGATGCAGTTTTCAAGTGTTCCATACCGCTGAAAGAGCTTCCACCGCCAAATATAGATAGTTGGTCTTTTGCGGCGTCAGTAAACACCCGGCCTAAGTCATTGCAGATTTGTCTGCGGTAATCTTTAGATACAGCCCAGAGATTGTAGAGAATGTAATAGTATTCTCTTTCTGCATAGTTGATGATATGGTCTCTATACTTTCTTACAGACTCATTATCTATAACATCTTCTATAATTTTGTCATCTCTTAAAGCCATACGTACACAGCTAGCTACCCAGTTTCTAAAATCTCTGATGACTACTATGGGCTTGTCTAGGGAAAGGGAGGTTTTTCCGGCATCTTTGATAGAGTCTTTTATAGTCTCTTGTTCATGTGTAACAATAAGAGAGTCAGCATTTACATCTTCACATATTGATGGAAGGTGTCTTCTGTCTTTGTTTTCATGTACTTTCAAACCATTGTTAGCTAAGAGATGTGTTCCGCCATGTGCAACAACGAATAACCAGTCTGCGATTGTATTAATAGAAAAGCTGGAGATCTCTGGTTTTTGGTGTAACAGCCATATTGCAACTGCGTGATGGCCTGTACGGTGCATACTAATGATAAAATCAGAGTACATTAGTCGTCCTTAACGCTGTCTGGTGTCAGAAATGGTTGATCTATCAAGCCATCTTCATATTTATGGTATTCAGACAGTCTTTCAGCCTCTTTGTTCATCGCTAAACGCATCTTTTCCATCTCGATTCCTATTTCACGGCGTGTGTCTGGGTTAGACATCAGGTTTCTTACCCAGCCAATGAATGTTTGCTTAGAATCTTCCAGTCTTTTGATACGTTGTTCACGAGTAGCCTTCAAGTCTTTAAGCATCGCAGCCTTTTTTGTTTGTAAATCCTTGTAATCTCTAGTCAAGGAGTCTTGTGCGGCTCTGCAAACTGCGATTTGTCTCTCTAGGTTGTAGATATAGTCCTTGTCTTGGATCTCTAGAGACTTAGATTTTTCAACTGTTATGAGTTCTTCATAGTCAGATATGTTTTTCATGTTAGATTGTTGACCGATTAGCGCTCGATTCATCAAAATTTCGAGTTTGATAGCGTCAATTATCTGTAATTCTTCAGTTGGAAGCACATCATCACGGAATTGAGTGATAATTCTACTCCAATGGTAGAGTAATGACTGCAATTCTTCTTCGGTAAACTGCTTTTGGAGGTCTTTCCAGAACGGACGGTTCTGTAAATCGTGCAGAGCTTCAATTTCACGGTCATCTAGGGTGGCGTTCCCGATTTTGTCCTTCACGTAAGACTCTACAGAAACAGGATCACGGTCTAAATGAGCTGCCATGTCAAGAGTTGACATCTCTCGGTGATTATTTTTGATAAATTCTTGCTCTGTCTTTGTGAATCTACCCTTCTTCATGACCGTAATCCCCTAGTATATTGTTGATTTCTTCTATAATTTGCTCTCTACGGGGCTTAGGAACGTATGCACCGCTTCTCATGCGGAGGTAATCGGCCCGAAAAGTGACATGTAGGTGTTCATCTATGATATCTAGAAGTTCTTGATTAGCTATTTCATCAATGAATGCGTCATTTTCACGCATATTTTTCTCTTGTTCGTCCCTTATGCTAGAAATGTCTAAGGGTTCCATGAGAAATTTTTTACTATTGCTTAGTTGTTGTTGTCTATCGTCTTTGTTTTTCTTGTTTTGACGGTAGTACTTGTCTCTTTTAAAGTTATTTAGCCGATTTTTAACGTGTACGGCTAAGAAATTCTCAAGAGGACGCCCTTCTTCGTATCTATCTAGGGCATCTAAAGCAATTATAAAGGCTTCTTGCCTTATATCATCCGATTCAAAGTAACCAAATCTAAACTTGTGTGCATATCTATCACAGATCTTGTTTATCACTTCGAGAACTTCGCTTTCGGTCATTCCCTTTGGTACTTTCATTTAGCTTTTCTTCAAGGATTGCTTTTGCTTCTTCCTTCGGTGGGTCTTCTTTCTCTAATTCTTCCTGAACAGCCTTTTCGACAGTTGCGGTAGCCTTAACCTGCAATCTGTTTAGTACATCGTAGTAATTGGTCATGTATTACCTCTTTCTTTGTGCTTAAAATAAAAGCTTGTTGTAATATGATTATACACAGAAACTGTTGGATTTACACATGAAGCTGAATGACAACGAAAAAGAGTTTATTAAAGAGATGGCTAATGTCATGAAAGATGCTGATATGGCTCATGAATTGACTAGAATCAGAATGGGTTTTGGTATCAGTGAAAGAGTTAGTATTCGGCAAGTCCAAGAGGCTCGATATAAAATGGGAATAACGAAAGTTAAAGGGCGCGGCAGAGGATATATAAAGAGAGAAGATAAAAATGACTAATGAAGTAGACAATGTAGCTAGAATCTATTTAGGCGGCGTTTTGGGGGCTGGAAAGCACGCTCTCGTTAGTATAGAAGACTTTCCGCTTCTAAGTAAATACAGCTGGCATCTGAATAAGAGTGGATATGCTATAACAAAAATAAAAGGGCGGCATAAAGCAATGCATAGAATGGTATTAGGTACTACTAATCCGTATGTATTTGTTGACCATGTAGATAAAGACCGGCTTAATAACACCAGAGAGAATCTTCGAGAGCTTACGCCTAAAGAAAATGCCAATAATATGAAATCAAACGTCAAGATTGAGGCATTTGGCGAAGAGAAGAACATTGGGCAATGGGTTGAAGATGAAAGATGCGAAGTTTCTTATGCAGCATTTTATAACAGGCTGAAAAAAGGAATCGACCCAGAAGAAGCAATGAAGAAGAACGGGAATCGAAGAGCTTTGGATGCATAATCCGTATGAGCCGCCCAAAAAAGACTCGAAAGAGTATCTAACAACCTCAGATCGCTGGGGAGAACGTCATCGTCCGCCAACAACCGATTGGTGCGACTTCTTTTTTGTGATGTTCATATTACTTCTAGCGATGTTTTCGCCGTATTTGACGAAGCTATTGGCGGCGTTCTTTAAGAGGGTGCTTTAGCTAAGACAAGGCAGAACACTGCCGCTAATTTCGTCTGCACCACCCCGCGATTTTTGTTGAGACCAAGTATCAATAAGGACGAAGATAAAACCCCCCATGTCATACCCTAACTAAGTGGTTCGACAATGATGTATAGGGGACAAATAAAAGTATGGTATTTTTAATAAATATGTTAAGTATCTATTGACAAACGACGATATATAGTATATACTTAAAGTATAACAATTAAACGATTAAGGAATTAAACATGACTCGCAACGAAGCTAAACTAGAACTGTTCAAAGTAAATCGACAAATCGAAAAAAAGATTATTGAACACGCCAACGAATTAGGACAATACAATAAAAGTATTGTCGCTAATGAATTACAGCTATTGTGGGATAGAAAAGATATTCTAAAAAATATCATAAATAGTTAAAGAATACTCTTGACAATTACCGATGTATAGTATATACTTAGTATATAACAATTAGGAAATAAAAGGAGTTCACGAGATGAACAAGACACAAGCCCAAAACACACTGACTAAACTAAACGTAACTATTGCCAATAAGATTATTGAACATAGAGATGAGTTAGGTAACTATAACAAGAGTATTGTTATGGGTGAAATCGAATACTTATGGAAAGTAAAGAATGCTTTACTTACCATTATCAATAAATAGATTAGCTTTAACGGAGAAAACAATCATGGATAAATTCACTACTAACCAATTCGCTGAAGATACCACTGCCGCCGATGCCTACGAGATGCGGGAAGAATTCCGCAAAGAACAAGAAGAAGCTCAGCGAATAGCTGAGTGGAATGCGGGTTGCGATTTGTTCGACCGTCTACACGATATGCACGGGCTGCGAGGGATGGGTTACTAAAACCATCCCCATTGGTGAGGGCATTACGGGAAAAGCTGTAACAAACAAGGTCAGGTAGAACGAGGTGCTTGCTTCGCCTTCACAGTATCAGGTGAAGCAAGCAGCTCGGGGGCGACAACAGCAGGAACCTCAAAAAAACGTCAATTATTTAGGAAAAAATTTAAGATTATGGCATACGTAGCATACGAAGCAAGAATGGCTAAGGACACCCCAACCGGAATGCGTTACCTAGTGCGATGCAATCGACTAGGCAAGTACGCAATCACAAGCGGCATTGGTTCAAGCGGCTCATCTATGTGGGGCGTTGAGTGTCAGGGGAATTACGATTATGTAATGAAAAAGTGGAAAAATCTTGTAGGAAAATACGTTCCAG
>VTLG01011513.1_pt1 | contig 19164 bp, 31 predicted proteins | sample 4694571 | NCBI WGS metagenome assembly VTLG01 (sample SAMN12604809, study PRJNA352737) | marine metagenome | biome: ENVO:00000447; feature: ENVO:00000209|ENVO:00000569|ENVO:01000036; material: ENVO:00002151; isolation source: viral sequences binned using virsorter ...
AAGTCTGTGAGCACTCGTTATTACAATTTAATAATGATGATTTTTCTGTAAATGTTATTCCATTAAAACACCACGAGCTTAGACACAAAGGATTGTTTGAGCGTAGGTGGATCATTGACGAAGAAGGTCAGTACTGGGACGAGCTTGACGGCAAGCCATTCTCTACTGAGTTTTCCCATACTCGTTTTGCTGTTCAAGAACTAGCTACTAAAACATACAATCAAACAGGATGGACTATGTTTGTAGACTGTGACTTTTTATTTAGAAATTCTGTTGAAAGATTGTTTAAACTGACAGACGATAAATACGCTATGATGTGTGTAAAGTTTGACTGGACTCCTACTAAAACTAAAAAGATGGATAATAAAATTCAGACTGCATACGATAAGAAGCTTTGGTCTTCTCTTATGCTGTGGAATTTAGATCACCCCTCTAATGAAGCGATGGGATATTACAAATTAAATCAGGGATGGGGATTGGATCTACACCAGTTTAACTGGCTGAAGGATGAAGAGATAGGAGAACTACCACTATCATGGAACTATGTTCCGGGTGTCACTAAACAACTTGCGAATGTAGATGCGGTTCACTTTTCAGAAGGTGGCCCGTGGTTCAAAGGATATGAAAACGTAGAGTATGGGAATGAATGGAATGAATATAAATCTAGTAACAACCTTTAATGTTAAAGCGTGGGAACTATATGCGAAAGAGTTTGTCCAATCTTTCAATGAGAATTGGGATGAACAAGTACAACTTGCTGTTTATTATGACGGTGGTGATCTTCCTGATGATGTAATTGAAAGTCCTCGTATATCTTATTTTGAATTAGAAAAAGATAAAGAGTGGAAACAGTTTCATCATACATACGGTGATAACAACGGTAGGCCAGAAGGGTATCCTCCCGAAACTGAGTGGCCTCCTAAGACATTTGTAGAAAGCGATACCTATAATTATAGAATGGACGCTGCACGTTTCTCTCATAAAGTGTTTGCTTTAACAGGAGAAGCTCAACGGTTGGTACACAATGCTCACAGTTCTGTAGTACGTTCAGGCGGTAATCCTTTAGAAGCTGAGATTGGACACCTTGCATGGATAGACTGTGATTCTAAAACTCAAAAGAAAGTATCCTTAAAAGAAGCTGAGAAGATAATCTGTACAGGCAACAACGTACAGTTAGATGACATCTCGCATCTAGGACGAACTGCTATTGATTATAGCTGTACTTCTTTTATTACATTTAATCTTTCCAGCTTGCGTGTTCAGGAATTTTTAAGTGACTATCGTGGGCTGTACGTGAGTGGGGAAATATTTGGATACAGAGAATGGACAGATGCGTTTGTCTTTACTCGTTTACTTACTATGTATGCAGTGCATGGACTGACAGTTAACAATCTGTCGGAAGGCTGTACCGATCTTGAAGCATTTGATTTTGCAGAGATAGGTAATTACATGATCCATAACAAAGGGAACAGAAAGATTACAGGTACGCTTCCACCTGATGTAGCTGGCCCTAGACGTAATGCTATGATCCCAGAGATAGTAGCAAACTATAAGTTTGATAACATACTTGAGATTGGTACGTGGAGTGGAGCAAGGGCAATCAAGATAGCATCTGCTTTGTTTGAAGCTGGCTTAAAAAAGGTTCACTATACAGGCTTTGATCTGTTTGAAGAAGCTACTAAAGAAGATGACGAAGCTGAGAAGAATGTAAAGAAACATTACAGTGAAGCAGAAGTAAAAGGATACCTGACCGACTTTGCCCAGACTGCGGAAAAAAATGGAAAGACTTTTACTTTTTGTTTAATTAAAGGAAACACTAGAGAAACTTTAAAGCTTTTAAAGAATAATGATTACTGCAACACGCATAACATTAAGCCACAGTTTGCATACATTGATGGTGGTCATAGTGTTGAAACAGTCAGGTCAGACTATGCTCTGTTGAAACATCTTCCTGTTATTTTGTTTGATGATTTCTATACTCCAGACGGTAACGGAGATGTCGGTCCAGACACTACTAAGTTTGGATGTAACGAAGTCTTTGATAAGGATGTAGATAAGGACTATCAGAAAGCTATCTTGGCTACGGGTGATCAGGTAGTTGGTGGTGGCATAACAAATCTAGCCATCGTACTGTCCGACAGTAAGTTAAAGCTCCCACCTAAGATGAATACGGGTCGTGTTCCTATCAAGGTTAATCCGCAAGACTGTATGCCTAAAGAACATATCAGAACTAACATTGAAGAGAACATAAAGAAAGTAGATCACTGGGTAAATGAGAAAGGAAAGTTAAATGATGAGCATCTTATTGTTGCTTCTGCTGGCCCCTCTTTAGAGAAGTACATACCAGACATTCTCAAACGGCAGGAAGAAACAGGAGCACGTATTGTATGTGTTAAACATTCACTGCCTACGTTATTAAAGCATGGGATCGTTCCATACGGATGTACTATCCTTGATCCCCGTTCTATAGACGGTGAGTCTACTCACGGTGTAGTACGTAAGACATTGTTTGAAGACATTCCTAAAGAAACTATTATGTTTGTTGCGAGTATGACAGATACATCTGTTATGGATTACATTCTTACCAAGACAGATAACATCGTAGGGTTCCATGCATTCTCACAAGCTGTAGCCAAGTATGAATTTCTTGTCGGTAAGTATTTAATTACGGGTGGTACTTGTGCTGCTACCAGAACAGTAGGGCTGTTCCACACATTAGGGTTTCGTAACTTCCATCTATACGGTTTTGATTCTTCATTGCCAGAAAGACCAGACAATTATAAAGACAAGAGGGAGGACGGCGCACCTCTCTTTATGAATGTAGGTGTAGAGACTGGTGATCCTGATGAACCTAAGTACTGGACAACTGGAGAGCTACTTGCATTAGCCCAAGATGTAGAGCAGATGTTAGACAGCGATGTCCTTGATCTAAACATAGATATATATTGTGATGGTCTGGTAAGCTCTGTGTGGAAAGACAGATTAAATAAAGGATATAAAAAGAGATATTATACGGAGATACTGGAACATGGATGATACTCCTTCAGATGACAACATCTTAACCTTTCCTTCTTCTTCTTCAGATAAGTTGGAAAACATTCAACTTAACTTAGAAAATAGAGATCACTTTGTAGCTATTCGTAGAGCCGTGTATAAGTGCATGGAAGAAACAATGGAGAATGTAGAAAAGAATGAAGAGATAACTGGAGTTGTCTGTTTAACTTTTGATACTAACGGAAGAATGAAAGACGCAATGGCTGGAGATATTAATGCCATGAACTTGTATGTTATGTTAGATAAAGTTAAGATGGAAGTAATGAATATAATTCAGGAAACACTTGATGAATAAAAAAAGAGCAAGGACGAAGAAGGGAAGATATAAGGGTGATGATCTTTCTACTCCACATAAGAACGAAGCTTATGTAAACGGGGGAACAAGTGTGCTTGACGGTTACAGTAAAACAATGCGTAAGTTCTTTACGCTTTACTAAGGAAAAGAAATGTTAGGTATAGCCGAATCAGTTATTGGAGTGGCCGGGAAAGTTCTGGATAAGTTTGTCGAGGATAAAGATTTAAAAACCAAACTATCCCACGAATTAAAAACGCAGCTTGTATCGTTGGATTTAGCTCAAGCTCAAACGAATCTGGAGCAAAGCAAGCACTCATCTATCTTCGTTGCCGGGGCTAGACCAGCCATCATGTGGATATGTGCTTTCGGCTTGGCGTGGCAATTTGTATTACAGCCCGTAGCAGTTTGGGGTATTGCACTAAGCGGTGCAGATGTAGTTCTTCCTGTTATTCAGACAGAAGGTTTAATGAGTTTAACACTTGCGCTCTTAGGATTAGGTTCGATGAGAACCGCCGAGAAGTGGAAGGGTGTTCAAAGGAATAATATGAAGAGATGACAAAGAAAGGCATGAAGGGGATGACAATAAAGGGCGGTCATAAACGTCCTACTAAGTCAGGTGCTGGTCTTACTAAAAAAGGCGTAGAGAAATATAAGAGACAGAACCCCGGTTCTAAATTAAAAACTGCCGTAACAGGTAAGGTTAAGAAGGGGAGTAAGGCTGCTAAACGTAGAAAAAGTTATTGCGCTAGGTCTGCTGGTCAAATGAAAAAGTTTCCTAAAGCAGCTAAAGATCCGAACAGCAGGTTAAGGCAAGCTAGAAAAAGGTGGAAGTGCTGATGTCTTTATACGAAAATATAAACCGAAGAAAGAAGTTAGGTATCTCCAGACCTAAAAAGAAAACCACCATCTCTAAAAAAGCATATGCCAATATGGAGAAAGGTTTTCCTAAAAAGAAAAAGAAAAAGAAGAAGGCGACATAATGACAACAAGAAAAAAGAGATCGGCCAAGAAAGGTATTAAATCTGTACCAGCAGAATTAAGAAAGGCCAGTCGCTTACACGCAAGCCAAGCTAAGAGAGTGGCAAGTTATTTAAAGAGAAACTCAAACAAAAAGAAAAAATAGCCCCCGTATTTGAGGCGTGAGTATCCATCTCGTACCCGTCTGGACACTACCTACCACAGAAGTACCGATTCTTATACAGCCCTCTTAAAAGCTCTCTACGAGGAAATCCCTGTTTCTAGCTGCTCTAACTGGCTCTCTAGGTCAACTATACGGCTATGAAGGAGTTCGATCCGTTCTTTTACGGCTTCGATCTTTCTTTCCTTCACATCGCCCTCAATAATTGCATTGATTTTGGACTGAGCATCGTCAGATAATTTGGGATAGTCGTTTGAATAATTAGAAATAGAATAATATCTCATGTGTTTATTTAACCTCATGTGTTAAGCGTTAAAGAATTAAGAACCTTCTTAGAAGCATTCTTAGTTTATCTTATACCACAAACATTCCTGACATTCAAGTAGGTAAGTAAGCAAACCATTAACAAAGATTGCAATGGACACAGCATTAATAACTATTAACGCCCGATCATTCCAGATGATAGACACGACCATCCATCCACTTACACCAATGAGATGTACGATAAGATTAAGAGGAAAAATATTATGGGTGTGGAGGAGCATCCCCAATAGAAGTATTATTGAGGACACCCATTTAATGTACCAGTCTACTGTGTGGGTAGGTGTTTGCTTTTTAAGTTCCACAGCTTCCACCAAGACCCGTCATATCACAGATGTCATGTGTCTCTACTGATTCTTCAAACTCTTCACCCAGTTTATCAATAGCTTCTGAATACGTAACTTTAGTTAAGGGCTGACCCCCACGACTACCATTAGGATAAACAGTGAACCCACGCAGATTATGGCTATATCTGGCGAGGACTTTACAAAACTCTTCAACCGTTTCATCATTGTTTAGCTTACTCCCCCATTCTGGTAAGTTAATAGTAGAACTAATGGACATATCAACATACTGTTGTATGTCAGCCTGAAACTTGATACGTCTTTCATAATCCTCTGCTAAATCTACAGCAGATTCTATAGTATCTGGATCGACTCCATATATTTTAATGATTTCTTGTGCTGCTGCGTCAACAACATATTGATAGTGCCACTTGTTCCCACTCTTTAAGTAACGTCTTTTATAGGCTACAGCAAAAATAGGTTCTATACCAGTAGAGGTTCCAGCTAGTATACCAATAGACCCAGTAGGAGCTATAGCCCTGTTTGCTACAGGTCTGCTAATACTTAACTTATTTGAAAATTCTTTTGATACTTTATCGCTTACACCTTTATAGGTAGACATCCAATGATGAAGCTCTGGCACTACTTCGTATTTATGATTGTGTTTAATTAACCACTCATGGATACCCATCATTCCCAAACCAAGTCTACGATTCTTTTCTCTTACATCATAAACTTTTTCATAGGGAAGTTTGGCTTTGAGTGTACCGCATATAAGAAACTTGGTAGCTAGTTCTGTTACATCATGTAGTTCTGAAACAGAATCAATACGCCCTAGATTAATACTGCCCAGATTACATACATCGCTGTCGTCAGCACTGCTAACTTCAGTACAGGCATTGCGTAGTGTCTCGTCTTCTTTATCGAAGAAGTTAAAACTAAATCCCGGTTCTCCAGTTTTAAGAGCTTGACGTACATTATTCCTAAAGACATCGCCTACTTCTCCAGTTTCCCAATAACTTAATAACCAATCCGTATCATAGTTTACACTAATATTTGTCATATCCAATGGGCATGGAAAGTTAAAGTCTTTCTCTTTTAATTCTCCTAACGATAGCTTTGTCCCTGCTACTGGGACATCGTTCCAATTTTTAGAAATAAGAAATTCATTTATGTCTTTGTGTTGCCAGTTAAGAGAAGCATATATAGCTGATCTCCTACTTCCCCCTTGCATTACTCGTCTGCCTATCTCATTAATCATCTGCATCTTAGGTATAGGTCCAGATGCTGTACCACCTGTACCATGCAGAGTCTCTCCCGATCCTCTATACACAGAGTAATCAATACCTATGCCACCGCCTGTCATAAGACATGACTCCGACTTCCATGAGAGATCAGCCCAGTCTTCCCGTGTATCTTCTTCAGCCTTTAAAAGAAAACAATTATTAAAAAACTTATTCTCTCTTCCAGCATAGTAAAGGTAACGTCCACCGGGAATAAACTTTAAATCACTAATCATGTTAGAGAGTTCGTTAACTTCTTCTTCCGTAAGTAACGTACCACATACATCATTAGCTAGTGTACGGGCTAAGTCTGTCCACGTTTCGCATCCTTCGTGCTGGTATTTGTGTTTGAAAATATCTTCGCTGAACTTAGAGCGAAACATAGGGTTCTCATTACTACGCCATGTTGACATAGGTCTTCTCCTTTATATAGTTAAAGTTAAAACGGTTTAATTAGTTGTTGGGCTATGTTACTTCTAACTACCCAGATCTCCTCTGTACCAAACTTTTCTTTTTCACACCATACATCTATCCCTTCTCTATTATATCCCTGTTTATCTAAAGAGTTACGAATACTATTTACTAAGTGCATAGCATTTCTTTTTGATTTTAGATAATCATGTTTAGGATTGGGGGTTTTTCTACTCAGTGCCATAGTGTTCTTTTGCCTTTTTTATCAAGAGGTTAAGGTAGTATTGTGCTTTTTCGAGATCTTCTACTGGCTGATCTTTATACTTGTACCGCCAGATGTATTTAAGTGTATTCCCTTTTAAGTATCCACGAAACTCTTCCTCATCCATGCTGGCTTCGATGGCACAAACAGCTTCAATGTTCTTTCTGTTATAGTGCGGTGGGTTATTAACCATGTCCATTTCTCTCTCCTTTGTAGTTTTACTTTAGTATGTTTACTGTTAATTCTATAGCTTTTAAGCTGGTCATAATTAAAAAAACTATTGTTACAAGATCCATATTTATATCTCCTTTTCTAATTAATGTATAGTCTTTTCTTTTATTCTTTCTTCTATCTGAACCCGTAGTTCTGGAAGGGTGTTACTAGCTTCTTGTAGTATACTACTTACTTCTTCATCTGATTTAAAAATACAGCAATAAAGTTGTATTGCTATAGCTAACAAAGTTCCTGCACCCATCATTACAGATTCACTACTGTTAGGTTTAATTATAGGAGTGAGAAGATCATAAACATCTTTATACAACTGCTCCTGTTCGGGTGTCATTCTTTCTTGTTCTGTATCTATCATGTCTTTGTAGAGTTTAATAGAATGTTTATTCTTCTATAAGTAAACTCTCTTTCTCCTTCCATAATTAACTTAAAGTGTTTCCGTGCATAATCGGGATCAATTCCAGCCAGTTCACATATGGGTTCAAAGGTAGAAGCGGTGACACATTCTGGTAAAGTAAACCACTTAATAGCGCAGTCCCTGTTAGCAATAGAAGAACGAGGTTCACCAGCATAGGCTGGCTTTGTCGCATCCAGTAGAGACTGAAGAAAGACTGCAATAAACATAACCCTTTCTGGACTAGAAGAAGAAGATATACCTTCATCCTCGTTGAAGAGATAGCGTTTTGAAAAAGAGTCCCAAGCTGTTGGTGGTATAGAAACATTAACCGATACCTTCTCGCTGCCACTTACTGTAAATTCCATATCCTCTTTTAAAGTAGAGTCTATGGTCATAGTTTTTGTCATACGTTTTCGTATTTTTATTTTCTTTTTCATTAACCCATTCGTCAGGAATTAATCCTTCTGCCCATTTAAACTTATGTTTAGTTGCCCAAGTTCCTAAAGTTATCTTACTTCCTTTAAGTATTTTTGCACTAGCATCCATGAAAAGCATTCGGATGTCAAGGTGTGGATTATAACTTCTTATAAACACCATCTTTTTTCTATCTTCTAAAGGGAAGTATCCCTTACATTCTACTATTATACCGTTGGGTAATATGATGTCAGGAATATACTTGTGATAAACTTCTGGTTCTGCATAGTCAATCTTATAAGGTTCGTAGCTTGCGTCAATCTTCTTACTCATAAGATCATCGTAAACTGTTCCTTCAAACTTAGATCTAAAAACCGGGCGTGATTTCTGGGACATTGGGTAGCTTTCTCACCTCTGTTAAGTATCTGATTCCATTAGCATATTGGAAACCACGTAATCCATTTCCTTCATTTGTATCTTCCCAACATTCAAACTTAAACCTGCAATAAGAACATCCAGTATTAAGTTTCATGTTTCCACTTTGCCCATCAGGAACTGGGTTGTAACATTTATTGGGTGGTGTGTCTCTTTCCAATACCTTTTTTAAATATTTTATTCTATCTTCTGCATCTATCATTTCCATCTTATGGAGTGGCATGACAGTTACTTCTCCTGACTGTTTATCTATTACAATGAATGCAGCTTCTTGATCATTGTTAGCATGAGCGTAAGCAGACAGTTGTGCAACGTAACCAAACGGATCATCACCAACTAGCCGTTGGTTTTTAAACTTAGCAAATGATCTTCCCGATGCAGATTTAAAATCCACCAGCACACCATCAACTCGTGCATCTTGGTGTCCCTTTACTCCTTCCAAGTCGTGTTCTTTCTGTTGTTCTTCAACAGAGTGGCCTGACATTTTAAGAATCAGTACCAATAGTTCTTCTAGCATATGACCATATAAAAACTTTAGTCTTAGGCTATAGTCTAATGACTCAGGATCATCTTTATACTGAGTCTCGTACCATAACTGTCTAGCTGGTTTACCAATAGAAGACATTCGTAATACAGTACGAGGCTCATTGCTTACAGCTTCGGTAAAAGATGAGGTGATAGCTTCTGACACTTTATCACAGAATACTTTTAGGTCTTCAGGAGAAGGAGAAACCCCTTTGTCCCATAAAGCTTGGAGATCTGATGGCAAAGTTGATAAAGAAGCCATTAAACTATCACCTCATATCCGAATTAGAAGGGTGAGTCTTCTTGTTGAGGAGCAGTAAAACCGCCTTTTACTACCTCGAACCCTTCAGTGTCTTCACTGTCGGGAGCGTCATACTCAACAAAGTTGACGACCTGTACCGCTTCTAAATGGAACTGATTAAAACCATTCTTGGTAGTCTTAGATGTAAACCTTACATTTACATCAGACCCATTGCCTAACTTCTTATACATATCATCAGATAGTTGGGCATTACTAGCGTCTACCAATGGGGGCTTAGAATTTAGATTCCCATTGTAGTCGTACCCGTACTTCTTTAGGGTAACAAACTTTCCCTTCAATCCGGCATTTGACTTACCCGAATCAGGATCATCTGTTTTAACATTCATCCCTATATCTTTAGCAATCTTTGCATTATCCTTATCAAGATTGCCTACATCTAATGAATACCTCTTATCATCAGGAGCTAGGTTAGTTCCCATCGGGGTATGAAGTTTAGGCCAATACGCTTTTCCAGAAATTACTGGCATCTTTGTGTCCTTTCGTTTCAATAAGTTTCAAAATTAAGTTCTAAAACGTACCGTAAACTAAGCGATAATTCGTGTCAAGAAAAAAAATCAATATCGTTTAATTTATTTATCGGCAAGTTATAACAGTCTGCTTTTACAATATATCCGTTGTCACCGTCCTCCTCTCCTCGTTTAAGAAACTTCGCTTCGTCAAAATATTTTTCCTTTTCTATCCAACCCAGTATCCATGCTCTGTAACATTCAATCTCATCATGGGCTGCTATCCTGACAAACGTATAATAGGTACACTTTTGTTTAGTATTGTAAGCAGCTATGCTACACATATAGTGGTCTTGAGGTACGCTTCTACACCTCTTTGTTTTAACATCTATAGTTCCTTGAGGAGATATAATATCGTAGTCGTAAGTATTAACTAGCTCCCCTTCTTTTATATATGGTAAGACACAGAACTCTCCTACAAATCCAATAAGATTCCCTCTGCCTTTTGAAAGAGAGTTGTTTAGAACTCCCATCTCTTGAGATTTTTTCAAGCCTTCTGTTACCCACTCAGGTCGAATAGGAACTTCAGTTATTTTAGTTTTCATCTCTGCTTTATCTTCAGCCAAGAATTTTTTTCTAGTATCGTATGGTATTAAGGTAGTCATATCAATGAGTCTCCGACCAATTCATTCCAATTTTAGATTCACTGTCGAGAGGACAGCGAACATTTAAACTCTCTTCTGTATCCTTCATTGCCTGTTTAGATATAGTGCAAAACTCTTCGGCATCTTTCTTGTGTACCTCGAACTGTACTTCATCGTGTATATTAGCTACAGGCTTTGCATCCAGACCCTTTATCTTTACATAGTTAGTTATGTGGCATAGCCATTCCTTACAGATGATTGCACCTGCGCCTTGCAATAAAGTATTTACGGCAGCATGACTGCTCTTAATGTGGAAGTATCTTCCATCCAATCCTTTTACCATATCAGTTTCTTCTGCTTCTTCCATAGTTCTTTCTCTGAAAGATGATAGCTTGGGCATAGAAGTTAAGAATTTATTAATCAATCTTTGTCCTGTTCGTGCATCTTCTCCAACTACGGAACCAATCTTAGAAGCTCCAGCCCCGTAGAGAAAAGCGTAGATGAAAGTCTTTGCCTGATCTCTTGTTTGAAGACCAGCCATCTTTTGATTAGCTGTGTGTACATCTCCTTCAAGTATTTCTTTTGTGTAGTTATCATCATTAATGTAGTGAGCTAAACATCTCAGTTCTAAACCAGAAGCATCTGCTCCTACCAGTCTGTAATTATCAGGATCTTCTACAGTCCAGCATTCCCTACACTCTTTTCCGTAAGGAGAATATACGGCTGGAATTTGTGCCATGTTAGGAGAGTTATGACTCATGCGATTGGTGACTGCACCTATCGTTATGACATTGCCGTGTACTCTTTCTGTATCGGGATTGATAGCTTTAACCCACGATGCAATCTGTGATGTTCTTTTACTAAGTAACATATACTTACGGATATACTCTGCTTCGGGAAGTTTACACTCTGCCAATGTACCTTCATTAACAACAGGTAGTCCCGTCTTCTCAGTAAACTTAGTAGGCTTCCATCCTCTCTTAACTAACCTGTCCCCTATCTGTTGACGACTCTGTGGATTAAACGGAATGATCTTAGTCTTTGTTTTTAATTCAACCAGAGTAGGTTCAAAGATTTCTACAAGATGGTCTTCCAGTTCGTTGCTCTCATCTGATAAGGAAGCAACCAGAACCTGAACTTTACATCTATCTATAAAGAACCCGTTATCCTTTTGAAGATCCAAGAGTCTACGAACAGTGTGCTCTAGTTTAACTGAATGCTTAGACCATCCCTTCATACTATTCCGTAGATGGTGATAAACTTTTTCAGTTACTTCTACATCCCTTTCACAGTAACGATGCATCATAGGTGTGTATGCTTCAAATGATTCTGGGCTGTTCATCTTGGGAAAGTTAAGTATATCTCCCCAGTTTCTTAAACTATTCCCACCCTCTCGAATGGGATTATTTAACTGACTAATAATAAGGGTATCTATTACTTTAGAATAAGAGTAATCAATGTCCCACAGTTTCTTTAAGTTAGGTAAGTCGTAGGATATTCCGTTGTGCATTATAAGCTGATCAGTTTGATTAAGATAAGACTGTAGCTTATCCTTCTCCCATTCTCGAAATGAAAGTACCTCACCCGTATCCATGTTCTTACACACAACTACATGAATGCAGGTAGGGTCTAACCCATTTGTCTCTATATCAAGTGCTACTTTCATTCCATCTCTCTTCAGCGTGTATCTCTCTGTGACAGTTTGCACACACAAGCATACATTTGTCGAGTTCTTTTTTTATTTTCTCCCACGAATTACGACCCATCATGGTTGCAATCTTTGCTTCCTTTTGAGATGGATCAACATGATGAAAGTCATATACATTCAGACACTCGTAAGAAACACCACATCGTTGACAACAGCCACCTAAATAGTTAACAGCTCTTGTCTTATGTTTCTGTTGTCTAAGCCCCTGATAATCCTTACGATACTTAGGATCATTAGAAGCTTTCGTTCTCCATGTATTGTTTCTTATGCTCATTAGTTAAATACTCCAAGTAACAATCTGAACACCAATATGTATTCGATGAATGAATGATGGGTTCAAGATCTCCACACCTATTGCATAACTGATTCAAAGAGTTCTGTTGTGTCGTTTGGGTTGTGTTCTTCTTCATTTTCTTCATCTCCTTGTTCTATTTCGGAACGATCTATCTCTGTTTGCCTACCTGTGTCTCTTTCATATCTAAGATAAGAGGCTGGCCCCGTGTCGCCACTAAACCTATTCTTTAATACTCTAATAAGAGTAGTGTTGCGTAGTAGTTCATCTTCGTTTTGACTATCTCTCTCTAATCCGAGTACCATGTCGGAGAGTTGAGCTATACCCTGACTACCTCGCAGATGACTCAGAGAAACATGATGTCCCTCTTCGTGTCCACCATTAGGTACACGTTTAAGGTGGGTTACGATACCCAGATGTATGTTAAGTTCTTGAACCAGCATTCTCAACTTGGTCATAACTTCATCAATAGCTCTACGCTCGTCACCAAATTCTTGTGACGAAACGATAATAGATATGTGATCCAAGAAGATAAACTTACAGTCTAAACCTTTCGCCATAAATCTGACACGAGAGAGTAGCTGATCTATTCCCCATGATCCGAAATGATCAAAGAGAAATACTCGTCTATCCATACTGACTGCTTCAAAGGCTTCTTTAAATTCTTCGTCAGTGTATTCGCAAGTCGGAAGATGCATAGGTTTATTAGCGTGTATGCCAAGTAAAGCAAGACCAGTACGTTTGACACTCTCTTCAAGGAAGAGCATACCTATGTTGTAAGGGCTACTCTGTAGCACATGATAGGCAAGTTCCCTGACTGTAGTACTCTTACCTGCTCCAGTACCAGCAGCAAATGTACATAGCTCTCCTAGTCTCATGCCATATGTCAGATGTTGCAGACCTGACCACGGGTAATCGACTGTTACTATATCTTCTTTCTCTGAAAGTGATTCCCACATATCAGCAAGACATACAATTCCATCAGGAGTATACTGTTTCTTATTGTTAAACCATTCAGATACAAAATCTTTAGACTTACCTGTAATTAGATATTCACATGGATCTTTAAGAGCCGTTGTTAGTATGTGGCATTTGCCCGGACTAAATAGATCCGCTACTTCTTGAGATGCTTTACGACCAGCCGTGTCGGTGTCGAAACATATCACTACGTTGTCAAACATATCCAAGAACTGAAGTGATCGTTTACAGTCTTTCAAAGCTGATGCTGCCCCATTGCGTATGGACACAACAGGATAGTTACCAAGCATCTGATGACAGGCTAACGCATCCAGTTCACCTTCGCATATAGTGATGAACTTAGAGGGACTGTTAAAAAGTTGCTGTCCAAACAGTCCAGTAATCGGCCAGCTTCCTGATGTGCGGAAACCTTTAGACGCAACTTCTCGTGTTTTATAGGCTACTAAAGAATTGTTCTTGTCATAGTAGGGATATTGATGATGAGTTATATCTCCGTCATCATTAGTAGTCACAGTGACGTTGTACTTCTTACAAGTCTCTGCAGTTATTCTTCTATCAGTAATGGCAGATACAGTTCCCTTTGAAGATTCAAATTCAAACTGATCTTTGATTGCTTGGGCAACAGATGTAGGCATATTACTTTCTCCTTCTTTTCCTTTGTATGTATGGCAACTAAAACACCAAGTAGAACCATCTTCGTAAACTCCATTTGCATCAGATGATCCACACTCTTCACAAGCTACGTGTCTAATATATTTACCCATCAGAATCTTTCTGGGATTTTCTTATTCTCTTGGATAACATAATCTTTCTCCGTTGTTTTTAATCCAAAGTCTAAGGTTAACTGGTCGGTATCTTTAGGTAGATAAACATCCACATGGCAACCACACTCTTGGCAACTCAGGTTTGTAACCATGCAGTACGTTTCATCTTCATCTTCTATATCGTGATCTCCACCCCAAGTCAAAGGATTTTTACAGTGCCAGCACAACATAGAACTATTAGCTCTTGCTGTCTGCTGTTCTGTAATTAGTTTTTGGTTCTTAACTTCTTCCTTCAAACCAGACATTTCTTCTTCCAATCGAGCTACTTTATTGTATGCTCGTGTCTCTTTTTCGATAGCTAAGTCAGCATACAATTTAAGCTGTCTAAACTTCTCCATTAGTTCTTTCTTATCCATGTCATCCTCCAGCCATGTTAATGATTAACCATGTAACGCTAATGATTATAACTATACCTAGTATTAATTTAACCCATTCAATCAGAGGTGGCATGATTAACTCCTTTCTTTAGAAGCTCAAGTTCACTTTCTTTATAGTCGGTTGACTCACCTTCGTCTAGTGTCTTACCATGATGATAAACAGATACATATGTCGGGTGAACAGCTATGACAGAACCAGTAAGGGGTTTACCAATTACCTTTACTGTGTCTGCTCTGGCAAACTTTGAAGGTTTAAGTTTATGTTTGAATAACATATTGTCGGGATGGGGAACGTACTGAAGATGAGTCTCCAATAGCTGTATCTTTCCAATAGCATTCCAATACCCTTCCCACTCTTCTTTACCAAACTTAGTAGTAAACTGAGTAACATTAGGATCAGAGTCAGATTCATATTCAATCTCATAGCGATATATAAAAATATCACATTCTTTTCTACAGTATCTATCTAAGTATTTATATACTTCTTCGATAGTTTCTTTTGATTTGTGCCAGTAAGTAGTACCCGTATATGACTGTACGGCAAGTGCTTGGTATCTATATTTCATACTGCTATCCCCCATGATTGGTCAGGTATCTTAATTAAATTACCATTTCTATCGTAGACAGTGTGTGGCATTGAAGTAATAGAAATGACACGATTCAGTTTCTCTGTAGCTATCCTGTTCTCGTAATAGACTGACAGTGGTGGTGCTGGCGGTACGGGTGGTAGTGGCTCAATCATTAGGAATCTCCCATTCAAAAGTGTATCCAATCCTTCGTGCATTAGGATACTTAGTTAACACCTGTTCCGACTCACACTCCCAACAGATGTATTCAGTGTCACAATGTGGACAGTCTGGATCAGGCTTAATCATTTTCATCCCCCCATACCCTCAGTCGAATATAAAAACCACCTTTTTTATTTGTTTCCAGATCAAGAGCTACGATGGGATTTTCACTGTCCCAATTATAGTCAAAGTTCTCACCAAAATGTTTTTGCAGAACTCCAATTAAATCGTGTTCAAATTCTTCATTCATCTTGTAACTCCCCCCAATCAGTATCTTTATACTTCATGTTTACACATTCACCTAGAGTAGTAGGTAAGTCATCAGGGACTACACTGATATACCATGCGTATTCCCCTTCATCGCTTTCATAATCTTCTATGAATTGTAGTTTAACCCTTAGATCATGCTTCGCTAATTTTTTATTGATTAGATCAACACCATCTACAAAACCATCACTCTTATGACTATCGTTAAACACTAGTAACTGACTCATGCTGTTTCTCCTTTTTGTTTCCACCAGTTAGGTGTGGGAGTGTACTTCCATTGAGCGAAATGTTTCTCTCCCATATAATAATTACGATAGGCTTGTATGCTGTCACCTTCTACCTTGTATTCATCTGGCATACATTGGGGAGGTTCGGTAGGCACTGGCATACCACTTATATTTTTAGGGCGAACACTTAAAGGATCGAGTAGTCGGTGGGTGGCATGAATTTTACCATATCTTTTACTGTACTCTTTTAATAAATAGTATAAGAGTGACCATGTATAATGGTAGTTACCATAGTTTTCTCTAACCCATACATTAGACGGGTGATTTTTGTGTGTTGATTTATATATACCTTCGACAGCCTTCTCACCATCTAACTCATGGTGTGCAGTCGAAAGCATCTGGGCTGTTTCAAGTATCATTTTGACAACGTGCTTATCACAATGAAATTCAGCACACAAGTGAGGGTAATCGCTTAAATAAAATATGTTCATTTGTCTCTCCTTCTATCTGTAACAAATTGAATCTAAAAGTTTTTTTCGTTTTGTTTTTTTTAAATTCGTTTGTTTTTAACTGACTCGACCTGATTCATAAAGCAATCGAAATCACGAGTCAAGAATTATTTTTAGAATCGGTTCATTTTATTTTTTTGTGTTGTAAAAATGTCACACTTCCCTCACCTGTAAAAGAGATGATCTCCTATTCGTTTAACAAATGTTTTTTTATCTGCCCACTTAGGTCTAACATTCATAGAGTGGTAAAACAGAGAACCATTTGTTATATCGCTTTTACCTTTGTGATCCCATACATCTTTAGCTATTATCTCTGCCCATCTGTATGCGTCTACATCTTTGGGTGTGTCGGTGAGTCCGTCACAATACCAAGAGAACTGACACTTATGTCGGAGTGGCATACCAGTTATCTTAGAGTGTTTACCCTGATAGATTACATCACATACATTATCGGGATAGTCGGTGCTGTTTACTCTGTTTAGAACCACCATAGATACTCCTATCTGTCCCATTACAGGCTGATTCCTTGCTTCAAAGTAGATGTTTAAAGCGAGACAAGTAAGAAAATAACTAACTATCATTGTTCTGTTCCAACTCTTTGATAACTCTAAAGACTTTCTGTCTAAATGAATAGTTGTTATCTATCTCTTCCGCTAGTCGTTTAGTTAGATAGTTAATACGTTTTTCTAGTTCGTATATGTCCCGTTTAAGTATTTCAATTTCGTCCATTACTGCTTCTCCTCTATGCTGATTATTATCTTATCGTTATTAGCTGTCCCTACATGAACAAAAGGGACAGCCAACAACAATAGAATATTTAAACCGATAAGCAACCAAAATAGATCACGTTTCATTCTTTTTTGTACCTCCTTCTATCCATACTTCTGCTTTAAGTTCCCATGAGAACTCAGGATTCTTTCCTACCTCTACTCCGTATTTTATAAGAGCATTAAGAACCATCTCACTAACCTGCTCTTCCTCATACTTACTTATCTTATCCGATACATCTATTTCTATAATTTTACCCATCTTCTTTACCTCCGTAAGATATATAAATCTTTCTTATATCGTCATAAGCACTGTCTAATTCTCCAAACATATCGTCTGGAATGTCACTGCATGAGGCCATTTTATCCAGTAACTTACTAAAATCTTCCAGTATATCGTCTAAGATGTCTGCTTTACGCTGATCTATCTCTGCTGTTTCTATGATGCTCATAGCTTAGTGCTCCTTATAGATAACGTGGTTAATGGAAGTATCCCAACAGTCTCTACAGTCTCCGCAAGTATTATCAAACTGATCAGACTTACAGGTATGCTTCCCTTCTGTACTGACTGACGTACTGCCTATAAAATCAAAACGATTATAGGGTATGTGGATGTCTACCCAGACATTAGACACACGAATCGAAAGATTGTCTGGTTTAACAATTTTATCGAAAGAAAATACTTGATGCAAAATTTTGCGCTCTTGAGTAGGAAGCCAGAAGTTAATATCGGGTAACTGTTCAGCTATCCAGATAATATCCAGTAGCATCTGTTTGTCTACCAGATCACCACTGTCTAGCCAGCGAAAGTATTGTTTATCTTCTTTGTCTGCGTAATGCTGAATCAGTTTAAGCATGGCATACTTCCAGCGTGGTCTGTCATACACGCCTACCAGTCTCTTGGTCTGTCCTATATGGACATCAGGATAGGTATAGTTGCCCCTCTCTGAAGCATAACAGTTATAACAGGTAGTTCCCTTCACTCGGCCTAAGAGCTTACCTACAGAACAACCATAACTAGGGGGAATGTCCCAACCTTTGTCTAAACAAACAGATGGAACAAACGAAGCGTTCTTAGCTGGCAATCCGTAAGAATTACAGGGCATTTTAGACGGCTTCCCTATCGAACCAGCTATAGCATGGGCTTCTTTCAGTGTGGATATGTGCATAACTCTCTCCAAAGTTATGGGAATAGGAGCAGACTAGCCCCTATCCCCGATTGATATTAAACGACAAACGACATGACTACGGCAAAGGAAATTATCCCTAACCATATAAGAGCACTTTTTCTGTTACTGCTCATACTAAGCATCTGCATAAGAGCGAGTAGTCAGATCACTAAACGCATCAGAGCTTAACCATCTAGCAACTTGAGTCTGTCTGGTTAACAGAGTAGAAGAAGAATGATCAGACCCTGTGTTTCTAGTAGAGAACCTACCATCAGTATGAGAACTGTAGTTAGAAAGCGTAGAGATAACTGACCACATATTCATACCTCTGACAGATGCTTCTTCCATAAACTGTTCTTCTAACTGTTTCTGTAAACGATCAGATGCTCCACCCAGTCTTTCAAAGAAATCAGTAACATCTTTAACCAGTACTTTAGTTTTAGCATACTGATTAAATGTTCTACCTTGCTCTATGTGTCTGCCAAGTGCTTTGTCTGTTTTAGCAATGAAATTAGACAGATCAAAACCAGATGTTCTTCTGGCTGATTCCATGCTGTACTCACCTAGAATCAATCCATTGGTGCAGAACATATCAATATTACCAACGATAATCTTGACAGTCTTAGAACCATTGAAACAATTCATAGCTATGACTCGAAAGACAACATCAGTGGAATGTATATCAGTCTCAACAGTGAAAGACTGAGTCTTAAAGATGTACTCTCTACAGACTTCTGCTCCACCATATGACACATGATCCCTAATCTTCATCTTCTCAAGATCATTGTGCGAAAAGTAG
>VTLG01013279.1_pt1 | contig 19163 bp, 28 predicted proteins | sample 4694571 | NCBI WGS metagenome assembly VTLG01 (sample SAMN12604809, study PRJNA352737) | marine metagenome | biome: ENVO:00000447; feature: ENVO:00000209|ENVO:00000569|ENVO:01000036; material: ENVO:00002151; isolation source: viral sequences binned using virsorter ...
CGAGATCAAATCTGCATATGGTCGTGTAAGTGCAACTGCTAAGAAGAAATGCTTACAACTTTATACTTATGGAGTTTGTAAGTGTTTTGAATTAATTCTCTTCCAGGAGGAACAAATATTCCGTAAATCATTAGCTTATGCTTCTGGTATTAAATTTCCTGAAGTTCCTGACGATATAGATGATCCAAAAGCTCGAGAGAAATATGAGAAACAGAAGGGTAAATATGAGCAAAAAATACAGGCTGCTATTGATGTCGCTGTTGAGACTCAAGAGATTCCTGATGGTGTATTAGGGCTTGCTCCAGATGGAGATAGAACCGTTTTATGGCGTTGGATGGGACCAGTTTATGAAGATACAGCACAGGATAAATTGAACCAATCTATCTTTACGAGAAACCTTCAAGAATTGGGTGTTGATAGTATAGAAGCACTGAAGTATCTATTTCCTTCCAAAACTGATGACGAAATCGCGGGAATGCTCTCCGGTTTCCCATTCAGAATGGTAGGAGAGGTACAGAGGGCGTATTCCTCCTTTATTGATCTAATAAATCAAGAAATGAGGACACCGCATCCGCAACAGCCTAATTTACCTATGGCAGCGGATCCGAGACTAGATCTCACCCCTTTCTTATATCGAACTTTAGAATCACTACAGAAGGAAGTAACTTATGCAGGACGCTACCGTAGCGCCGACCCAATCGGCACCCCAAGTATCCCAGACCCCGCCGACCAGCTACGTGGCTCCAGTAGCGCAGCAGTCAGCGGCTCAAGCCCCTTCAGTGGGAACTTCGCCCCAATGGGTGGGGACCTCCCAGCCGACGGCGGCACCAGTGCCTCAAGCGCCAGCCCAGATGGGGATCCAAGGACTACCATCAACCCCTACAGCTTCGTACCCCCAGGCACCCCAGGCAGCCCCACAACAGGAGAGTCCTTACAAGGACGCCTTCAACAAGGTGGTGGGTCTACTGAGCTCTCCAGTCCAATTCCCGTTCCAGGCTCCACAGTCTCCTCAGACACAACCAATCGACCCGGCCAGTTACGCTTCCCAGCAAACAACCCAGTTCGCCAACCAGGTAGCGCCGACCTCTACGCCTGGGATCAACAACAGCCAGGACTTATCCAACAACTATTCCCAAACATCTCTGGAAATAACACCAGACCAGTTAAGGGCAAACGGAGTAAGTGAGGAAAGCCTACAAGTTATAGATCATTTTGGTCCTAACGCTGCAGCAGACTTAAATACATATGCAACACAACTAGAAGATTCCTTAATACAAACTAACGAGCAGTTAGGTGAAGCTGTTGGGCTTCTTAAGGAGCTTTCTAATGAGCATAAAGCTTATGAGCATATTCTTACTAATCCTGACGTATTAGCTGATTACACATGTGAGTTCTTTGGAGAGAAAGGACCTTATCCAATCCCTACTCAAGGTGCTCCAGCTCAAGGTAGACAAGTAGGACAACAGTTCCAAAATTCTGACAGATCTCATTCTGTTCCTGAGGCTCCTGCTGCTGCTCCAGCTGCTAGACCAGCTGCTGCTCCTGCTCCACAGCGTCCTGAGATGCCTGTTCCTCCACAGCCACAATCACAAGGTAGACCAGAAGATTTCTGGAATAACTTTGGTAATGCCGCTGATAGAGACCCACAGAACGCTTGGCGTTATTTGAATCAAGCACAGCAAAACCCTGAAGTTTTCCGTAACAAACTTCTTGTAATGGAGTGATCTAACTCCTTTTAACTCAGGGGGTGGCAAGAGCTACCCCTTCATCTATTTTCCAAATGGCAAAAAAGAAAGCTAGAGACAGAGCAGATGATTTTGTTGCATACCTTGGTACAGCAGGCGGTCCTATTGGGGCACCTAATTTAGTTGACTTTGGTGGAACTGATATACAAGCTCAGGTATTTGCTGGAAATAGCGATCAATATGCAGCCATTAGAAAAGAATCACAAGTTGGAGTAGGCAATCCAAATGCTGCTGTTCCTCCAATGCCTCAGGATTTAGATGCTTCGTATTTGAAGTTAAATCTACCTGGATCACCTTTGCCTAATAATGCTCTATTTTCTCCTCAGAATGTAAGAGCTGCAGAGGCAACTCAGAATGCTATAGCTGCTAATGAGCAGGCATTTTTGAGACAATACATGAATCCTGCTGGTTTAAGTCAAGTTCCAGTTGGTTATCCTCCTCAAAAACCTAAAAAAGGCAGCCGCTAATGAATACCGCTAAAGCAAAAGAAGCTAAAGAGAAAGCAGCTACACATTTAGCGTTGGCTGCACTCCAACAAGAGCAAGCAAAGCAATCAGATTTACAACCAGCTGATGGTTATATCAACCCATACGGAAGAATTGGAACAGTACCACCTAGTACATATTCTCTAACTAATCAATTAAATGGCACTGGTACTCAATCAGTCATTAATCCTGAAACTTAATAAATTCCATTATTAACTCATATTATAATTAATCTTAATGGAATTTAGGTTCCAGTTATGGATAGTTGTCTCCTTTTAGGAGACTTACTTATCTGTTATCAGCAAACAACATAACGCTGAGAAAAAAAACAAAATGTTTATAGACAACGATTTCCCGAAACTGCTGGGTGCGGAGCTTTATAGGCCCCATCCCGCATACATCGTGGAGATGGCGTCGGAACCAGTAGTCGTACATGACTTTACTAAACAACCTGGTCAAACTGTTCAGTTAGACCGCTACAGGTTCTTTGGTAACCCTGGCACCAAGACAAGCAGAGAGCGTACTCAGGATCAAACCATTGGTACAGCTAACAGCAGGTCTATAGTCAAGGACAAAGTTCTGGTATCACTCCGTGAGTATACAGGACCAGCAGATCCTAACAACTCAAATCTTCCTAGCACATTTAAAATTGCTAGAGAGACATTGATGACAGCTCAGCGTCTACTGCTTGATACTGGGAACCTAAATATGTTCCACCAGTCAATCGGTTCGCTGACCTTACTTGACGACTATCGTCGTTGGCGTGACCGTGTGTTCCTCGACGAGCTATTCAAATCTGAATCTCGTGGAGCATCCTCTGACACCCAAGGTGGATACTACTATCCAAACGGCAAGACAAAGTCAAGCTCTACTGCTCTTAATTCTTATTCTGCTACAGAATATGCTTCTGAGCGTTTCAAGTTTAACGTAAAAACTGACCTACTTGAAGTAGTTAAGAGTTTACGTAAGCGTCACGTTCCTGTATTTGCAGACGGCTACTATCGCTGTATCGCTGACCCTTCACTAATGAAGGATCTACGTGCCGATCAAGGCTTCCGCGAAGTTGCTCGTTATCCTGGTATGGGCCAAGGAAACCCTCTTATGGGCTCCGGTGCTCCTAACCAAGCTATCTATGGTGGTGGTCAGTATGGCCAAGCACAATTTGTAGCTGGTGAACCAGTGATGCCATCAGGTTTCGTGTTTGAAGGTGTAAGATTCTTCGAATCTACAAACTTCCCAGCCAAAGAAATTTCGGTCGATATTGGCGATGGCGGCGGCGCTTCCACAAGAACAACTCCTGCTGGTCTATTCTTCGGCCCTCAGGCAATTGGTGTTGGTATTGGTGGTCCAAATGCTCAAGTTCTCATTAATAACAATGACGACTTCAGCAGATTCATTATTCTCATCTGGCAACTTTATGCTGGTTTTGCGAACTTGAATAAGGACTTCGTTACCACTGCTTTCACAATTACTGAGTAAGGAGGTATTAACTAATGGCTGCTTACAAAAACTACTCCGGTGCAATACTTGAGCCCGGTAACCAGGTAAATAGACTTTCTTCATATAACCATGAAGGCGTTAAAGGATGGCCTGGTGTTGAGGCATTTGAACTTGTTGGATATCACAAAATATCTAATAAGGATGGCACAAAAGCCGATCATAAGAGCTTCAACATAACTATTCCTTCTCCAGACAGGAGAGAAGGAGATCGTGTACGTAACAATCGCTCTAGCTGTGTGGTTGAAGCGTCTACCGATCGTCCTGCATATGTTTATGGTGCTTCCATAGCAATTGCACAGGATATACCTAGCGGAGGAGAGCCTTCTTTCCCTGCATCACCTGTTACTGCTGATCTTCTTGGTACCAATACAGAGATTCTCTTAGTTGGTCCTGATAATGGTGGCGTACCTTTTGGTGTTCCAGCTACTCAGCTTAATGGATTGGCTGCGGCAAGTTCTTACTTGACTTTTGCAGCGACTAAGATTGCTCAAGGTTCCTCAGATACAACTGTTGGAAATCTTCCTTTCTGGTCTGGCGTAACTAGCACAATTGCTGCTGCTGACGCTGCTGACTCCATGTTCTACAAAGTTACAGCAAATACAACCTTTAAAATTTACAACACCAACGGCATCACTCAAACTGCTGTCAATGGTGATGGTGTATACATCAGCGATGATGATAGCGATGCAGGTAGGGCTGCTTACATCCTTACTCGTGTGAACTATCTTCGTCCTGCTGCTGGCGTATCTTGGAATGATATTCAAGGGTTCATCGATTTCGCCTCTCAGGTAGGCGGTAACGACGAGTAATATTCTTAGAATATAAAAGAATTGGCGGGTCCTTGAGATCCGCTTTTTCTTTGCTATGTTGTAAGCTAGGATTTACTTTGTTAAGCTGGGTGAGACCAATTATTTGAAATTATGTTGTATCAATACAAGCAAACTGGTGGTTTGGTGGAGAAGATATCTCAACATGGCGAAGGCATTGTTATGTGTATTGATGCCCAGGAAGATGTGATTTATGTGAATGAAGAAGATTTGACCCCGCACATAGATGCTACTAATGAAAAAATCAAGACTGAAGAAAGACTTAAGCAAGATTTGAAGAACGATGGAGTCAAACCAGCGGTACCTACAAAACGTGAAACGTTTCCGATTGATACCCGTTTAAATATTAATACTGCAAGTGCACGTCAAATTGCTGATGCGTTACCAGGCGTAGGTTTGAAGACTGCTAGAGATATAAAAGATTTACAGACTACACAAACTGGAGAAAGATTTCAAAAACTTGAGCAATTAAAGAATATAAAAAGAGTTGATTGGGATGAAATTTTTAAAGAAAACTTAGTCAGAGTAGACTGAGCATAGGCTTATTTGATATAAGGGTGAATGAAGCTTGATACTTATTTAAAATCAAAAGTACGTTGGCACTTAGGTTATAACTTAACTTCAGTACCAGCTGGTGACCAAGCACGTCTTGAAGAAGCTATTGATAATATTCAAGATTCTTTTTGGTATGACAAAATTTCTGAGCAGATAAGTCGTTGTGATGAGGCTGAGAAACGTACTGATATGACAGGTACGATGAATAATGATACGGTCCCAAGAAACAGAATAGAGAGTATTGCTGGTGACGTTGATCGGACAGTTTCAACTTCTGATTTTAAGGAAACTCTTAAAACTTGGACGCAGATTTATATGTATGAATGCGATCGATTAGCACTACATCTATATGTTCCAAATTATAGGAATCCAGAACAAGCTCGTTATCGTTTTAATAGAGAGGGTGCAGAATTTATTCAAGCCTTACCAGGTCCAGCTGATGTAGCTGTTGGGACTCGTTTGCTACTTGAGAATAGCTATCGTTAAATACATTTCCCCCTGTTATTCTAGATGTTAAGACAGTTGTAATTCCATGAGCATAAATTATTTTCAGGATACTATTTTTTATACAGATAGTGCGTTAAGTGCTCCAGGTAGTGGTACTGCTTTACAGGTAGCTGTCAACAATACATTTGCTACAAAAGATTATACTTTAATTGCAACAATTGCCAGTGTTGATACGAATGTAATTGTTCGATTAGATGGAAGTGTCGATGGTACTAATTATGCTCCTATTATTTCAGATAAAACAATAACAACTAATGGCAGTCATTCTTATCATGTTCATGGTAGTCCAGTTAAATGGATACGACCTGAATTTGTAAGTGAATCAGGAGGTACAGCTGCCACTGTTACTTTTCAATTAGCTGCTCTATAAGATGAGTGTTAAACCAACTACTCATCTTGGTTATAATTTTGGGCTTAGAAGGCAAGATGTACCGAACGAAGGAGATAGAAGAGGAAGTTCTGGAAATACTTTCCCAGGGCGTGAACGGCCTAGAATGGCAGGAGATATAAATCTTTTATTAGCGGAGGCTGATACTCCGCCAAACGCTAAAGGATCTTGGCTTAAACCACCAAACACTTTACGACTTTCACAGACGATAAGCTCACCATTTGGTGGCGATCCAATAGAAGATGAAACTGATTTCTTTTAATTACCATGGGACAATCTAGAGACAAATTTCAACTTAATACAGGCACTGGAGGAGCTTCAGTTCTTAAGCCAACTTCTGTTACAGCCGTAGATGCTTATGATAAAGATCCAGGAGAAAGAGCCGCTGGTCAAGCTAATCCACGGGTAGTGGATGATTTAGTTTCTAATTTAATTTCAGAACGGCAACCTATGGAAATGGAAGGAGCTAGTGATCTTCGTATGGCGGGAGATATTTTGGATTCTGAAAGTTTAAAAAGTATGGCACATGAAAGTTCTCGTACTAAGTATGGTCCTGGTCAATTATCTAAGTCGCCAGGCGTTAGTTCTTATTTAGGTCAAGCCTCCTATCCAGCTGGTTAATGTCATGTCTAAGAAACGTTCTATGCCGCCCGAAATTCTTGAATATTTCAAGAAAAAAAGTGGTCAGAACGAAGATAAAAAGGGAGATAAGGAACGTCGTAAGGAAGCTGTTAATAAAGCACGTATTCGTTTAGAGGAAAAAAGTAAAAAAGAAGAGAAGAATAAGTAAAAACCCTTCAGCTATAATAAATTTAAGCTTATCTGTAAATAGACGTGTCAAGCAGTAGTTCAAACAAACAACCCTTAATGGTAGATCGCCCAGCGACTAACTCAACGTTAGTAACTGTAGCTGCTGGACAATCTTTTGAAACAAGTTTAATTCCAACAGCTGTTGGTAATGCTACAAAGATTTTTGATTGTGATTCAGCATTAACCGATACTTCTATTAGTGGTGCATATATTGATGATATTTGGTTTCGTTATTCAAAAAATACAATTAGATATATTGACGCCGTTACTCCGACAACTGGAACTTATTCTGCTAATAGTACGACTTGTACTGTCACAATAGCCGCCGGACATAATGTAAAAAAAGGTCATGAAGTTTGGCTCGATTTTACTACTTATAGTTCCGGATCTGTTCCCGTTGACGGTGAATTTACAGCTTTAGTAACTGGACATACAGCAACAACATTTGATGTAACCATTCCTTCTTTAGGAGGTACTATTACTGGTAACGTTAATGTTTATCTTCCTACTGATTTTTGTTTTTATTTAGTAGGTACAGGAACTGTTACTAATATCAATCAATTTTTCCCTTTATTTGTTGCTAATTTACCTTCAACTCCTACTTACGAAAATTGTAGTTTATCAATGAAGGGTGTTCTTCCTTTTATTAATCATCCAAGTGTACAAGCAGGTGCCAATGTTACTTCAACTAATAGTAATGTCTCACCAAAGAATAGAGGTTTAATGCTTCAGCGAGGACAAGCTTTATATTGTGCCGCTAGTGGAACTACTGCGTTGACTAATGGTTTCTATTGTAACGTCCAAGGTGGTTATTACTAAATTAGAAAGATGCCATTTGGAGTTGGCGGTTTTAATCCTCCATCAAAATTAGGTTTTGAGGGGAAAAAGTTTTCTAAAGGTTTTGACGACGAGACACAATTTGGAAAACCTGCTAATTGGAAAGTCCAAGATGTAAATCCATATCGGGGATCTGATGGAGGACGTTTACAAAGTGAGATAAATTTTTATAATCACGATTCTCTATGGACAAGATGGAGGCGTGGGTATGAACTTTATACAATTACTCAAAGTATGTTGGGTTCAACTGCTAATGAGAGAAAAAGAAGGGGTGATTATCGTTTATATTTTACTTTTCAACAATATCCTGGAATATTTATCCCAGCAAGGATATTTACGTTCCCATCTGTTAATCAAGAGATGGGTGAACACATTGTTGGCATGCGTGATACGGATGGATTTAGTTTTTATGACTTTGGACTTCCAATTTTAGCTGTTCGTTATCTTGGAGATGCAGTTACTGCGACATATAGTCAAAGTGGAACAACAATAGTAGTAAATAAAGCAGATCACGGCCTTTATCCAGGAGATGATGTCTATTTAGATGTTTCTACTGGTAGTGCAGCTGACGAAACACTTACTATTACTGAAAAAACACAAAATTCATTTACTCTTACGTCTTCTGGGTCATTAACTACCAGTGGAAATGTAACTTTTTATGTTTCTACTGATTTTGCAAATAGTAGATGGACTTCTACAAGGGTTAAATTACGTTATTTACCTACTGAAGTTTCTTTTTTCGCTGGAGAGCGCTTAGCTGATCGAATTGTTGAGAAAGATCCTGGTATTTCATCAACATACTCTCGATCTGGATCTACAGTAACTGTTACTTGCTCTTCTAATCATGGTCTAGCAACAGATAACATAGTTTTCTTAGATATTTCTACTGGATTGGTTACTTCTGGTAGATATAAAATTACTGTTACGTCTCCAACTCAATTTACAACTACTACTATTACTAGTGGAAGTACTTCTGGAAATCTAACTTTAAGTAGATTACTTCGTGGTTTTAGATATGATGATTATGTTGGTTTTACTGTTACTGGTGTTGACGCGACAACGAATGAGATAATATTCCAGCGAACAGATAGTTATGGGGCTACGACAACTGATAGTGTTGCTAAAACTGTAGTACCTGCTCATCGTGGGTTTGCAGTTGGTAGATATTTAACTACTGAATTACGTTGGCAATGTTCTTGTCAGGATTTTTCTCGACGTGATTCATATGACTTATATAGTCAGTTAAGCAGTAGGCGGTTTCCAATTACTTCTATTCGTGATACAAAACCAGGTAATGTTTTAAAACCTGATGGAACTTTAAGTGATTCGAGAGATATTCCTGGTACTTTTAGAGATTTAGGTTATATCACTCTTAATAATTTTTATCAATTACCAGATTATAAAGATACAGGTGATAAATCTTTTCAAAATTTAATGTATTATCAACCTCGTTGGTGTAAACACATTTATGCAGCGATGTTTGCTTTGAGTCATGACGAAGGGAACGAACCTCTTAAGTTAGCTGCAGAATATACTCAATCAGGTCCTAATATTACTGTCGATTTTGTTGGGCACGGTTTAGAAATAAATACTAAGATACAGCTAACATTTACAAGCGGCAATGCTATTTCTGGTGAATACACTGTTAGTTCAGTTCCTAATCCAAATAGTTTTGTTGTTGTTTATCCTTTTAGTGCTACTTCTGGTGGTTATTGCACTGTAGAAAATCTTAAGAAACATGAATATGTTGGAGCTTGGTTACACGAGCCTAATGATAAACCAGTTGGTAGAGGTTTAGAACATTTCGAACATCGTTTTTCAAAAGAAAAAGAAAAGTTAAAAGAAGCAGCAGAAGTTATGGCTTTATATCAAAGAAGTACAAAGTGGCAAGGAGATAAAGAAGTTACAGGTTCATATAATTTACCTCAAGATGTTGCTGATTTTGATCCTTCAGTTTTAGGTATGACTTTAACTGATAGTTTACGAAGGGATGAAAATGGGAATTTAAGTAGGAGTGGTGCAGCAGTTAATACAACTAATAGGATGATTACTTTGATTAATAAATTATTTAATAAGTCTCCAACTGTTTTAGATGATTTAAAGTTTGGACTTATTAACAAACCACTTAGTGAATATACCACAAGTTTTGAGTCTGGTTTAGTTGGTGGAGGTGAGTTTTCTGGTGGTGTTCCTATTGAGACATCTTCTACAAGCACTATAGAAGGAAGTACATATAGTCCAGATACTGACCAAGATACAGTGGTAGATGCAGATTTATATATTAATAGTTAATCATGGCTGTTCAAATTCTTTCTCGTCGTTCTAGTACTCTTCGTGATAGACCTTTCCCAGTACGTCTTGGCGCAGGTGAATTAGCGCTTAATAATAATATTGGAGATCCAGGTTTATATTTTGCAGATAGCACGGCTTCTCCAAGTACTAAATTAATTAAAGTTGGACCAACTCATATAGGTACTACTGCTCCAAATACTTCAGCTGTTGGTTTTACAGGTCTTAGTTTAGGAGAGTCTTGGTTAGACACTGCAAGTACACATGTTTTGAAGTTTTATGATGGAACTTCTTGGCAGATGGCTAAAGCTGTTGCGTCTGTTTCCGCTGGGTATCCTGCTAATCCTGTAGATGGTCAAGTGCATTACAATACATCCACAAGTAAATTAACTATTTACTTATTGGCTTCAACTTCTTGGGTTGTAATTGGCCCTTAATGTTGGGAGAGTAAATGATCAAGAATCCTATCCAATTTATTATGGACGGCTTGCATTTCTCTTAGGAAATCTTCTTTTAGCACGTAATCACAGACCACACGATTTTGTAGATTATCTAGATCTCGTTCGATATTTTCAAATCTTCGATCTAGTTTTTTATTAAAGTTGGAAAGTGCACGAGATAATCCAGCAAAAGCACCAACACTTCCAGATATTATGGCAGCAATTACTTCTGTTGACATTCTCTTACCCTTATTCTTCTATTCTAAAGGGTTTGACAAATTAAAATAGAAATTAGTAGAGGTATTTTTTATGGCAACAGGATATGAGCCAAATGTAGAAGGCGCTATAACCGTTTTAGTTGATCTAATGACGGCTAATAGCTTTGCTATGACGAGACAGCCGTATGAACCTAATATGCGTGGTCTTGTTGATGCAATTATTGATGTTAAAGATGGCTTTCCTACATTTGCACCTTTACAAATTGGATTTGATGCTGAGACCTTTGAAGCCGTAAGTAATAAAGACTGGTTATACATTAGAACCTCAGATGGAAAAGTTGGTAAAGCTACTGCAGCAAGTGGTAGTTCTGAGGCTTGTCAGGTGATAGGTCTTGCTAATGCTGATGCAATTTTAGGTGCCACAGTAAAAGTAGTTGTAGTTGGAGTTAAAGATATGACTGGTTTAGATGCTGGTGATTTATATTATTTATCTCCAACAACTGCAGGAGCAATGACAGCAACTGCACCGAGTGGTTCTGGGCAGGCAGTAGTACGTTTAGGTGAAGCCTCAACTACAACTAAATTTGCTATTCAAGTTGAACCTCCTATCCTTTTAGTCTGATGTCAGGTGTTACCGTTAATCAACCTTATCCACCCAATTGGGAAGGTTTTGTAGGTGTATTACAGGATTTTCAATCCACAATGCCTACACCAATTGTTTATAAGATTGTTGGATTTGATGCTGTGGCTCTTGAAGATGTTACTCAAGGGGATGCCTTATATGCCAGAGCAAGTGATGGAAAGTTAGGTAAAGCTATTGCAAATGATACTGCTGATAAAGCTACTGTTGCTGGGATTGCGGAGACTACTAAATCTGCAGGTCAAACAGTTAGAGCGATTGTTAGGGGAGTTGTTGCAACTTCTGGATTAAATCCTGGAAATTTTTATTATTTATCTTCTGCTTCTGCAGGAGCTATTACAGATACAGCTCCTACAACTTCGAGCCATTACCAAACAGTAATAGGAGAAGCAGGAACAGCTGCACAATTAATTGTAAAACTAGAACCACCAGTGTTATTAGCTTAGATGCTAATTAACTCGTCGTAAGATAGAAAGATAAGAAGTTCCCTATTTATAAAGAACTCCAGCAGATTGGATTAAAACATGGCAGTAAGGAATCCACTAATACTTGTCTCTGGATTATTCCAAGAGTTAAATACTTCTTCTGATAAATTAAATTTTGCTGGAAATACTACTGCAGACTTATCAGAGAATACCAATCTTTATTACACGAACGCTCGTGCCCGAGGTTCTGTCTCAGTTACCGATAGTGGAGGAGATGGAAGTCTTGCATATAACAGTACAAGCGGTGTAATTACATATACAGGTCCATCAGCTTCAGAAGTTAGAGCACATATTAGTGTTGCTTCTGGTTCAGGTTTAACATATTCATCAGGAGAAATAGGAACAAGTGCAATTCCTAATGCACAACTAGCAAACGATGATATAACAATTGGAAGCACCGCAATTGCGTTAGGTGCCACTGGTTCTACAATTGCTGGTCTTACTTCTTTATCTTCAACTACACTTGTTTCTGGAGTTGCGGACGCGGCTAATGCTATTTCAATTGCTAGTGGAAATATAGTTTTTGAAGGTTCGACTGCTAATGATTTTGAAACAACTGTATCTGTCACTGATCCAACAGCAGATCGCACAATTACTTTTCCAGATGCAGGTGGAACAGTTGCATTAACTAGTGATATTTCTTATCCAGTAACTGCATCAAATACAGTTACATTTTCAAATAAAAGTCTTGCTTTAGGAAGTAATACAGTTACGGGTACTGTCGCTCAGTTTAATACTGCTTTAACAGATGGTGATTTTGCAACGATAGCTGGTACAGAGACCCTTACAAATAAGACTTTAACTTCACCAGCAATTAATTCAGGAGTATTAGATGCCCCAGTATTAAAAGCTACTTCTGCAACAGTTGCAGGTAAGATTTTATTTAAAGAAGGAACAGATAATGGAACAAACGCAGTAACTTTACTTGGTGCTGCCGCCACTGCAGATGTAACTCTTACTCTTCCCGCCGAAACAGGAACTGTATTATCAACAGCTACTTCTATTGCTAATAGTAATCTTGCAAATAGTTCAGTAACAATAGGATCTACGGCTGTTGCTCTTGGTGCGACTGCAGCATCTCTTGCAGGAGTTACTTCTATAACTTCAGCAGCAGTGGTAACTGATGATGATGGATTTAGAGTTCGAGATAATTCTGATTCCAGTAAACAATTAGCTTTTCAATGTTCAGGAATTACGACGAGTACAACACGTACTATGACAATCCCAGATGCAGATGGAACAATAGCTACACAGGCTTATGTCAATGCTCAAATAACGGCTGAAGATTTAGATATTGAAACCGATTCTGGAACTATCGATATTGATTTAAATTCCGAGGTTTTAGATATTGCGGGGGGAACAAATATAACTACAAGTGCTAGTGGTACTACGGTTACAATTAATATGCCAACTGCATTTGCAACAGAAAGCTTTGCAACTGCAATTGCTGTTGCTTTAGGATAGATTTATGGCTACCCAAGTACAATTCAGAAGAGGCACCAACGCTGAGCATTCAAGTTTTAAAGGTGCTAATGGCGAAGTCACAGTTGATACTTCTAATAAAATTGTCGTTGTTCACGATGGGATTCAAACTGGCGGTTATCCACTTCTTCGGCAAGATGGTTCTAATTCATCCTTAGCTTTAGGAGGTGTTAGTTCTTGTGCTTTGAAATTTAATGGCGATCATGATACTGGAATTATAAGCCCTGGAGCAGACCAAATTGCATTAGTAACGGGAGGTAGTAGGAGGCTTACAATAGATGGAAGTGGATCAACTACCTTTGATGGCAATGTTATTGTTAATGGAACATTATCAGCAACAGCAACCAGCTTCTCTGATCAAATCGCTCTTATTCTCGCTTTAAGCTGATATGGCAAATACCTTTAAAGTTGATACTAAATCAAGTGTTACAACTCAAGTTATAACGCATGCTGATGCGGTAATAGTTACTGCAGGGGGATCTGCAACGTGTGTTCTTCTTAGTGTTTTACTTGCAAATAAAACAGGAACAAGTGCAGATGTAGATGTTTATTTAGAAACAACAGGAGATGATGTTTACCTAATAAGGAACGCTCCAGTACCAGCAGGATCTGCTTTGGAATGTATTAGTGGATCAAAAGTCATAATGGAATCTAGTGATAAATTACGAGTTAGATGTGCTACTGCAACAGCTATTGATGTTTCGGTAAGCTACTTAGAACAGACTTAAGGAGGTTATTAACTATGGCTCTTAATGTTGTTAGCTCAGACAGACTAAGTACTAACGTAAAAATTTCAAACTTAGCTACAGGACTTTCAGATAAAGTTGGTCAAAATAAAAATTTGATAATTAATGGAGCGATGAAGGTTGCTCAAAGAGGTACTTCGGAGACGACTACAACTGGTATGCACACTGTAGATAGATTTACAGTTGGAGCAGGGGGGCAGGATGAAAGTCCAGATCAAGCTCAACACGCTTTAACTTCTTCCGATACTGGACCTTGGGCAAAGGGTTTTAGGTATTCATGGCTTATAACAAATGGTAATCAAACTGGCGGAGCTGGAGCTGCTGATTATATGGATGTTCAGCACAGAATAGAGGCTCAAAATATAAATCAAAGTGGTTGGGATTATACATCAGCCTCTAGCTATATAACATTATCTTTTTGGATAAAATCAAGTGTAGCACAGAATTTTTACGGGTATTTACGAAGTAGAGATGGTACTAATCAACGGTATGGTTTTGAAACTGGTTCGTTATCCGCAGATACTTGGACAAAAATAACTAAAACAATTCCTGGTAACTCAAATATACAATTTGATAATGATAATGGGGAAGGGTTAAGGATTGCTTTTACAGCTTTTTTAGGTGGAGATTACACAGCTTCTGGTACAAATTTAAATACTTGGGAAGCATATAGCTCGTCTACAATTACTCCAGATCAAACTTCTACTTGGTGGACAACTAATAATGCAACTTTAGAATTTACGGGCTTTCAGTTAGAAGTGGGTGATACAGCTACAGAGTTTGAACATAGATCGTATGGCGATGAATTGCGTAGGTGTCAGAGATATTTCTATCGTCATGTATTAGGCTCTTGGAATACTAATGGTAAATCATCTATAACAGACAATGCTAGTATGTATAATGCAACCCTTTGTTTTCTAACTGTTCCATTACCAGTAACAATGAGAGCAGAACCTACTTTAGGTACGTCTAATAGTAGTGATTATTATGAAGCGTATGTTAATGGGGCATCTGTCACCTTCGATACTTGGGGTTTAGACGGTGTTTCAACTAAGCGTTGTTTGACTATCAATGCAACTCTTCCTAGTGTAACGGCGGGGGCTGCTGCTTTGGTTAGAACAGACAATGCAGCGGCATACTTAGATGCAATTGCTGAATTATAAATTATTATGGCACTCTATAAATTTCGTAAAAATCCTATAACTGGTCAAGTTGAAACAGTTATAAAAAACTGGAATAAAACTAGTTGTTTGCATATTAAACTAGGCATTGAAGATAACACAGACTACCAAGAGTACTTAGAATGGGTAGCAGCAGGTAACACAGCAGAAGCAGCAGATCCAGGACCTTCTGATTGGGACATAGTTAGAGAAAAAAGAGATCGCTTATTAAGAGACTCAGATTGGGCGATGACTACAGGTGCAACTATCGATCAAGCTCAGTGGTCTGCTTATCGTGAAAAACTTAGAGATATTCCTCAAACTTATAAAGATAAAGAAACTTCAGAAATTGTCTGGCCTACCATACCTTCTAGTAAAGGACCTAACAGTTAATTAGTTTCAAAGGTTGTTGACTGTAAAATATAAATAGCAAAATAGCTAATTTACGTGGATTGTTATGCCATATCTAGGTAATGATTTACAAGTTGCATTTGAGAGCTATAAAGCTATCGATGATATAAGTAGTAGCTTCAATGGCACAACAAAAGTTTTCAATCTGCATGTAAACGGAGTAACGCCATCTCCTTTTCCTAAAATTCCTCAAAATTGTTTAATTTCAGTCGGTGGTGTTATACAAGAACCAGACGATACAGGTGGTACAGGATTTAAATTTAATACAAGTAATCAACTAGAATTTAGTTCTGCTCCAGCGTCAGGTGAATCTTTCTTTGGTGTAATTCTTGCAGGTGCAGATTATGTAAACGTAGGTGCTCACTTCCCTGCAGGTACATTAGGTGCTCCAAGTATTACTTTTGATGGAGACGAAAATACAGGATTTTATAGAGCAGCAGCTGACACAGTAGCTCTTGTTTCTGGTGGGACAAAAATAGCGCAGTTCCCTACATCTCAAGGCTCAGCAGACCAAGCTTTGATTACAGATGGAGCAGGAAATTTAAGTTGGGGTGATTCAGGTGGAGGAGCTACTGGAGGAGGTACCGATAAAATATTTATTGAGAATGGACAAACAGTTACTACTAATTACACAATTGGTGATTCATTAGGAGCCGTTTGTAATGCTGGTAGCTTTGGACCGATTACAATTAACGCAGGAGTCACAGTCACGATTCCTACTGGCGAAAACTGGACAATAGTTTAATCATGGCAATTGTAATTAACGGATCAGGAACAGTAACAGGAGTCTCAGTAGGCGGTTTACCTGATGGAATAGTTGATACAGATATGTTGGCTGATAATGCAGTCACAAAAGGAAAAGCAAATCAGGCTGACTTTGGAAAAGTAGGACAAGTAGTAGTAGGAGTCACAGCCTCAGAATTTATTACATCTGCTTCTCACACTAGTTGGCAAGACTGCGGGTTAACTGCAACTATAACTCCTCAAGCAGCATCAAGCGACATTCTTGTATTCTGTTCTATGAATGGAATAGTATGCTCTGCTGATGATTTAGATGCAGTCTCAATTCGTATATTAGATAATGGTGGAACTAATATAGCTTCAATAACAAATGTAGGTTATAAAACAAATGACGACGATGGAGTAAATGGGGTAGCACTTCATGCATTATCAGAGCCTAATTCTACTTCAGCACTTACATATCATGTTGAAATAAAAAATAGACAAGCTAATGCAGTTAGGATTGATAACGGTGGAGAATGTAAATGTAGGTTAGTCCTTATGGAATTACTAGGAGGTGCAGCTTAATGGGCGCAATTAAACTGCCACACGCATCAGGAAATAGCATGAGCATCGCAGCTCCTGCAACGAATCCTGCATCTGATCTAGAGCTGAAGTTGCCAGCAACTATTGGTACTGCTAATCAATATTTAAAGAATAGTTCTACTCCTGGAACTCTTGAGTTTGGAACATTAACAGCAGGAAAAGTTGTTCAAATAGTGGCAGTAGACGAAGCTAATATTTTGTCAAATCCAACAAGCATGACAACCCATATTGATGTAGATATCACGCCAACTTCTGCTAGTTCCAAGTTTGTAGCTTTTTATTCTACATTTGGAACATTAGGGAATGATACAGAGATTCAAATCGTCTGCGAAGACGGTACATTTACTGGAGGCATAAGAGAATTTAGAAATTACCACACTGATAAAGGAGCAAGAATCCCAGTTACTTGCACTTGGTTTATGGATCAAACACACGGCACAGGTAGTGCGGTTACTTATGCTGTGAAAGCACATAGAACCGCTGGATCAGATACCGCACAACTAGGTTCTACTTCAGCTCTTTATAAAACATCAATGGTAGTTATGGAGGTAACAATATAATGGATAGCGAAGCAATTATTAAGGCTTACCCACAAGTGGTAGCTATTTATGAAAAGAAAGGTTGTTTCGATGCCTCTGGTAATAAAATAACTATTGAAGATAGTAAGGTTACAGAAGCAAGAACAACTTTAGATGCTGAATATGCAGCAGCAAAATATAAAAGAGATAGAGAAACGGCTTATCCTTCCCTAGCAGATCAATTAGATATGCAGTATTGGGATAAAAAGAATGGCACTACTACATGGGTCGATGCAGTAGCCAAAGTAAAATCTGACAATCCAAAACCATGAGCACATTAAAAGTCAACGCAATTAGACAAACAGCAGCAACAAGTGATGCTATTACTCTTGCTTCTGATGGAACGTGTACGGCAAAGGTTACTAATAACTTAAGCAATCGCAATTTAATAATTAACGGTGCAATGAATGTGGCTCAAAGAGGCACTTCATCTACCACAAGTGCCAGCTATACCTGCGATAGATTCCGTGTTAAATGGAGTGGACAAGATGAAGTTTTAACTTATTCGCAACATGCTTTAACTTCTAGTGATACTGGACCTTGGGCTAAAGGTTTTAGAAATTCTTTGCATGTTCAAAATGGAAACCAAACCGGTGGAGCAGGTGCTGCTGATTATGCAAATATAAATTATCGAGTAGAAGCACAGGATGTAGCTGGATCTGGTTGGGATTATACATCTGCTTCTAGTTATATAACGCTTTCTTTTTGGGTTAAATCTAGTGTTGCTCAAACCTTTTATTTCATCATTACAAATGGTGATGGGACGACATATAATTACCCTATAGAAACAGGATCATTAACAGCGGATACTTGGACAAAAGTAACTAAAACAATTCCTGGGAATTCAAATTTAACTATTAATAATGATAATGGGAATGGCTTAGAATTTGACATTCAACTATTCAGAGGAACAGATACCACGGGATCAGTTACCTTGAATCAATGGGCTACGTTTGCTTCTGCTACAAGGTGTCCAGATGTGACCTCTACTTGGTGGACAACGAATGATTCAACCTTTGAAATTACAGGTGTTCAGTTAGAAGTAGGAGAAGTTGCCACTGACTTTGAACATAGATCGTATGCAGATGAATTACTTAGGTGTCAGAGATATTTCTATATGCGTGCAGATGGCTCGGAGGCAACTAGTGCTGCAATTGCTGAAGGACGTTTTATGAGTGGTTCTGAAGTTGACTTTATGACTTTTTTCCCTGTCACAATGAGAGCTACACCTAGTATTTATCAAGTTACAGGAGCAGATTATTTTGCACTAAAGGCTTCAGGATACAATCAAAATGTAGATGGTAATTGGACACTCCAGTGGTCACAACCAAATGGAACTTCTCATTATGCAACTCCAGATGCTACTGGTACAACAAATATGCCAGCTCAAATTATTTTAATGAACGCAGCTGCTAGACTTGGCTACAATGCGGAGCTTTAATTATGGCTATTTATAAACTAAATCAACATAGTTCTGAATCTGAACCTAGTTCAGTAACTTTAAATAAAGGGAATGGCTTGTACTTTTGTATTCCATTCGTAGCAGATAACACCGACTACCAAGATTACTTAAAATGGAAAGCAGATGGTGGAGTTCCAGACGCTGCTGACTAATGAAACCACCTAGTACCAATAGTTGTTATAACTTTCGAGTTATCTCTGTTGATCGTATCGTAGATGGTGACACGATAGATGTAACTTTTGATTTAGGTTTTGGTATTTGTAAATCAGAAA
>VTLG01014988.1_pt1 | contig 19163 bp, 26 predicted proteins | sample 4694571 | NCBI WGS metagenome assembly VTLG01 (sample SAMN12604809, study PRJNA352737) | marine metagenome | biome: ENVO:00000447; feature: ENVO:00000209|ENVO:00000569|ENVO:01000036; material: ENVO:00002151; isolation source: viral sequences binned using virsorter ...
ACCTGTTAGTAAAGAGCGAATATACTCTTTAGCTTTTTTGCTATCCTTTTTTCGCCACGCTATTTTTTGGGCAAGTCTTTGCAAAAATCCTTTAGCTGAATCAATTGCTGCTCTTACACCATCTACACCTGGTGAGCCAAGAAGATATAATTGTTTTAAGGAAAGTAGTTCAATTTTAAATTTAGTGCCGTCTTGAACTGTAACTGCACATTTATTTACATTAGTCATTATTTACTCCTATGTGTTAACATCTCTACAAGAAAATCCTATAGATGATGAATGTAACGGAAACATTTTATTTAAAGTAGGTCAGTTTGTTTACCTTTCTGACCGTTTTTATTATTATACCATTATACATAATTATTAACCTAAAGTCAAGCATTTTTAAGGCGAAGTTCCACTAATTTCAAACATTTTTCATCTATTTCAGAACCTAGCCATTGTCTTTTTACATTAATACAAGCCTCAGCAGTAGTTCCAGAACCCATAAAGGGGTCATATACAATATCATTTTTATCTGTATAGTTCCTTATAAGTAATTCTACTATTCTCACAGGCATACCATAACTGAAACCTTGCCATTTAGATTGGTTTACTATAAACACATCTGGTCTAAAATCTGTAATTAAAGGTCTGCTTTGTTTATTTCTACTGAAAGTTAATAAATGCTGATAATTTAATCTCATTGTATCTATACCTGTGGACTTAACCCATATCTTATGTGTATGTAAAATGTAACCTAGGCTTTTAAATACATCTATAACCATAGAATGTTTTGATATAACTTGACCGCCGTTTTTCCTATCACTAATACATATTGAAACGAAATTACCCTTTGGATTTAACAGTTTTGAAAAACTTTCTAAAAATTCCGTATATGACCATTTGGTATTTTTCCCCAATTCGTTAAAATCTGGTGGTGAGGTAATAATATAATCATATTTAAGATCCCTTTTTAGAGTCTTTAAACAATCTTCAATATATAATTGATTTGCTATTGTCATATTCCTAAAGCTCCAATTTTAGGGGTGTTAGTAACATAAGAATAGACATCACCTGGTATTGTTCCTTTTGAAAAGGTACATTCTCCAACCAACCTCATATTATTTTTTAAATAAAACTTTTTTGCAATTACATTATCACTTCTTACAGTTAAGGAAGTTGTTCCATACTCTTGAAAAAACTTTTGTAATATTCTGCTTGCGGAACCATCCCTATTTTTAGCTCCAATTTGATGTATAATATAATCACCCTTAAATGTTTTTACATTTCCCATTCTATGACTTCTTCTAATAATAGTATATGTTATTACTACATTTTCCTCAAATATCAATAAATTATAGCTTACATGCTTATTATCAAATGAAACTGGAAAATTAAACTTCACGCCATTATTCATAATCATCCGTTGAATATAGTCCATTCTAACAAATCCAAACCACTCCTTGTGTTGTTGGAATATCTTTTTAACTTCTTCAAAATCTTTTTCTCTTGCGTGTATCATATCACTTTCTCTTTCTAAAAAATCTTCTCCATAATGCTGACCTGGTCATTGAAACAACTGTAAATATTAATGCAATTTGAAAATTCTCAAATATTGTGGGGTGCATATTAAACAATGGAAATATTGTCAATTGAATAGCTATTGATAGAAAGAAACCACTTCCTACATCTATTACACTTTCAAATACATCTTTATTAATGAATTGTCTTGCCATCTTTTTGTCTTTTTAAAACTTTCTCTATCTCTTTTTTTGCTTTTACTTTTGCTCTATCCCATTTGAACTTACTTACCAAATCTCTAAAAACATATCCATTCATATGTTCATTTTCGTGCTGAAAAATCCTTGAGGACATACCATGCAAGTGTTCTTCTTTTGCTTTTTTATCTTCATCTTCATATTTTACGAACACCCACTTCGGTCTCCTGATTGCTAAAAAGATAAAAGGAAAAGATAAGCATCCTTCTTTCAACATTACTGTTTCCTTACTCATATCCAACACTTCAGGATTAAAGCAATATCTTGTTCGCCCTGCTTCTATTTGTGGATGACCTCCCATTACAAACATACGATATGGTAAGCCAACTTGATTGCAGGATAATCCCAGACCACCATACTTTCTCATAGTATCGTTCATAGCATCCGCTAATGATTCTCTATCTTTAAAATCGTGTTCTTTTAAAGTATCATCTTGAAATGGTGCTATCTTACTTAACAATCTAGGATCACTAGGCGGTACCATTTCTAATATTCTTTTCTCGGTCATTATTCTATCATCCTTGTAAAATTCTTATACTTTTCAAATTTCAACACCCTTGGAAACTTGTCTATTAAAGTATCACTCTTATGGGATATTACAAATATATTTTCCTTTATCATTGTTGTTTGTAATATTCTCATAAATTCATCTGTACCAGACGAGTCTAACGAACTATCAAATATTTCATCTAGTATTAATAGATTTGTATTTGTAGAGTTTTTTATCTTGGCGATTTCTCTCCAAGTAAAGAGTATAGATAAATCTATTCTCAACTTTTCACCCTCACTAAAAGAATGGTAGTTAAACTCATCTCGGTACCTGGACTTAATTGTTTCATTAAACTCCTCATCAAGGGTAAAATTCACAAAGAAGTCCATATCTGCTAAATACTTATTAATATACTGGTTCATTATCGGTAGGTATTGTTTGATAATTTTTGTTTTGATACCAGTATCTTGCATAAGGTGTCTAGCAGTATCTATATAAATCTTTTCATTCTTATCTTTTTGTTTCTTTAATTCTGTTTCAGTTAATTGTTCCTGTAACTGATTTAATTCTCCTGTTTGTGTGGCTGTAGACAATTTTTCATTTTTTAATTCTTCTATTTCTGCAATTATTTTATCAACATATTTTGTTATCTCATTAATGGATGTTTCATAGCGATTGATTAATAATTCTTTTTCTCTTATCAAAACCATTGTATCATTAATTTTTTCTAATCGTTTTTCTACAGTTTTAATCTCTTTGTCCAATTGTTTCATACCAACATCAATTTCATCAACTTTATTTTTCTTCTTTTGTATCATTAATTTTTTATATTCTTTATCTATATCCTGTTGGCACATTGGACAATCATTATGTGTTTCAAAAAATTTCAAATCTTTTTTATGTTTCTTACAAGTATTCTCTATCTTTGCTTCCATTGTATGAAGTTTTTTATGTTTCGTATTTACTTTTGTCTGGTCTAGTATTTCTTTTTGTAAAGTAGTTATTTCTAATTTTACTTGTCTAACATCTTCTTCATAATTTTCTATATCAACATAACTCTTTTTAACTTCTTTTTCTTTTTGGTCAATGGTTTCCAGATTTAAACTACTAATTTCTTCAATGTGTTTTTTCTTATCACCAATCTTTGTATCTAATATTGAATATTCAAAATCATCATTTTTAATTAACTCATCTTGTACCTTTTGTTTTTCTCTAAACAATAAATTCATTCTGGAAAAGATTTCAATGTCCAATATTTCTTCCACAACTTGGCGTCTATGTCTTGCTCGTAATTGCATAAATGGAACAAATGAAGAACTACCTAATATAACAACTTGGGTAAATGACCTAAAGTTTAATTTCAATATAGTTTGTTCTAAATGTTTCTGATAATCCCTTTGGGCAGCATCCTGATTTAACATATCACCATCACACCATATCTCAAATGTATTCGGTTTAATACCTCTTATAATTTTGTATTCATTTTGACCAACTTGAAATTCAACTTCTACTACAGTTCCTTTTTCATTGATTGTGTTAATCAGTTGGTCTTTTTTAATATTTCTGAAGGCTCGCTGAAACAATCCAAAGCACAAAGCGTCTAACATAGTAGACTTACCTGCCCCATTATCTCCCATTACTAATGTTGTTGCTGATGTATCTAATCCAATTTCAATAAACTGTTGTCCAGCAGATAGAAAATTCTTATATCGTACTTTTTTAAATACTATCATATTCTATTCCAATACACATCAACAAATTCTGTTAATTCTTTAAGACTTAATTTTGGTAAACTTTTTAATCCAAGAAATGTTTTTAGTTTATTGTATGCTTGATAAAGGTCGTTGTTCTCCCACGGCTGATAATAAACATAATCTTTGTTATTGTTTTCAATACATCCATTGTCTAACCATCTTTCTAATAGCCAAAACCACATAAAGCAACAACTAATATTCTTTTCTGTGTTTTTTATACTCTCAATAATACTTGTGGTATCTTCCTTTTCATAATGGTCGATGGATAAAAAATCACAATTACCTTTATATTCATTTGCATTACAATTTATAATTTCAATCTTATCTGACCATTGCGTTCCGATGTCCTTATGGTAATCTATTACTGATTTATTTTTTTCTAATACTGTTATCTTCATTACTTCAGGTTTTGTTGCCAACCATTGTTCTCTCACACCAAATCCTAAACCTGTGCAAATAACATTACCAAGTGCTAACTTATAGTGAGAATAAAAATGTAATGCTTGTTCGTGTCCTATAGTATACAACATCATCTGGACACCATCAACAATTAAATGCCAACGAGAATCTTTATCCTTATAAACAACTACTCCATTCTTATCATATGGTTTAATCACAGGCGGAACATAATTTAACTTTTTTAAAAATGGAATCATATACCCAACCCACCATATCTGTTTAATCTTGCTTCTATATCTTTAAAATAACTAGGTTTTGCTTCAATTAAATAGTATTTTTTACTCTCTAATATACACGCCTCACCTGTTGTTCCTGTTCCTGCAAATGGATCTAAAACTATTCCTTGTTTGGGTGTAACTAATTTAACTAGATACCTCATTAAAGCAACAGGTTTTACTGTTGGATGTTTTGTATCAGCTTTTTCTTTTTTACTTGCTTTACTACAATAAAAATACTTTGCCCATTCTTCTTCTAATCCATCGTGAATAAGATTAGCAGGAAAACGACCAAGTTGTAAATTATCATCTTCTGATAATTCTACTCTACTTTCATCAATGTTAATCGCACCTGTTCTATGTTTCAATACATTATTTGCAACAGAACCATCTATTGGTTTTCTTGCCATTACTATGGGTTCGTGTGCAGGTTTTAATGCCGTGCCCCAACCTTCCCATTCAGAAGTTCCAACTGTTATTTCCTCTTCTACCTCTTGGCCAAATGAACCAGCATTAATAGCAGTCCTTTCTTCCGCAACTGCAATACCTTTTCTAGCGTGTGTTTTAACTTGACCAGTTTTAATTCTTGTATTACCTAACTTTTTATCTATTTGTTTACCTACATTATGTGATTTAGGAAAACCGCTCCCAAATATCCACATAATTTGGTCTCGAATTTCAAATCCTGAATCTTCAATTGCGATTGCCATTCTATGATAATTTCTAGGAGCAGAAAAGGCAAGAAGATATGCACCTGGTTTTAATGTTCGATAAACTTCTTTCCATATTTCTGTTGTAAATGCAATATCGCCACCGTCCCATACCTGCCCCATAAATCCTCTTGCAATATTATGAAACGGTCCATTTCTTCCATCCTTTGTATCTTGATTATTAATACCCTTTTGACCTGGTCCAAATCGTTTAACAATAGACGCCAAATGATAAGGTGGATCGGTAACACACGAATCAAATATATTGTCATCAAGTGTTTTTAAATGCTTAATACAATCACTATTCACTAATTGGGTCTGCATCCTGGGCCTCCACATAAGTTTCTTTAATCATAACTTTTAACTTGTCTTTATCCAAATCAACTGGCAATTGGTCAACATAATTACTTACTAATGTCATTGTATCTTCGGACCCTTCCACTATATCATCACTTACATTGTGGTGAGTTAAACCAGAATAGTCTTCCAATATTTTTAATTCGTGAACTGAAATATCGTTGTATAGTCTTTCTAACAATCTATCAAACATTTCATTATCTTTCTTGTTGACAACAATTAATTTAATAAACTTTTGATGATACGGTTTAATATTAATATTATCATAATTAGTTTCCGTATCATCATAAATTAGTTTCTTAAATATTGTATAAGGGTTTTTAATAAACTCTACTTCCCTTGTTGCTGTATCTAATATATGGAATCCTTTTTGTTTATCATAATCTGACCAAGTCATTTCATATTGACTGCCTAAATAAAAAATTTGGCCATCATCATTTTTATTGTGAAAGTGTCCTGTATATGTTTTTTCAAATCGTTGCACAATTTTTTTATCATAACCATGCAACTGTCTAATGCCATCAACCATTACAAATCCATTTAAATCTAAATGTGCTATAACAATATCAGCATTTACTGTTTCTAATGTTTTGAGAGAATGTTCTTCGTTTTCTGGATTGATCCACGGAAGCATTAATAGTTTTAACCCATCAAAGTCAACTACTTTTGGTTCTTCATAGATCCAAGGTTCGTGTAGACCATCAGGTGTCGTGCATAATTCCTGCACGGCATTAATCTTGTTTGTGTTTCGGAAATAAATATCGTGATTACCAACAATGATATGGGTATCTATTTTTTCATCCCATAATCGCTGTAAAAACTTGTGTCTAAAATTGTGTGCTATTCTATAATTAATGTATTTTCTTCTATCTACAACATCACCTAAATGAATAAGTGTTTTGATATTATGTTTCCTTATATATGGAAAGAATATCTTATCATAGAACTTGTGAAAATAATCATCAAATATCAAACTATCATTTCTGGCACCAAAATGGGTGTCATTCAATAGTGCTATCTTCATACCTACCTTATAATATAATTACTTTTTTTTCTTCTTCTCGGGTTCTTCTATCTTTTGATTCCTTTGTAGAAAATCTAATAACTGACTTCTGTATTGAGAGTCATCTCCTTCATGCTGATCCATTATATTTTCAACACCAGCATTAGCAATCATCTTTTGTTTCACTAATGATTGTTTTTTCTCTTTCTGTATTCGTCTTATAAATGCATAATATATAATCTGTGTAAAATATGCAAATGGATTTGTACTCTTTTCTGGATTAAAATTATTCATATACTGCAAACAGTTTTCTATACCATCCGAAATCATATCATCACGGTATGTATAGTTGATGAAGTTTGGTCTATATGATAAATGATTGGCAATCTTTAAAAAACATTCGCCAATATAATTCGTAACATCTGGTTTTGTTTTATTATTTTCTATAGCTTTCTTAACTTTTTCTTTATGGATAATCATAGCTTCTAAAAACTTCTTGTTATCCACATAATGCTGAGTTACTTTCTTTTTCATAAACTTTCTTTCATTATACTATTATACTAAATTTTGTTGATTTTGTCAAGGTTGAAATTAAATTCCTTAAAGGTAATATATTCCAAATTTTCGCAATTTTTCCATTCTTCAACTTCACAATCTATTGGACTTGAACCAATAGGATTCATATTTACTTTCCAAAACTTTATGTTTGGAAACTTTTTAAATGTATTCTTGTGTTGCTTAATCCAATTAAATGTTTCATCTGGATTATCAGGTCTAGCAAAATTAGCATTTTCTTTTGCATAGCAATCTGTACCTGCATAAACATTATTTATCTTGTTATCTAATGAGTATAAATCGTGTCCTATAATAAAAACTTCTGTAGCACCCAATTCACAAGCAAGATATATAGCCCTAGCGCCAGTTGCATAAGCAAAATTATCTATATCTGGTTCAATATTAACTACTTTATCTTCTTTTGCAACACCTGTAATATAAGTTATGCCTAAATTATGACCTTTCATAAGTGTGAATACTCCATCCGCACCGTGATAAACAACAGTTTGATCCCAAACAACTTCTTCACTATCATTCCAAACAATATCAGTTTTATCTGCCATTGTTCTTAACATTTCTTCTCCAACAAATCTCGGAACTGGTGTCCAGTATCCTAAATAAGAAACATTTTTAGAACAATATCCACTACGATAAATTTCGTGACTCATTCTTGAATCTAATGCTACTAAAATGTCTGGTGTAAAATCTCTATAGATTGCGTTGGACCCAATCACAGTTCCATACTTTTTTAATTTATTAAGGTCAAATTCTTTTCGTGAATTACCATTACCTAAACAAAACATAATACTCATTAAAAAATCCTATAATATAAACAATTTGCTTGACAAATAATCCTATGGTGATATAATAGACCTGTGGGGATTTGCAGATGGAATAAAACCTAATGTAAAGTCCTAGGAGCAGGTTTATTTAAGAAATCCAATTCTTCATCACTCAATTCTTCCGTTATTCTTCTTCTTTCTTCAACCGAAATTTGGTCTCTTTCCATTTGTTCAGCAAGTTTAATTATTTTATCCATTTCTTGAGGAGTTAAAGGCGGCTTTACAGGCCTGGTCCTCAATCGTTTTGAAATAACTTCATAATAGTGAGATAAATCTTCATTAATACTTGCTATTGTTATAACTCTTTCTTTTGGAATGGAGAAAATCTTATCAGTTGAAAACGGAAGCCACGGCGCTAAAGAAGAATCATCTCTCATTCCAAAATCAGATGACCTTGCTACAGTTTTTAATTGTAATGGTTCCACAATTCGCAGAAACTTATCATTATCACTTACCGATAACTGTCCCACTAATTCGGTACCATCAATCAATTTAATTAATTTATATTCCGTTTGCTGTTTTTGTTCCATACTACTATTTATCTAATCTTTCAACTGAACATTGTGAATTTCATAATCAAATTCCTCTTCGGTATAAATGCTTATTCGTTCCTGAAAATGTTTTAAGGTAAAGTTTTCCCTACTATGGTAAGTCATATCATCTGCTATATCATATAAAGTAGCAGAAGTTTTATTATCTCCCAATCGGAGACCTCTACCTATACTTTGTAAGTTTCTAATTCTGGACTTACTTGGACTAGCAAAAATAATATTATGTAAGTTGCGAATATTAATACCAGTACTAAATGTACCATAACTTGCTACAATGATAGCATTAGATTCCTTTTCCGTAATCGCTCTGATTTTTTCTCTTTCATCTGCTTCAACTCCTCCGTAAATAAAAAATACCTTTCTATTACTATCCGCTTTCTCTTTTATCATTTCGTGTAGGTTCTTACCGTGTTTCTCTACTAATTGAAATAAACATAGGCTATTCCCCTCTAAATTCAACGCTAGGCGTCTTATAAAGTTATTTCGTGAACTACTACTCACTAAATAATCTATCTCATCCTGATACTTTGCATTCCGAAACGCATGGCAGTTTATGTCTGTATGCTTTAAAATTAAACATCGGACAGTTAAATTAGACAACTGTTTCTTGTCTATCAGTTTCTTTGTTGATGTAACTTTATTAACAGCACCAAACAAACCTTCCAATACTAACCTGTGGGTTTGAGCACCATCTAAAGTTCCAGTTAATCCAATCCTATATTTACAATCAGTTAGTTTAGTCATTATTGCTGTCAATGATTTTGACTTAAACAAATGTGCTTCGTCACCAAAGACAATACCAAACTGTTGAAAATAATCTGTTTTTAATCGGTACAAACTTTGCCAAGTAGATATGAGAACTTTCTTATTTGTTATATTGGAATATCCACTATACAATCTATGGCAATTCTTATCTACATTCCATCCATATGATTTGAAATCAGTATACATTTGTTCCACTAATGATGTAGTTGGAACAATTAACAAACACCTATTGTTCGGTTCGTCTTTTAATAAATGTGTGTAGTATCGAATAAGAGCATAGATAATAAATGACTTGCCACTTGCGGTTGGACTTAATAACAATGCTCGATTATATTTTAAACTATGATAGATAGCGTCCACCTGATAATCTCTTGCTTCAAAAGACTGACCCAAACTATTGGAAAACTTTTTGACAACTTCCTTATCAACCTTATTATCTATATCAACCTTCTTGCCACAAACAATATGATAGCCTCGTTCTTCAGCAAACGCTTTAATATATGGATAGAGTCCAAAATATATCTCTTTAAATTTTTGTGAAAATAATCTTATCTTTCCATCCCACATCCTTGTTCGGAACGCTGGCATAAACTTATAACCAGGAACATAAAAGGTAAAAAATTCTGAAATTTCTCTTTGAATATTTGGATCACAATCTACCGTAAGGTAAACATCATCTTTCTTTTCAATGATTAAAGTATCCATGTCATTACACTATATCGTTTTCCGTTTGTAACTTTTTTAACTTCGTGGGGGTACATAAAATTGGATGGAAAAACAACAGCGGAACCTACTTTCTTTTCCAAAGGTTCACCACACAAATAAAATTCGCCGCCATCATAATCATCATTTAAAAATATTAAAGATGTAAGATGTGGATAACCTTCTTTCTGTCCGTGGCTATGATGTATATTATCAATATGTTCCTTCATAAATCCACCTTTTCCGTACCGATTTATTCTGAAATCAGTATATGATTGTACTTTAATTCTTGTATGAATATTAACATAATCATTAACCGATTGTTCAAATGAATTTTTTAAATCTTGGTAATATGATTCAGGCGGACCAATCCAATACTCTTCCATTGAAACTTTAGATGTTCCTGTATCCTGATATGATGTTGCAAATGTAGATTGTTTCCATTTAGCATTAAAATCAAAATACTTTATAATAGTATCACAAAGTAATGGATTAATTGCTTCTGGATAATAATAAATATAATCAGTAATTTGCTGATTGAAATTCATGGTGTTCTCCTAATTGTCCCTTCAATTGTATATTCCAAGAAACACTTATACGATTGTTAGATGATTTATTAATAGGAACATAATGCACCAACCACGATGGAAATATTATTGCCCTATTTGTTTTAGAAGCATACTGAATAATATCCGCATTGTCTAATATATTTTCTTTCTTTCTTGGAACTATTACCTTTGGCGCTGGTCTTGGATCACAAAAAATAATACCAGCATTACCATCTGATTGTAAATACCAAACACCACTTAAAAAATTATTAGAATGTGTATGTGGTCTATGACCTTCACCAGATTTTAATACATTTGCCCACATATCAGTTATAATAATATCTTCTACATCATACGCTAAAGTTTTAAGTATTTCTTTATTTGTATGAACAAGTTGTTTAACAAAAGGTTCAAATTCTTTTTTCTTATGCAAATCAGCAGATTTAGTTTGCCAGTTTTCATCATACTTTCTACCCACCCACAAATCTGAAATATATTTTTTCATTTCAGTTGTATCTTGCTTTAAAAAATTTTCAAAGATAAACAAATGAGTTGGAAATAACCTTTGATGATCCATTATATCGCTCCACTTGTAAATTTCTTCCACTCTATCATATTTTTAATTAAGAATGTTCGATTGTTTAAATTTCTTAATATCTGTTCTAAATATTTAACAACAGTATTTAAGTATGCTACTTTTTGATCCGACCTTTGCATTTCTTCATCTGAATTTATGTAAATGTGGACATCAGATTTAAGGACCTTCAAATCAAATGGCTTTTCTCTATAAACTGACTCATCTGCTTTACCAGTATAATATTCCCACTTCTCCCGCTCAAGTACACTTAACTCTTGTTGTGCTTTCTTCAGCAATAGGGTAAACTTATTAAAATGTTGGAGGTATTTGTTATGGAGTAAAGGTATTTTTGCCGATTCAGAATCAAGTTCCGTATCATCAAGCTTCAAATCCTTATCTGCTAATTTTTGTAATTCTTCTAATGTCATAATATACCATTATATCAGAAAATGGCTCCAAAGTCAAGAAAATTAAGATGTACTAATCTGAACTATCTCATAATACATATAATTAAAAGTAGCATTAACAGTTAAATAATCTACATCACTTGCTTTAATATCATATTGCAATGCACCAAGTTGTGTTGGATATACATTATGAAATCTTATTTCTGTTTTTGCTATATTCTTACTATTTAAAATAGTCATTGTTGCATCCGAATACGAAGCGCCATCATCAACTGTTTGAGGCACAACAGTATCTGGATTAGTACCAACCCCAGCATCCGATGTAGGAAATCTATCCTTTCCTGCCGCTATTAAATCTGCATATTGAGTATGAGTTTTAGGAAATCCCAAACCAATCATCCAATCGTGCAATTCTTTATAATTGTTTAAATTTTCATCTACAAGAAAAGAAACATTTAAATCTTGCCAACTAATCTTATCACCAGGTATAGGAATCTCATTTAAGGGTGTTTCCATATTTGCTGTTCCAAGTGTAATTCCAGGAACGCTTGCTGTCTGGCAAAAAAACTCCACCATCGGAAGCTTTATGCAAGTAAATTTAAATTGAATAGGACTTGCATAGTCCAATTTACTAGGCTGTCTATTTACTGTAGATAATTCTGTCATATTACTATTTATAATACTTTAAAGCAAAAAAAAGGGGGACAAAGTCCCCCTAAATTCTTTCTATTTCTAGACTCAATTACATTAAGTTAGTAACTTTAACTCGTCTGTAATATAAGTTTTGATGTGTAGCACCAACTGCACCAGAATTATCTAATGCACCAGCACCAGCTGAAGTTGCGTAAGGATTTTGAACCATACCATATCGAGTTTTAAATCCGATTTTTGGTTGGAAACTATTCTGACCAACTGCTCTCACCATTTGTAGTGGAACATATGGGCAATAGAATAGTCCAGCGTCGTATGGACTTGTTCCTTTATAGCCAACAACATAGAATTGTTTAGCGTCTATGTTAGCACTATATGGATCAACATAAACCTTAAATTTGCCGTTAAGAACACCTGCAAAAGTATTGCCTGTGTCATCAACATTTAAGTTAGTTGAAAGTGCTGGAGCGTAATCAAGTACGCCAGACATAGCAAGGGCAGAAGCAACATCAGCAGAGCAGATAATTAGATTACCTTTTCCTCTACGAGTTAATTGCCCAACCGCATTAGCATCTCTTTCCAATTGGAAAAGAAGTCCTTTGAATTTCTCAACAGACCAACGACCATTTGAGTCAGTATCTAAATCAAAGATACCTGCAGTAGTTGTATTCACTTGAGCACCCGCTTTAGCGTGTGAGTAAATAGTTCTAACTACTTCACGGTTGATTTCTGCAAGAATTTCACTTGACAAGATGTTAGCCAATTCTGTTTCAGCGTCTAAACCATGGATTGCTTTTAAATCTTGAGCAAGTTCCATAGTATATTCAGCTTTAAGAGCTCTTGACTTAGCAGTAACAGTAACTTTATCAATTGAGAAAGCCATTTCAGCGAACTCATCTGTTCCGTCACCTAGTGTTTCGCCCTGAAGCGTAGTAAATCCAGAACCAGTAGTATAAGTACCAGCAGATGGATCATCATTTAGAATGGCAGGGTTTGAAGCTACATGAGCATCTGGCGAACCAGAACCTCCAGCAGCATCCCTAGCACCAAAGTCAGTATCAGCTTCGCTAAACAACGCTTCTGCACCAGCTTGAGAACCATATCTTGACTTCATAGCAAAGATTAGTCCTGTTGGACCAGTCATTGGTTGAACGCCACAGATATCATAAGCAATCAAGTTAGGCATAGCTCGTCTAACTAGCGAAATTAAAACAGGATCCCATTTGGCAACTCCACCTGTATCAGGCATAGTGCCACTAAAGTTAGCAGGAGCAGCTTCTGAAAGAAAAGAACTATCTTCTCTAACCGCTTTCTCTTGGTTTTCTAGGATAACTGTAGTAACAGCTCTTTTGTAAGAATCCTCGATTTTTGGCAAATCTGGATGTTCTAGGACTGGCTGCCACTTTTCTTGTAAATTTTCAGTAAGATACATTTTTTATCTCTCCTATTAATTAATTAATATTTTTATAATATTGTTCACCCTTAAATCTTTACAGCTTTAAGGTTTTTTGAAATAGCGGCCGTATATGCAGCCATAGCATCGCTTTTCTCACCAGAGTATTCTGGTGTGTTTGCCGCCACAGAATCAACTTCATCTTTCGGTGAAGCAGTTTCTTGTTTCGTTTTAGGGAAATAAGATTCTTTAACAGTTTCTAATTTCTCTTTAAATTTATCTGCACTATCGTATTCAACATTTGCAGCCATAGAGGTAAATTTTTCTAATTCAGTATCAGCTAAATCGCTTCCAACTTCACCGATAATTTTATCTCTAGTGAACTCACCAACTTGTTTATTCAACTCAACATTTTCTTTAATTTTTTCGTTAAGTTTTTCTTCAAGTTTGTCTTTTTCATTTGTTAAATCATCAAGTACATTGTACTTTTCTTCAGGAACATCAATATAATGTTCTTTAAATAAAGTTTTTAGACCAGTAATAAAGTCCTCAGCAATTTCGGTACGAATACCTCTTTCAACTGCTAATTCATTTTCTTTCATCCATTCTTCAACAACATAATTTAAATAAGCATCAACCTTTTCAGCCATCGCTCCTTTAATTGTTTCAGATTCTTTTGAAAGTTTTTCATCATACTGGGTTTTAAGTTTTGCCTCTTGTTCTTTAATGCGTGTTTTCACAGCAGTTTCAAAAATGGTTGCAGCTTTTTCCTTGAACTCATCGCTCAAATCTGCATCCGCAGAAACTAATGCTTTAACATCGCTAGAAAGGTCAATATCTACTTCAGGAGTAATTTCTACTTCTTCAGCTGCTGCAGATGGTTTATTATCATTTGGTAAAGAACCATCTTTAGCATTTGCATTAACCTGATCCGAGTGCTTCTTAACCTTTTTCGTTGAATCTGGATTCTTATCAGTAGGTTTAACTACTGCAGGTCCCAAATCTTCAGCGTCATTTTTAAGGTGAGTAGGTTCGGAAGGCGTACCAGATTTTGCTGGAGCACTAGGGTCACCCTTTGTGTCAAGCTCCTCTGCTTTTACTTCTTGTTCTACTTCTTTCTTAATTTCAGTTTCAGACATTCGGTCTCTCCTTAAATATTAAAAATTTTTAATTTTCAGTTATTATTATTTATATAAATTACTATTTTAACCTGCGCTTTTTTGGAATTTTGCGTAGGTTTTATAGTTTAGAAACAAAGTCCTTAAATACTTTAGACTTTACTTCCGCCAATTCTGTTCGTCTTGCTCTTTCGATTTCAGACTTATATTCTTCTACAGTTTTACTTTTTAACACACCATTATCCCAAACCCATTCTTTGCCTTCCATAATGCCTTCTACGAAAGCATCAGGAGCACTAGGGTCAGCAACAATATCTGCCGCTGTCGCTAAATAAAAATCTTTCCCAACAACATTTCCTTGAGAGGAAGATTGTATAGAACCCATACCTCTTGATGATACACCCAACTGAGCACCTTCATCAATTAAATTTTTTACGATTTTACCGTATGGTGTATCCATAATTTTAGCTTCACCAACAAAATTCTTTCCTTCTGGTTTCAAACTTGTAATCATATGTGATACTCGCTCAAGATTAACAGTTGGTCCATCTGGATGTCCCAACTCTCCAAAAGCTCGTCTTTTATTAATATATTCTGTAGTGTATCTATTCACTTCTTTTGAAAGTGTTGAAACCGGATAGACTCTACCATTACGGTTTTTAATATCCGCTTGCATAAAGACACCTCTTATTTTGTAGTCTTTACCACCTTTAGTGTTGGCTTCTGTTAAGACTTCAATATCTTCAATTGTTTCTGTAATTAGTTTCATCTCTCCACCTTTTCTTTATTATAGATTTTATCTACAATTCCTTTTTTCATTTCTTCACGCTTGATATTATATTTTTCAGTAAACGCTTCTCTAAACTTTTCTGCCAATTCAGTTTTTCTTTTTGAACCGACAATTCGTTCTAGTATTTCCCTAGAATAATCTCTTTTCTTTTTAGCCATTATCGTACTTCAACTATAAGTGAATAATTATCACCTGACACAAAGCCTTTTGTTGAAAGTAATAAGTCTCCTGCAGGTGATGTGCTTGCAGTTAATGTAGCATTGTTTACTATTTCATTACCTGCTGTTTTTAAATCCCAAAAACCATTGCCTGATAAAACACAAATCGTTTTATTCGCTGAACTTGAACCACTTCCTGCCCATAATAATTCAACACCTGATTTTCCATTAGTTGTATTCACACTATACCAGATTTTAGAAACCTTTTTTGTAGCGTCTTCCGACATACCATTTAATGCGGAAGCATCCATTTTAGTTACAAGAGTTTCTCCTGTCCCATCACTTATGTTTGTCATTTTCACCACAGTTTTTACACCAGAGGTGTCTGCGATTGTTTGAGTTGTTACAGCATCAGCCATTAATTTTTCATTCTCCTAAATTCTGTTACCATTAAATAACTATCCACATTTTTATCAGTTGATATTGTTATTTTGTTATCATTACCAAACTTCAACTGGTCAGGTCGTAATCCATATTTTCCTTTTCCAGTCAAAGTCAATGTTTCACTTCCTGCTTTAAATGTCACCTCTCCAGTTCCCTCAATCAAATAAAAACATTCTATTAAACTTACTAACGACTTATTGGTTGCATTAGTTAGTTTTGTAGGTTCTCCCATCGGATCAATTATCGTTTCATCATCTTCGTTTTTGATACCCTTCGATTTTATAATCGTTTTATCTGCGGTATCAACCACAAGTGTATTACTCTTTGGCATAATCTAAACCTTTAAAAATTACGCTGTAAACGCAGCGTCTTTTCGTAATTCTAATACAATAAATCCTGTTGCAGCAGCAGCAACTGATTCTAAATCACCAGATGTTGCAGTACCATTAGTTGCACCATTGCTGATTGCAGGACCATTATAAGATCCTGTTCCAGCAAGTCTAATAGCGTGTGTATCACTTGAAGCACCTTTAAACTGTATTTCTACTGAACCTGCTAATCCCCACCATGCTCTAACTATACTTAACTTAGCACCATTTGCGTGACCAGACAAACCACTTGCATCCAAAGCAGCCGAAGTTGCACTATCAGAAGAATGGTCTAAATGAATAACTACTGTTCCGTGTTGACTTGTTCCTCCTTGACCACCAGCAGCCACAACTGTATCTCTTATTGTTCTTGTTGCAAAAGCCATTTTGTTTTCCTTACTTTATTAATTCGTTATCAAAATAATCTTCTATATCATTTACCTTGACACTATGTTTCTTTGCCACTTTACTAATAATACCCTCTATCTTTGAAACAATAGAACCTTTAGTATTATTAATTGCACTATATACATCATTAATTGCCTTCCGTAACTTTGGAGATAATTCCTTAAACTCCTTTGTGCCTTCAGGACCACTATACCTGCGTTCATCAAGCTGTTTTCTAAACTTTTTAAACGGCAGGTTGCTCATCACTACCATCCTGTGGTTGTTCAACTTCAGGTGTAGTTTCAGTTTCATCCTCAGGTTTTTCAGGTTCTGCTCCTAAAACAGGAGGTGCTACTGCACCCGAAACCTTATCTAATCCAGCAGCATCTTTTATTGCTTCAGCATCTTGAGCAGCATTCAACCAATCTTTGGCAACAGTTTGCCTTTTACCGTCTAATGCTGTTCCAATCTTACTTGCAAGAGCATCTTTAAATGCACTTTGAGCAGCAACATTATCATCAGCCGCAAGAGAATTAACCATTTTGACTACATTATCATCTGGCATAATTATTCATCTCCTTCTATATTTATATCAGTATTATCACCACTATCATCCATATCTTGTGACTCAGGCGAAGCAATAATACCACTCTTAACTTCTTGTTCAATTTGAGAATCAATCTCAGCAATATCTTCATCACTTTGTCGTAAAACATTCTTTCTCACATATTCAATAGAATAATATTTTCCAACATAAGGACTAATTTCATTTGCTAAAGCAACTCGCTCTCTCAATAGTTCTGCATTTTTTAATTCTGCAAAATATCCATCCTTTAAGAAACTATATTGTAAATGTTCCTTTATCTTTGCCCAATCTTCTATGACAATAATACCCTTTAGAACAAGTTGTGTTTTTAGAATATCATTAAAGACTTGTGTAAATCTTTTTCTCAATCGCTGAACAAATTTTGTAAACTTTACTTCATCTCTACTTATTTCTGCTGCTTTACCAAGATTGAAACCACTTTCTGATTCCATTCTTGAAATAGGAACATTCAATGACTTATATAATTTCTTTTGAAAGTATTGAACATCAGAAATTTCACCAAGATTTTGTCCACCTTGTAAAGTAGTAACTTCTGTACCCTTCGCACCCTCTCTACGAGGTAACCAAAAATCTTCAAGCATAGACATATGTTTTCTGTCATCCCGAATCTCTCCAGTTGAAGCGTCATAGACAAGTTTATTTCTATATCTTGCCATTACATCCCGAAGGTATGCTTCCGCTTTTACTTTAGGTAAGTTACCTACATCAACATAAAAAATTCTTCTTTCAGGTGCTCTTACTATTCTGTAAATAACAACAGCATCCTCAATCATTCGCAATTGATTGACAGGTTTAATTGCCTTATGCAAATGACTCATTACTAAATTTTTAGTTTGGTCAATTACACCAGAGGTGCAATATGTAATAGTGTCAGCAGCAATCTTGACACCAACATTTGATGTTGGTCCTTCTATGCCTCTTTCATTATAGACAAACCACTCTGCGGTTGTTTCTATAACTTCAATTCCTTTTCTTTGAACATCACGGTGTTTTTTAACCTCACGAATCTTTTTAATTTTTCGTGGGTCAATATACCGTAGTTCTGTTATTCCTTTACGAGGACTTGCTGGGTCTATTACCTTATGAAAGTATATTCTTCCATCAATATACCATCGCTTAAAAATATCGTGACCCTTTTCATCAAAATTCAGTAAACTTAAAATTTCATCAAATTCTTCACGAACTTTTAATTTAATCTTGTCAGAAATTCCTAATTTATCCAAGGAAATAGATACGGATGAATCTCTTTCATCCGATACAATAACCTCATTGATGATATCTTCAACCGCCATATCACATTCTGGATGTTGAGCAATCTCCCGATATCGTCTTATTAAATCTGTTTCATTTTTAGCGGTAACTTCCATATCCAAGTATTGGCCGAAATATCCGCCAGCAGATATAGTTGTTGTGCCGTCATCAGAAGAAGGAACAGTAAATGCTTGTGTAGATTTACTGTCCGTCTCCTTTTTTGGTCTCGTTATTTGGAATCCCAATAGTTGTACCATATTATATTTCCTTTAATAACTTATTTGTTTATGTAGTAGTATCA
>VTLG01016726.1_pt1 | contig 19163 bp, 22 predicted proteins | sample 4694571 | NCBI WGS metagenome assembly VTLG01 (sample SAMN12604809, study PRJNA352737) | marine metagenome | biome: ENVO:00000447; feature: ENVO:00000209|ENVO:00000569|ENVO:01000036; material: ENVO:00002151; isolation source: viral sequences binned using virsorter ...
TACACAACGGGATTATCTTCTTCAAGGTGGTAAAAAAGGCGGAAAAGTCAAATAGTATATAATGACAGACGAAGAAACTAAAAAATTACTGGATGAATACAAGAATGACCCTGTTAGCTTCAGGTTGAAATATGGAGCTACGGCAGAGGCGGACTTAATGGAAACAGCACACAAAAAAGGCATGACAGAGGAAGTTAAAGCAAAAAAAATGCAATACGGCGGCATGGCGGACATGTCAGCAGCACCAATGGTGAAACAGCAACGGCAAAGAAAGCGTAGAGCACCATCTGGATTTCGTCCTAAATACAGTAAAGGCGGCGGTGTGCGTAGTTCTAAGTATAAATTGTAGAGGAGATTATGACAACAGAAACTGATATTGATTTTTATGATAAAGACCCTCGTTATTCATATACTAGAAAAGAAATAATTAAAATTTTAGATGCAGGGGATACGCCTTTAATGGATATTCCGAGTGCGGCATGGTTTAGGGCTAATCAAAAAAAAGGTGGAAAAATTAAAGCTAAAGCATCCAAATACAGTAAAGGTGGAGGCGTTAGAAAATCCAAGTATTCACTATGACAACAAATGAAGAAGTAATTGAATTAATTAATACATGGGGAGCAGCAGAGGCTCTGGAAAAGAAATTAGTTACTGAAAAAGAAATAATGAAAGCCTTGGGAAAAGGCACACGGCAGGAATGGCAGTGGAAGAAAAAAGGCGGTAAAGTTAAATCAAAATACAGCACCGGTGGTGGGGTAAGAACTGCGAAATACAAAGTATAAATGCCACTGACAAAAAAGGGCAAAAAGATTTTAGGCTCCATGAGGGAGTCTTATGGCTCGGATAAGGGCAAACAAGTATTCTATGCATCGAAGAACAAGGGTGTTATTGGAGGCGTGGATAAGAAACGTGGCGGAATCGCCAAGCATAGAGGAAAAAGCAAGAGATGAAAAAGAAACATACATCAATGGCAGGGTATAAGGATAAAGGCAAAGTTCAAGAAGTTGATGTTGCTAAAAATATCAAAGAAATAAAAGTTAAATATCCTGATGGTAAAGGTGGATTTAAAATAAAAACTATAAAAATACCAAATCCATTTAAGAAAATGCAAAGAATTGGAAGTACTAAATTAGTTAGAGTTAAAAAGGGCGGAAAAGTCTAATCACTCTAATGGGAACTTGTAAAAAATGTGAGCATGGATGCCATTGTTCAGATGGCGGCTCTTGCACGTCTTGTGAATGCAAGGATTGTGATTGTCAAAAAGAGGAATAATGCAGGATATATTACCAAATAGAAAAAAAGAATTAACAACCAAACAAGAAACTTTCCTATCAGCTTTGTTTAACAATGGTGGACAGGTTATGGCGGCTATTGAAACAGCAGGCTATAGTCCTGATTCCAGAGGTTGGCTTATGCGTACTGTTAAGGATGAAATCATTGACAGGGCTAAAAACCAACTGGCAGGCTCTTCTGTAAAAGCAATAAATAGATTAAGTGAAGGTCTGGATGCAGATGGAACAATACCATCCGGTCAAATGGACATTAGAATGAAAGCCGCTTCTGAGATTTTAGATAGAGCAGGGATTAGCAAAAGACAGGAAGTTAATGTTAATGGTCAGGTGCTGCATGGTGTAGTTATGCTGCCTGCTAAAGATAAGGTTAAAACTATAAATGGCTAAATTCGGACAATACGAAAGTTTATTAAAAAAACTGTTAAAAAATAAATCATCATTAGTATCACAAAAAGCTAATGGCAGAAATAAATACCAAGTTAGAATTAATGACTTGAAAAAACAGATGAAGACTAGCGGATTGAAGTTTAGTCAGTTGCTAAAAGATGTTAAGGGACAGGAAAAAGAAGGATTGTGGAGCAGAACACCAAAAAAGAAAGCAACTTCTAAAAAGGCAATACCGCATTCCAGAGCCAGTTCAAGTTTTAATCCAAAACAGCGAGTATTTAAAACAGATAAAGAATATCGTGAATGGAAAAGACAGAAAAATTTATATAATAGATAAAATGAATGACAAGACGGTACAATTTCAGTTTAGCACAGCGTGCACGGATTGAGGCACGGCAGAAATTAAGGAAAAAAGAGAAGCAAGTACAACAAGCCATTAAAAAAGCCGATAATCGAAAGCAACAGGCTAAACGATTAAAGGAAAGTTTAAAAACAGTTGATGCAATCAACAGAAAAGGTGGTGCAGTAACAGGTGAATTACTTGATTCTGTACCAAAATCAGTTAAAAAGTCATTAAAAGACAATGCTGAAGTTGTATTCATGCCGAATGAAGGGCCACAAACTTCATTTTTAGCTTCGCCAGAGAAGGAAGTTCTGTATGGAGGAGCAGCAGGTGGTGGAAAATCATTTGCGTTATTGGTAGATTTACTAAGGTACTGTCATAATGCTAATCACAGGGCACTTTTACTAAGAAGAACCTTGGCAGAACTGACAGAACTAATAGACAGCAGTCGAAAACTCTATTCAAAGGCGTTTCCGGGTGCTATTTTTAAGGAATCAAAGAGTACATGGGTGTTTCCCTCCGGTGCCACGGCATTATTTTCTTATGTGGATAAGGATAGTGATGTAACAAGGTATCAAGGACAAGCATTTACTTGGATTGGTATAGATGAACTGGGGCATTATCCAACTCCCTATGTTTGGAACTATTTACGGTCTAGGCTTCGTAGTACAGACAAAAGTATAGAGACATATATGAGAGCATCATCAAATCCGGGCGGTGTAGGAGGATGGTGGATAAAGAAAATGTTCGTTGACCCCGTACAGCCGGGAAATCCATTTTATGCTACGGATATTGATACTGGTGATGTTTTAAAATTTGGCAGATATCATGCAAGTGCGGGTAAACCTCTGTTTCAAAGAAAATTTATACCTGCACGATTAACAGATAATCCATATCTGGCTGAATCAGGTGAGTATGAGGCAATGCTGTCATCTTTACCTGAAGTAGAGAGAAAGAGATTATTAGATGGTGATTGGGATGTTGCAGAAGGTGCGGCATTTCCAGAGTTCAGTAAAGTTATACACGTTATTGAACCTTATGAATTACCTAACAATTGGATAAGAATACGGTCTGCGGACTATGGTTATTCTTCCCCTAGCTGTGTCCTTTGGGGTGCAGTAGATTGGGATGGAAACATAATCATATATAGAGAACTATATCAGAGTGGATTAACGGGTGAACAACTTGCGAATAGGATAAATGACTTAGAAGTTTATGACCCACCAATGCACACTTCAGTTCTTGATGCCAGTTGTTGGAGTAAATCGGGTATAGGCCCTAGTATTGCGGATAGTATTATACGTTCTGGAGTACGGTTTGTACCATCAAATAGAGATAGAATTAGTGGTAAAGTGGAATTGCATAGGCGATTGTCTATACGAGAAAAAACAGGAGAACCACAATTAAAAGTGTTTTCCAATTGTATTAACTTAATACGAACTTTACCAACTATCCCTTATGCAAAGAATAATGCAGAAGATGTTGATACCAAGGCTGATGACCATGCCTATGATGCATTGCGTTATATGGTAATGACAAGACAGACAGGGGAACGACAAAGGGCCAATTACAGATTGAACAAGTTAAAAGCGGAAACATACGAACCAGTAGACAGGATTTTTGGATATTAATATGGCAGACGAACAATTAGCTTTAAATTCTTTACAAGATTTAGCAAAAGATGCAGCTAAAGGATTAGTTGAAGATACTGAAGTATATAAAAAAGCAGAGGATGTAGTAGAAAAATATCCTCGTTTATCAGCGACTGTATCGGGAGTTATTGAAGCTCTGGCGACTGGTGAAATAAGTACATCTTTTGATGTTGGTAAAGATAAAGAAATAGGTTTTATATTAAATCCTGAAGAGAAAAGAGCTCAATTAGGTTTTAAAATGAAATTTGATGATGGTGGATTTATAAAAGGCTATCAAGAAGGAGAGGTTGTTGATAAAACAGTTCTTTCTGTATTGGAAGATTACAGGGATAGTTTTGAAGATACTGAATTAGGTAAAAAAAATAAAACTAAAGTTAATAGTGTAATAAAAAAAGTAAAAGAAGCAGGATATGCTAATGCTGATATTAAAAAAGTATCTACAACTAAAGGTATAAATGAATTTTTATCTCAAAAAGCAATATATAGTAGTAAGCAAAGTTTAAGAGGGACAATACAAAGTGTACTTGGTACAGCTTCAAAAAATTATTCAGCAGATTTAGGAGCATTTTGGGAACAGGCAAAAAAAGCTAAAAATATTGAATTAGATAAATTAGTTAAAACAGTACATCCAAATGAATCTTATTTTGGAAAATTAAAAAGAACGACTTTTAATTTAGAGAATATTGGAAATGTTTATAAACATATTAATAAAATTTCTGATAAAGAAGCAAGATTATTTACAATAATTAAATCGTTTACTGGCATTCGTTCTCAAGAACTTGCCAGAATGACTTTAGATAATATTTCTCTAAAATCAGCAGAATTAACTAGTATAGGGGGATTAAAAGGTGGCCCCGGAGTTACAGAAATTATTGGTAAAAATTACACAATACCTCCTATAGTTCAAGAAGCAATAAGAGAATTACAAGATGATGCTATTGCACGAGGAGATACTAATCTTTTTACAAAAAGTTCAAATAAATTAAGTTCTACTGCAACTACGGATATAAATAAGTATTTAACTGAAGATTTATTTGAAATAAAAGACGGTAAAAAAGTTAAAGTTAAATTTAACATGAAAATGTTCCGTAATGCTATTCTTGGTGCGGCGGAGGATTTAGAATATCCAGAAAGTGCTATAAAAGATTTAGGTGGCCATACAAAAGCAAGTGATATAACAAAAGGATATTCACGAACAACTGTATTTCCACAGATTAAAACTGATAGATTAAACTACATAACAAATCTACAAAATAAGTTTTTAGAAGCAGCAGGATTTGAATCGCCAAAGCAATTTGGAATTGGTAGTCAATTAAAATATATTAATAAATTAGAATCAGCACTTGATTTAACAACTGTACCAAAAATAGAAAGTACAGTTGCACAAACTCAACCGTCAATTGAAAAATTAAAAGCTGAAAGTGGAACACTAGGAGAAACTTTAGAAGAAATTAAACTTCAACAAAGAAAAGGTTTAGAGGAAATCCAAAAATCTGTTCAAAAAACAGCCCAACCAAAAACAACAAAAGTAAATAGATTACTAGATAGAATTAATAAATGGAAACAGGGTTTAAAAAGTGCATTAGTAGTTGGCGGAGCAGGAGTAACAGCAGAAATTTTAACTAAAAGTAAACCGGCAATAGCAGCAACAAAAGTAATTGCCGGAGCAATTCCTGCATTTGACCCTATGCAAGCTCTTAATGAAGCATTTGGAGGAAAAGAAGGTGTATTACCAACAACAAAAAGTGGTAATATACTTGGATTTATACCACCAACATCAAGTAAAGAATCAGAATCATGGAAAGACCTTTTAAATATTCCAACATATCCGGAAGGACATCCAAAAGAAGGTCAAGCTATTCACAGTGTAAAAGATTATGAAAAATTAAATATGCCAGAAGAATTGGAGCAATTTGAGCAACAAGGCAGATTTTAAAATACCAACATCTATAAAAGTTGGATACAGGAATTATAAATTAGAAAAGTGGAAACAAACAATTGCCAATGCCGGTGATGCACATGGGCAATTCTTTGCAAAAGAAGGTGTAATAGGTTACACTGAGGAAGAAAAAGGAGTTTCTCATGCAAATACAATTTTACATGAGATATTCCATAGCATCATTTATCAATGGAATATTGATTTAGATGAGAAAATGGAAGAAACTGTTGTTAATGGATTAACCAATGGTTTAATAACAGTATTTGTAGACAATCCGGAATTACTGGATTATTTAAAAACTAAAATAAAGGAGGGCTAAATGCCACAACCAATAATGACCAAATACAAGCAGGGTGACCTTGGTAAGCCCTACTCAAAAAAAGGGGATAAGATGAAAAATATGAATTTATCAGCACATGGCGGAGAAGCCGATGTTGATGTTTCAACTAAAGATTATCCAACCAAGAAAAACGACCACGTGCAATCTTCCTTTTGGAAGAAGGCAAGTGAAAAAGATTATTAGGAGGAAAGAATGCCACAACCAATTATGAAAAAATACTCGCAAGGAGAACTTGGCGATTCTTATTCAAAGAAATCCAATCCAAAACCTGATGCCTATTCCACAAAAAAATGGAAACAAGGCGATTTAGGTGCGGAAAGTGGTTCTATTGGTAAGAAAAATAAAGGTCAAGGTCTCAAAGCAATGGGTGCAGACGACAAGAGCTTATCAAAATCATTTTAATACAGGAAAATAATGGCCATAGATAAAACAGATGCGGCCAAAGAGATAGATAATGCCGAAAACGTACCCGGCTTAGTTGCTCATGTTAAAAGAAAATTTACATCGGCTGAAGATGGAAAAAATGAAGATGAATCACGATGGCTGAAAGCCTATAAGAATTATCGTGGTATTTTTGACAGTACCACACAGTTTCGTTCTTCTGAAAAATCCAAAGTCTTTGTAAAAATAACAAAAGTAAAAGTTCTTTCTGCTTATGGCCAGATTGCAGATATATTATTTGCTAATAGCAAGTTTCCATTATCTGTGGAATCTTCACCTGTACCAGAAGGTGTGGCAGAGTTTGCACATTTGCAAACACCACAATCACCGCCAACAGACCCTTATGGTTTTGAAGGTGATGGGAAGATACTAGAACCCGGTGCAATGGAAGCAACACAGCCTAATACATTTTTAGGTGGTTTATCCGAAAAATTTGCAGGGGCAAATCTACAAGAAGGAGCAGCTAAAATGGGGGAACCCCAAATTAGTCCTGCACAAGAAACTGCTCGCAAAATGGAGAAGATGATACATGACCAGTTACTTGACACTTCTGCTGTTAATGTATTAAGACACTCTATATTTGAATGTGCCTTATTAGGTACAGGAATTATTAAAGGGCCTTTTAATTATAAAAAAACTGTTCATCAATGGATGGGGGCGGGTGACGAAAAAACATATCAACCCTATGATAAGGAAGTTCCAAAAATTGAAGCGGTTAGTTGTTGGGATTTTTTTCCAGACCCTGCGGCTACAAATATAGATGACTGTGAATATGTCATACAGCGACATAGATTAAATAGAGAGCAATTAAGAGATTTAATTAACAGACCTTATTTTGATGGGAAAGCAATTTTAAAGGCATTAGAAATTGGGCCAAACTATGAAGAAAAATATTATGAACAAACTATTCACGGCGTTAACGACCCAACCTATGTAGATAATAGATACGAAGTTTATGAATATTGGGGCAATTGTGATGCCTCATTATGTGAAGAAATTGGAATGTCAATTCCACAAGGAATGACTGATTTAAAATCTGTACAGGTTAATGTATGGGTTTGTGGCAATGAAGTTATTCGAGCAGTAATGAATCCATTTACGCCTGCTCGCATACCATATCAATCATTTCCTTATGAGCTAAATCCATATCAATTCTTTGGAATTGGTGTAGCAGAAAATATGGAAGATGCTCAATTATTAATGAATGGCCATATTAGAATGGCGATTGATAATTTAGCACTTGCAGGAAATTTAGTATTTGATATTGATGAAACTCAATTAGTACCCGGACAAAGCATGGATATATTTCCGGGAAAGATATTCAGGCGACAGTCTGGAGTTACTGGTACGGCTGTAAATGGAATTAAGTTTCCCAATACAGCAGGTGAAAATGTTCAGATGTACGACAAGGCTAGGCAACTGGCTGACGAGGAAACAGGAATACCTTCTGTTGTACATGGTCAAACGGGAGTTACAGGTACTGGAAGAACAGCCGCAGGATTATCCATGATAATGTCTTCGGCAGGATTATCCATAAAAACTGTAATCAAAAATATAGATGATTATCTGTTAAAGCCTTTAGGGGAAGCATTTTTTCAATGGAATATGCAATTTGGCACGGCACCGGAAATAATTGGTGACTTAGAAATCAAGCCTAAAGGAACTTCAGCAGTAATGCAGAAGGAAGTTAGAACGCAAAGATTAACTACTTTACTGCAAACAGTAACAAACCCAATGTTGGCTCCATTTATAAAAATTCCAAACTTAATGAGGGAATTGGCAATAGCACAGGATATTGACCCGGAAAGTTTAGTGAATGATATGAATGAGGCGGCAATCTTTGCAGATATGTTAAGAGGATTAGCAAATGTTCAAGGCACAGGCCCAGAAGCTCAACCTACTGGTGAGCAACAAGCAGGCATGGAAGGCACTGGAGGATTACCTGCAGGAGCAAATCAACCAAACGTATCAGGTCTTGGGAACGGCCAAATCGGAGTCGGAAATGTTCCACAATCAGGGGAAACTGGCTTCACTGGTTCACCTCAAGAGCCTGAAGGAATCGTGTAAGCACGCATCGGATATAGGAGATAAAGAATAATGCCCGGACATCATGGAGCACATGACGATTTTACAGGGTCGTATAGTAGACCAACAACAGCACCCGGACAATCTGGAGGTTTTCAGCATTCCGGTAGCAGTAATCAAACTACTACAAATACTTCTTCTAATAATCAAGTTGACCAAGGATTTGTACAACATATTCCTCAAAATAATACAAATGAAAGTTCTATTAATAGTGGAAATAATAATAGTAGTGGTGGAGGCCATCCCGGAGGTAGAAGAGAAGAATCTTTCGCTGCACCGCCAAATACAGTAAGTGTAGTAAATACTACCTCATGGCCGGGTGGGTATAATCAATTTGATGATGATGGAACAAATATTGTAGTTAGTGATAATGTAGAAAATACGACTATTCAAACTTTAAGTGGAACAGGACTTGGAGGAAGTGGTTCAAAATTTCAAGTAAACAATACAGAATCAGTGGAAGTTTTAACTGCTGTAGAAGAATTAAAACGGTTAAATCCCGGTTGGTCAGATAGAGATGCATTAAATTATCTTGAAGGTGGCGACTGGGCTATGAGAAAATTTACCCGTGGTGATTTATCAGTTAACCCTCGTTCACAAAATATAAAAAATAAAAAGAAAGAATGGTCAACATTTGGCTTAGGATTACGGGGTAAATTTGAAACAAATGTAGGTGTTCCAACTACAAGAGATAACTATGGAAAAATGCTTGATGTTATGTCTGGTAATTGGGAACCAAACTCTGAAATGGCTAATTTACAAAAGGCACTTTTAACTGCGAGTAAAACTTTAAAAAATCCTAGTAAATTTTCTGAATATATGGGTAGTATGCCTAGTTTAAGTATAGCGAAAGGTGTAACTGATTTATTTAAAGGTGTCACACCAGAAACATTTAACACAGAAAAAGGTTCACCGGGGTGGATGGCTTTAGCTCATAGGCAAGCAAAACGTGGTGAACTAATGCCAGATAATAGTAATCCATTAGATTCTTTAATAGAATTTGGAAATGATAATGATAAAGTTGCTGCTAAAAAATATAAAGAAGCATTAAGACAGGCAGGGGTATCTAAAATTAATAATCCTATGACATGGAAAAAAGAATCAAATGAAGAAAGAATTGAACGATATAAAAAATTAGGTTATAATATTAATCCGCAAACGGGTGAATTAGAGGAAATGCCTATTGAGGCAGGAATAGACCCTAGCGGATTAACAACTGCAGAATTATATAGTCAAGAACCATATATATTAGATTTGGAATCTGCGTTTATTGAAGACCCAGTAAATGATGCAGATGGATTAGCAGATGCTTTAGCAAGTTCAGGAGCAGGGGCAAATGGAGTAACATCTTTTTATGTTAATGGAAATATAATAGATATTAATAAACCATTTAAAATTAATAAAGCAGAATCACTTGATTATTTAAGTAGTAATAAAGTTGATAGTTCTGTTTATAATCCAAGTACATCTACAAATGCATCCGTTGATGTTGGGTCAGGTTCATCAACTACAATGTCAACTGCAGGAACTTCTAATCCTGTTTGGTCAGGGCCAAGAGATAGACGTGCCTTTGAATGGATGTTTTTTGGGGATACTTCTGCATATCAATAAAAATGAGGGAACAAATGCAACAAGGTGGATTTATACGACAACCAAAAATAATTAATGACCCTAATGCGGCTCCTGCTGCAATGAGGGCAGATGATGTAGATTTACAGGCTCAAAAGGATGATTTTATTATGGGATATCCGGCTATGCAACAAAGTGGCCCAAGAGTAAGAAGTTTAGTTGAACAGGCGATGTTAAAAGCTAAAGATTCAGGAGTAAAAACTAAAGGTTATAAAGAAGGGGATAAAGTGGATATTCTTGTACATAATGGAGAAATGCATATTCCAAAAGAATTAGTTCCTTATATTGGAGGTGGCTATACAACATTGAAAAAATTAAATCAACCTTCTAAATATAATTCTGGTGGTTTCATAGATAAAATGGCTGCATCTTATGAAGAAAAACAACCACAAGTTCAAAAAACAGCAGAAATTTCAGAAGAGAAAGAAATAGACGAAAAAACAACGAGTTTAGAAAAATTACATAGTGGTCTTAGAGGTGTACATAGAAATGAAGTATTATCTACATTAACAGCACCAGAAAAAGGAAATATTGATTTTGATATGGGCCGTTCTAATAATTTACCCGGAATTGCATTATATGGAAATTATGGAGAGCAGACTTGGGAAAAAATGAAAGAAAAATTATCTATTATGGTTAATAACTATGTAAAAAAAACACCTAATGCTAATTATGAAAATTTATTTAATCTTTATGCTTCTACAGTAAAAAATATAAAAGAAGGAGTTGAAGAGTCAAATTCCGATATAAAAACTGAATTATTATTGGATACAAAATTTTTAAAAAATGCATTTAAAGCAACAGAAATTCATACAAAATTAAATGTTGCAAATAAACAAAAAAGTGGAGAAGAATTAAATCCTAATGTTAATATTATGGGAAATAGTTTAAACTTCGGTTATCCGCAAGGAACACCGAATTTAATGGAAAAAACAAAAAAAATTAAAAAAAGAAATACTAATAAAATACAATATAGTGAAAATGAAAATGCAAATGATAATTGGTTAACAATTTTAAGAAATGCAGAAAGTGATACACCAAAATTAGACATGAATGGTGGTGGTGGATTCGGGTATTCAGGTATTGACCACCATATAGAAATGCCAGATTATTTATCAGCAATGGTACCTTACATAAAAAAAGTAGAAGGTTATGTAGATGAACCAAAAAAAGAACCAGTAAAAGAAGAACTATATACAATAGGATGGGGTCATCAATTAACAGCAAATCAATTAGAAGATTATAAAACTGGAAAATTAAATTTTAATGCCGAAGATGTATTAAGAAAAGATTTAATTGAAGCTGATATGTTAGCTGAAAAAGTTTATAATAAATATTTAAAATCAAAAAAATTTAAAGAAGTAGCAAATGATTTAGGACTAGATGCAACTGGCCCTAATTATAGTAGTTTACCTGATACAAGCAAAAAAATGCTAGTTGATTTAGCCTTTAATCTTGGTTCAAGACCAAAATTAGATTTTGGGGATACTGACGCAGGATTAAAAGCCTACGTTAAGTTTATGGCAGCTATTGCAAATAATGATACTTCAATTATGCTACAAGAATACAAAAGATATTATACAGATTCAAAAGGTACATTACAATCACTAGATAATAGAAATAACGAGTTTCGTAGTACATTCATAGATGCATCGAATGATATTATGGGTAATAAAAAAAATAACCCAAATAATTTAATTAATCATTTAAATGCATTGGAAAATAATTGATGTATTACGATTGGCGACCTGTGCACAAGGCACAGCCCCAAAAAACACAACCGTAGCTACCCTTATTTAATAAGGCCCTACATGGAGGAAAAATGGTAGATGAAGCTAAACAAGAACAAAAGTTTGAGCCTACCCCATATCATAACGCTTATCAAAAAGATTTAGATAAGCCGGATGAAACTGAAACAGTTGCAAAAGAGGACACTGAAAAAACAGCTACTCCTCAAGAAACAACTAGCTTTTTAAGTTCAGAAACGCAGACGACACAGCAAGAACACGATTTTAAAAAAAGGTATGATGACTTAAAAACCCATTATGACCGGAAAGTAAATGAGTGGAAAGAGAAGGAGAAAACTCTTACAGCGAAACCAAAGTACGCAGCACCGAAAAGTTCTGAAGAATTGGAGAAGTTTAAGGAGCAATACCCAGACATTTATGATGTTGTAGAGTCAATTTCCCATCTACAAGCTGACAGACGAGTAGGAGATATCGAAAGTCGTTTAGGTGAGTTAAGGGAACAGGAAGTAGAATTAACAAAGCAAAATGCTTTTAAAGAACTTTCAACTTTACATCCCGATTTTTCGGAATTAAAGGAAAGTGAAGGTTTTACTAAATGGCTTAATGAACAACCGGAAAGTATTTCAGATGGTATTTATAAAAACAATACCAACGCAAAATGGGCCGCAAGAATAATTGACTTGTATAAAGCCGACCACAATCTACAAACAAAACAAAAGACCAGTCCCAATGCGGCTGAAGCTGTAACTAAAACCAAACGTGGTTCTATTGCAACGGATGACGGCAAGAAGATTTGGTCTGTGTCTGAGATTGCAAAACTCAAACCTCAACAATTTGCTCAATATGAAAAGGAAATTGACCAAGCGAGGCAAGAGGGACGCATAGAACAGGCATAAATTTAACTGGAGGAAACTATGGCTATTGCTAAAAGTTCCGGCTATTCCAACTTACCATCGGGTAATTGGTTACCGGTAATATATAGTCAAAAGGTTCAAAAGTTTTTCCGTACTGCTTCGGTTGTTGAAGATATAACCAACACCGATTATGCAGGAGAGATTGAAAATTTCGGAGATACAGTTAACATTATTAAAGAGCCAAGCATAAGCGTAAATTCTTATACTAGAGGTGGACACGTTGCTATTCAAAACTTAGCAGATGACCAACTTCAATTAGTTGTAGACCAAGCAAATGCTTTCGCTTTTAAAGTTGACGATATTGAAGAAAGACAATCTCACGTAAACTGGGAATCTTTGGCTACGTCTTCTGGGGCTTACGCTCTAAAAGACTCTTACGATGCAAACATTATCGCTGCTATGGTCTCAGGTGCAGGTACAACTGTAGGTTCAGACGGTTCAGGAACAGATATCGGATTCGGTACTTCTGAAACTGACCCTTTGAATGCTATGGCTAACTGTGCTAAAAGACTACACGGTGCTGATGTTCCAACTGAAAACAGATGGTTCTTGGCTTCTCCTGAATGGTATGAGCAACTTGCTCAAGCTTCAGCGAAACTAATGGACGCTTCTGTTACTGGCGATGCTAAATCTGAATTAAGAAATGGCAGAGTCACATCAGGGCAAATTCAAGGCTTCAAATGTTATATGACGAATAACTTTGCGGCTTCAACAACATCTAACTACTACAAAATTTTATGGGGACACATGAGTTCTTCTGCAACTGCTAACGCTATTGCAAAAACAGAAGTCATTAGAGACCCAGATTCTTTTGCTGACGTAGTTAGAGGGTTACACGTGTTTGGAAGAAAAGTACTGCGTTCGGCAGCACTTATGGCGAGACACGTATTAATTGACTAAGGGAGGATAGAACTATGGCTACATATGATGTAACAGGGCCGGGTGGTACAAATCGTCCCGGAAGATATAATCCCGGAGTAAGAACACCTTACCTCGTGGAAAACACAATTGATATCTCAGCTATTAATGGTGATAGCGGAACAGCACAAAATGATGTACTGAAATGTATTGACGTACCTGCAGAAACACTAATAATGAATGCAGGCGTAGAAGTGCTAACAGCTTGTTCAAGTTCTGTAACTATTGATATTGGTGTCACAGGAACCACAGCAGGGTTTTCTGACGCTGATGCTTTCGTAGATGGCTATGATGCTACAGGTGCTGCTCACGCAGGAACCTTGGGCGTATTACCGCTTATCGCTAAAGTCGCAGAGACTATTGATGCGTTAATGGCAGGGGCTGCTTCAACCGTGGGTAAAATCCGTGTTTGGGCAATCTTATGTGATATCTCAGGCGTGGATGAAACAGACAGACAGTCTGATGCTCAACACGACACTGGGTCATAAAATTAATATAATATTAGGGGGCTTTATGCCCCCTTTTATATAACGTCAAGATATATATGGCAACTTACAATTTGACGAAAACCCAAAGAGGGGGACAAAGAATTGTTTCGAATAATTCAGGCAATAATGCTGAACTTGAGAAACGAGTATCTAGTATAGAAAATAAATTGGATACAATATTAACCTTGCTTAATAAGGAGGCAAACAATGACAAGAATAGACCTAAGCCCATTTCGGGCGATGACAGTGGGGTTTGACAGCTTATTTAATGATATAGCTGACTTTCGCCCAAGTAATTACCCACCCTATAATATTGAAAAGGTGAGTGATTATGAGTACAAATTAACTTTTGCTGTAGCAGGATTTTCTGATAAAGATATTTCTGTAACACAAAAAGAAAATACTCTAGCAATTGAGGGAGAAAATAATCCTTCAGAAAAAGAATATCTTTATAAAGGTATAGCGGAGAGAACATTTAATCAATCATTCAAATTATCTGAATATATGAATGTTAAGGACGCTAAATTAAAAGATGGTATGCTGAATATAACATTGGTACAAGACTTACCTAAAGAAAAGCAGCCAAAACAAATTAAAATAAATTAAGGAACTGGTGGGGTGTAACAGCCCCGCCTAATATATGATAAAAGTATGGTTTTTAGCAGCATTAATGTCCTATCCAAATGCCCCTGTAATTATGTTCAAGGGATTTGGAGGATTTTTATCGCCAGAAGAATGTGAAGAAAAAAGAATTATAGTTGAAAATAATATAGCTACTATGGAAATGCAAAAAGGAAATACAGTTTACATAGAAACTTACTGTATGGAAATGGAAGCTTTTGAAAGTCAACTAAAAGAAAAAAATAAAAAATCAAACGATGCAGGTTTTGGAGTATAATGGCAACTACATATTTAGTATTAACAAATAATGTTTTAAATGAATTAAATGAACCAGAGTTAACATCTACTACTTTTTCAAGTAGCAGGGGTATTCAAACATCTGTAAAAAAATTCGTGCTTAAAGCAATGCATGAGGTATATAATTCATTATCAGAAGTTCCTGATTTATATTTATCTACAACACAGGATACAAATGCAGGACAAAGGACATATAGTTTACCATCATCTGCATCACCGCAAAGTACGGATAAAGCATATAGAAAAATGGATTGGGATACGTTTCGATTAGTACCAAAGGAATTAGTTACTAATGGTGAATTTACTTCTAATATTTCAAGTTGGACAACTATTGCAGGTTCTGGAAGTGCTGCTTATAATAGTGGGGGAAATGGTAGAGCAAGATTAAATGATTATGCTATATATCAATCTTTTTCAACAGTAAAAAATAAAACATATAGATTACAATTAAGAGTTTTTGATTCTAATAGTATAGGACAAGCTTTAAAAGTACAAGTTGGTACTGCGGCAGAAGGTACACAAAATTTAAATACAACTTTAACAGTTACAAATTTTGGTGAAGGTAAGGTTTTAGATACAACATTTGATGCTACTGCACAAACAACATATGTAACATTAAATAATACTGTAACAACAACAAATTTAGATGTTGACTATGTAAGAATATCAGAAAATATAGGAGTTAAAAAATTAAAATATATAACCTATGATGATTGGCAAACTAAATATTTAGAAACAGATTTATCAAATACATCATCATCTCAAGGTTCTCCTGATTATGTATATCATACACAGGATAAAAAATTTGGATTATCACCTGTACCAGATAAAAGTAATTATACTATACAATATGAATACTGGCAGGTGCATACAGACTTATCAGCACACGGCGATACAATGGACTTAGATGATAGATTTAAGGATGTTATTATAACAAAAGCAAAATACTATGCTTATGTATTGCGTTCTGACCCACAAGCTGCAGCGATGGCTGTTAAGGAATATGACAATCAACTGCAGTATTTGCGTTCAGAGTACATAAATACTAAAACATACATGAGAGATACAAGAGTTAACGGATAATGCCAGATACTTCATATATATCACCATTTACAGCCAGTTGTGCAGGTGGTTTAACTTTAAATAAAGATGTATTTACAATGCATCCGGGTGAAGCATTGCAACTACAAAATTTTGAACCTAGCATTGCAGGAGGCTATAGAAAATTAAATGGTACAACAAAGTATAATTCTAATATAGTTCCACAAGTATCTGCTTCATCGGAAATAGTAAATTTATCAGCTATTTTTAATGATATAATTATAACAGCACGAGGCGGTACTGTTTATAGTGGCACTACTTCAGGAAGTTGGACTTCACGTGCTACAAGTAAAGGTACAACCTATACATACGATTTTGATAAATTTAATTTTGATGGTAATGACAAGATAATTATTGCCACAGGTTCAGCAGCAGCATTTACACTAAATACAAGCTATACGGAAGATATTATAAATGCTACTGGTGGAGGCACGGCACCTACTAATCCTAAATATGTAAAGCAATTTGCCCATCATATGTTTTATGCAGGGATGTCTGATGCCACATCAACAGTTCATTATTCAGGGCCTTATACAGAAGATGATTTTGATACCGGCGGTGGAACAATTATTATTGGTGATGTTATTACTGGATTAAAAGTATTTCGTGATGAATTATTTATATTTTGTAAAACAGCAATTTTTAAAATAACAGGAACAAGTTCTAGTAATTTTGCATTAGCAGAAGTTACAAAAGGAATTGGTACCATTGCTCATCATTCCATTCAGGAATTAGGCGGTGACCTTATATTCTTGGCGGCTGATGGTATTCGTACTATTGCAGGTACAGCCAGAATTGGCGATATTGAGTTGGGTACTGTATCTAAACAAGTACAAGATAGAATAAATGATATTGGCTATGATAATATAACATCATTAGTGATTGGGAATAAATCTCAATATCGTTTATTTTATCCTAAAACAGATGGTGGTGAAGCTACTGCCAAAGGTTTAATTGCTGTTATAAAATCAAATCCAAATACACAGCAAATGGGATTTGAATATTCTGATATAAAAGGATTAAAAGTTTCATGCTGTGATTCAGATTTAATAAGTAACACAGAAACAACAGTATCTGGTGGATATGATGGATATATTTATAAGCAGGATGATGGCAATTCTTGGACAAGGGCAAGTACAACAGGAACTATAGAAGCTACATTTAGGTCTCCAGATATGACTATGGGTGACCCCGGCATAAGAAAAAATATGCAACGCATTAATTTAAACTGGAAACCAGAAGGTGAAGTTAGTGCAAATATGTATATACGCTATAATTATGATGATAGTGATACACCTCAACCAGATGTATTTAGTTTAGAAACATCCGGTACTGGTGCAATATTTGGAACTGGGTCTTATGGTACAGCAGTTTATGGTTTAGGAGATTTACCAATTACAAGAGAAGCAGTAGAAGGGTCTGGATTTGCTGTAGCATTAAAAGTTACAGATACAAGTACAAACAACCCTTTTACATTAAAAGGATTTGAATTAGAATTTACACCGGGAGGAAGAAGATAAATGGGTGCAACATATACAAGACAGAGTTCTAGTAACATTGTTGATGGTGCGGTAATTGAAGCATCTGATTTAAATAATGAATTTGACCAGTTATTAGCGGCGTTTGCTGTTAGTACAGGACATACACATGATGGAACTGCAGCAGAAGGCGGCCCAATTGCAAAATTACTTAGCAATACGCTAACATTTGGAGCAGGTACAGCAGGAACAGACATTACAATAACATTTGATGGTGAAACATCCGATGGCGTTATGTATTGGATGGAAGATGAAGACCATTTTAAATTTGCTGATGATGTTGTCATGGACAGTTCTAAAAGACTGTATCTATACGATGAAGGCGGGGAATATATTTATGGTGATGGAACTGATTTACATTTAGTTTCTGGTGCTGATATAAACATACCTGCAAATATTGGATTAACATTTGGCGATGATGGTGAAAAAATTGAAGGTGATGGAACTGATTTAACTATTTCTGCAAATAATTTAAATGTAGATGCAGCAGCAGACATTACGTTAGATGCTGATGGCGGGGATATTTTCTTTAAGGATGGCGGTACTACTTTTGGAAGTGCAACAAACACTTCTGGTAATTTAATAATTAAATCTGGAACGACTACAGCTTTAACTTTTAGTGGGGCAAATGCAACATTAGCAGGTGATTTAACAATCTCTGGTGATGATTTAACAATGGGTACTAATACCAATACAGCCATTATGGTTGCAGATGGTACAAACTTTAATCCTGTTGTTCCAAGCGGAGATGTAGGATTAACAAATGCAGGTGTATTTAGCATAGCATCAAATGTTATTGTTAATGCTGATATTAATTCTTCAGCAGCAATTGCTGATTCTAAACTGGCAACTATTTCTACAGCAGATAAAGTTGCAGGCAGTGCTATTCAAATTGATAGTGGTACTGATGGAACTAGTATTACATTAGCTAATACAGATAAATTTTTAGTTGATGACGGCGGTACAACAAAATACATTAATGCCTCTCAGCTTAATACCTATACAAGTTCTGCTATTGCAGCAGATGATATTTCTACAGGCGATGCGGCGGTAACTTTAGCAACATCTTCTGGCAGTATTACCATAGATGCTCAAGCAGGTGACGCAGATATTATATTCAAGGGAACAGATTCAAGCTCTGATATAACAGCATTAACTCTTGATATGAGTGAAGCAGGTGCGGCAACATTTAATGATAAGGTAATAGCTACAGAATTAGATATATCTGGTAATGCGGATATTGATGGTACAATGGAAGCTGATGCTTACACTGTAGACGGAACAGCATTAAATGAATATATTGCCGATACAATCGGAGCAATGGTTGGTTCCAATACAGAAACAGGCATTGCTGTAACTTATGAAGATGGAGATAATACTTTAGATTTTGTTTTAGGGGCAGCACAAACAACTATTACATCAATTTATGC
>VTLG01007150.1_pt1 | contig 19161 bp, 38 predicted proteins | sample 4694571 | NCBI WGS metagenome assembly VTLG01 (sample SAMN12604809, study PRJNA352737) | marine metagenome | biome: ENVO:00000447; feature: ENVO:00000209|ENVO:00000569|ENVO:01000036; material: ENVO:00002151; isolation source: viral sequences binned using virsorter ...
CTCACCTTTTTTAACTGCGTTTAATATTTTTTCATTCTTGCTTAATTTTAAAACATCCTGATCAACTTTTTTAGTTTTAGCGTATTTCCACAAACCCTCCGCTTTTCCAATTTTAACAATGCCTTCTGCTTCAGCTTTTTTAATGGTTTCATAATCAAAATTACCTTGTGATCTAATTTCCTCTAAAAAAGGTAATCTTTTATTTTCTTTTTTAAAAGCATCTACAAATTTTTTAAGTCTTTCCCTTGAAAATTTTACTCTTTCTGCGCTGGACATGAGATCTAGAGGTCTTTTACCACTTTCTATTGTGGTTCTTCCCACTCTAATTCTATGTCTTTGATCTGAGGTTAATTCGTCAAAAGATTTATTGTAAAGTTTTTGAGCGATTTTTTCATGTTCGGGTAAAGTAGGGGCTCTTGGATGTCCCGGTGGACGCTCTGAATATCTTCCGGTTCGTAATCTAGAACGTCTTTGAGTATCCAGTTCTTCAAAAGGAATACCAAATTTTTCAATAGCTAATTTTCGAACTTCTTCCGTTGCAGGTTTCACAAAACCTGCGGCCTCATATCCAACTCTTCCCCCCGAAACATAACTCGGGCGAGTTAGATACGCCATCATTTCATTGTATTCGTGTATTTTCATTATAGACTCAATAAATTCACTAAGCCGCCGGATGCTTTCTTCGGTCTATTTTTAAAAATTTCTAATAACTGAGTTGTTGTTTCTTTACCCGTCAATTTTTTTCCCAACTCTGCTTCAAGAAGGGGTAAAGGATCGGATTCAATTCGTTTTGCTTTGTCTAAAATTTTATTGTACATATCATCGTAGGCAAGTTCCAATTCTTCTAATTTATGCTTCTTCATCATGTCTCCCATTTCACGATAAAAGCCCATTCCTCCTTTTGTTGTATCAATACCTTCTAGTTCTTTAGACTGTTTTGATAAAAGAGTACTGAGAGGACTTTCGTCCGTTTTTTTCACGTCTCCGGGTCTTGGTTTATAAAAAGGTGTGATTCTATCTTTTGGAAATTCAAGCACGTTCGACCTACCTGTAACATCTTGTAAAATACTTCCCATTTCATTTTTTTCTCTTACCGAAGGCATACGATTATTTCTTTTAAAAAATTCTCTCATTGCCTCTGCCAGCGATTTTATTCTACCCGTTTTTGCAGCTTGAAATAACCAACTAATCATTAATAATAAACCCTTTTACTTCTTATAATTTTTTCATCTTTGTAATCTTCAGGATGCGGTATTAATCCTCCCTGTCTGAATCGCATCACGGCTTGAGTCATACTGTCCACCAAGTCGTCATGATCGCCATACGGGAATGCCGCGCATTCCTCGATGACTTCCTGTGCAAACTCTTTGTGAGTGGGCGCCCATATGGTCCCGCTTTCAAATAGCGGTGCGACCGAGTGTACTCTTGTATGTTTATCATTTCCTTTTGAGGGTGTAAAGTTAATAACGGGAATGCCCATGTTCCGTAGTTCGTAAGTCAGGGGCAGTCCTGAAGCTTTCGCTTCCACCAGAACCGTTTCCGGTTGCCAGTATTTATAAGATTTAAGAGCCATTCGTCTGAGTTCAGGGAACTCGTATCTTCCCTTCATCGCGTCCACGAGGATAAGACTAGGAGGCTTGTCTACCGTTTCACGGAACACGCCCCACGTAGTGATTGCACTAAAGTCTGCGGTTTCTTTTTTCATGAATGCGGTATCGTAAGATTGTATCACGTGATCCAGCGTTGGCATCCAGTCGTGCTTCCACTTCTTCCACCATTCTCTTTTGATGATGGCTCCTTCTTCTGAAGTTGGATTTTGCATCCACTGGGCATTCCATTTACCAAGTGATAGTGAGGCCTTTACTGTTTGTAATTCCCCCAAGTTCCAATACTCCGGCCATACTGGTTTACCACTCGGCATGATTGCCGGAAACTCAATGAGTTCCCACTGATCAGCTTTGGCTTCCTTTTGATGCTGCATCAACATGCCTGTCAAATCTTTTGTGTTCCACCTCGTCATTACGCAGACGATCTGTCCGCCGGGTTGTAGACGTTGTCTTGGACCTGAGGTGTACCATTCGTAAGCTTTCTCTAATGCCGTCATGTTTAAAGCATCTTGCTCCGAGTGTGGATCATCAATGATCAAGAGATCCGCACCACGGCCCGTGATGGCTCCACCAACACCAGCTGCGAAGTACTCTCCGCCTTGTGCCGTTTCCCATCTGCCTGCGGCTTGAGAATCTTCTCTGAGTCTAGTTTCAAAGACTTGTTTATATTCAGGAGAGTCCATTAAGGTTTTAGCTTTTCTGCCAAAACGAATAGCGAGTTCCCCTGTGTGAGTGGTTTGAATAATTTTTAATTTAGGATTTCTGCCAATCATCCATGCGGGTAGCAACGATGAGGCAAATTCAGACTTGGTATGTCTAGGGGGCATATTCACAATAAGACGTTTAATCTTACCTTCTGCCATGTCATTAAATTTTTTTGAAATAATTTTATGATGGGACCCCTGAATGAAATCTGGCCACATATGTTTAACAAACGATAAAAAGTCACCACGGACCTTGGCTTCATGTTTTTTCTCCGTATACTTCAAATACATCTTATAGAAGTCTTTTTTTACATCCGGTGGTAATTTTTTTATTTTTTCTAGATTTATATGCATATATGGGACCCATAATGAATTTAACGGCTAAAACCATGGAAATCAAGGACTAAAGGGTAAAATTTTGGGACCCCTTTTTTATTTAATGTTTAAGGCTACAGGTGATCGCAAATTCCAGGATGGAAATGGTTCCCACTATTGAAGGGGGAAACCCCCGCCGAGCGGCGTGAGCCGCGAGGCGAGAGCCGCGGAGCGCCGAAGGCGCGACGCGACCTTTAGTTATGGACGAACTAAATTGTCATTGTTGTATTGTTCTTCTGTGATTGAAACGCGTTGACCTAGTAAATCATTAATGAAGAATCTATTATATTGTGGAGTATTATTATAACCACGATATTCAGAATATTTATACCACGCATTATCAGCTGTTAATTTAATTGGCTTAACTATTCTGCCGAAGTGATTGACTGCTCGCTCGCCGAACTTCTCAAACCAATCGCGTTCACAGATCATTGAACACGCATTGCCACCAAGATAACCGAAGAATGATCTTCTTCTAGTCTGATAATACTTGGCGCCTTTCGGTCCGCGCAGTCTGTCTTTAGTATGATAAGTATGACACTTTGGTCCTTGGCAATATTTCATAGACATTAATGCACACTCGCTTTCTTCATATGATGAAAGTTTTTATATTCATCAGATGATGCAATCATCTTTTTTATTTTAGGAAGAATTAAAAGCATCATAACCCAATTTATTTCTTCATCGGTCAAATATTCATCAAGTGCTTTAACTCGTCTTAAACTTTCGTCCATACTTTCTTGTCTGCCTTCCCAAATAAAATCAACTGCGCTCAAAATTTTTGAGTGCAGCCATTTTGGTAGTCTGTCGTCAACTGTTCTTTTTATTGGTTTAGGCATTTAACACCTCATACTGTCCAGTTGCAGTTCGATAGCCATTTGCGTCAACATCAAAGTATGTCATACAAGGAATACCTTTTTTACTATTCCAAGTTTTACATTGGCTATCCCATTTACCTCGTCTTGTGATTGTCTTGCTGTGTTTTTGAGCATAGTATTTAATTGTGAAATAAACATCTATGTCAAATTGTTGTTTGTCTTTCATTGTTCGTCCTTTCTGTTATGTGTAGGATTATCCCACACATAACATAAGAAGTCAAGACTTATTATTGTGATTGTTGTTGGTTGTATTTTAGTCTAGCGGCTATCTTATCTGCTCTTGATATGTTTTTATTCTTCATACTCTTTAACATTTCAGCCGCATTTTTAGGATTGTATAAAGCTAGTCCAGTTGAGTTAGTTCTGATTATTTCTGCGTCTGTAATTTTCAAGCCACTTTCAGTTGCAAACTCAATCGCTTCGTCTAAATATTTCCAAGACTTCAAACAAGGTTTAATAACTCTATTCATTTGATTTAAAATACTCTCTATCCATTTTTGATGACAAGTAATTAAATGACCTTTGGCTTTTTGCCAAAACATAAGAGTATCATATTCCTCTTTTTTACAAGCGATAGATCTATCTCGGCAATACTCTCTACCGATTAGATCTAAAACATAATCATTGTTCCACTCTCTTGCGTAAGAGGTTTGATTTTCACTACCGCCATTAGTTCCAAGATACTTGTTGTTTGCGTCTTGAAATTTTTGTTGGTGTGGATTTCTGTCCTTGTCTTTCATCTCAATGTTAATATCGGGATTGCAACCCTCTCTATTTTTGAGTTCATCTCTAAAATAGGCATAGCCAAAATCTTCCGACTTGGAATTTTCCTCGCCATTAATATTACCATCAAGTTTAAAATCAAAATGACTTTCAATATATTTCTCTTTCATTATTGGTTTGTCGTTTTGATCTCTATCCTCTACCTCACCCATATAACCAAAATGGAAACAACTGTCTTTTGCAATAGTGTCCACATTTTCAAACTTGTTTTGTAGATGATATGCCATTTTAACATCTTCGGGAGTATAGTGTCGTCTAACTATTTGTTCAGCAAGTTTCCAAGTAATATCTTGCAAAGGTTTCATTTCTTCCCTTGCTTTAAAAAATGCTTCTTTTTCTTGGGTGTCCTCACTTTCCAAATGTACTCGCATACGATTTGCGATCTTGTTTCTGTAATCGCTATTTAGTCTTACTCTACTCATTTTTTCCTTTCTGTTTGTTGTTTGCATAAAAAGATTTTTAAACTATTGACAAAGGTAAGTCAAGTATTATATAAGATATTCTATGAATAAATTAATTTATACAAGTTGCACAATCTGTGGTTGCAACCCGAAACCTGACGAGTGGTCAGGACAAGTAATGGGAGTTTGCTTTGATTGTGGATAGTATTTGGTTATACGGATTTTTAGGTGTGGCAGGGTTTATTATTATATATCTTGCTGATTTCTAAAAGCCAATTGGCGCCTTGATTAGGAAACAATTTATTGTATTCCCTGTAGAGGCGCCCTTGAGCCCTGATCCAGCTGGCGCATAGCTTAAAATCGAAACCAGTTGGATCTGGGGTCAAGTCTTCAGCAGTAGCTCTGGCTAGACGTAGTTATTGTCTATGGATACATAGATTAAAGATGTTGCTGGACTTGGCCGAACTTGAGCTCGATCCTCGCTAACCTGCAGGCGCGTGTCATAGCGAACAAAAGTTGCGTGACGGGGATCGAGGTCAAGCCGGTGAGGCCCGGTTAAACAATATAGTTACGGCTTGGCCACTTTAGAATGATTCTAAATTATGAAAAAATTAAAATTTAAAAAAAGCCTCAAGCCGCAAGCTCCAAGCACCGTTGACAATGGACCTGGGATCTTGTAGGATGAGTTATGAAAATAAAATACAATAATAAAAACATCGCTTTACCATTTAAATTTGAAGGTGAAAATAAATCACACTCAACTGAAATGGTAACAAGACGCAACCCGTTCAGCGGTCAATCAATTGAACTCCCGGCCTTCGCCGCAGCTGTTTATGATTACACAATTTCAAGTAATCTAAAAGCAGAGCGTGAGGATGCCGCGCATTTTTGGGGCTACAGTCAACACTGGTCCACAGTAAGAAGAGGCCTGGACTGGTTTAGAAGGCACTTCGCAAAAGAATATATGGTGCTACTTGACTAAAAAATACACAATAGAAGTAAGCCACGCGTCGCCGGGTCAGCTGGCGACGATTGGCCTGGAGCTCAAAATTATGAGCAATGACTGGACCAAGTTTGGTCCCCGGATCATGATCAATGGCGCCAAGCTTCAAGCTCCAAGCCTCCGGATCCATGGATCAGGTCGCAAGCGCGGGCCGCGAAGCGGTAAGCCACAAGCTCGCCACAATTAAATGATATAAGATTTTATGTTAGTTAAAGAAGCAAAAAAAATAACAGGCTCAATGACTCGGACGAAGAAAATGCCGGGCCTGAGCTACAGCCTGCCAGCGTGGGAGTGTATAACAGGTAAAAAGCTACGGGCCGTGAAGGGCTCAGTATGTGCCGGCTGTTACGCATTAAAAGGAAACTACACACGGTACCCGGCTATCAAAGCTGCTCAGTACTACCGGCTGGCCTCTCTGATGGACCCGCAATGGATTCCGGCAATGGTGGCACAGGTGAAGCGTCAGGCTTGGTTCCGCTGGCACGATGCAGGGGACATTCAAAGCGTCCAACATCTTAAGAACATATTCGAAGTATGTAAACAAACACCCAATACCAGACACTGGATGCCAACCAGAGAAGCAAAATTTTTGAAGTTTATAGATCCGGACATAGTTCCGGCTAATTTGATCATTAGACTGTCAGGCCATATGATCGATGGTAAAAACGCGACCTGGTGGCCGTGGACATCCTCAGTTTCAACGAAGACAAAAAGCTGCCCCGCGAAGGATCAAGGCAACCGCTGCTTAGATTGCAGGGCATGCTGGAGCAAACATATACCCAATGTCACTTACCCGAAACACTAAAATCATAGAAGAGATCCATGAACAGTGGGCCAGGGACAACGGTTATAGGCCCCAAGCGTCAAGCCCCAAGCTTCAAGCGCCAAGCTCCGTGAACCACAAGCCGCAAGCTTCAAGCCCCAAGCGTAGAGGCTCAAGCCTCAAGCCAGAAGTCACAAGCTCCATGATCCGCGATCCCTCATAAAGTTTCACGGCACACGGACCACGTGTCTTGACCATGATAAAACTATTTTTAGGATGTAGTTTGTGGAAGGCAATTTGGTGTGGACTCAGTCGGACAGAATTACCTCTTGTTACTTTTAGTTCAACAGTGAAAAAGTGCTGATTAGTATTATAACCCAATAGATCAGGAGTACCAGCGACGCCAGTATTTTCAATCCTTGTCCATGTAATTTGTGGTGTAATTCTTTTAAGCTCATGCCAAAATTTGGTCTCTGGTTTAGGCATTTTTCAAAGTAATTACCTTGGTGTTGCTTTGATGTTAAAATGGATAAATCGAAACGCGTCGATACCATTATCAACTTTAAATTCATGTGGCAAGTAAGAATTAAACATTAACAATGTTCCAGGTTTCGGTCGGATAATTTGTCGCTCCATGGCATAACATAACTTGGTATGATCTTTAATAGGTAGATTCAACATCATACGACCGGCTCTCGGATCATGGAAGACTGGGACTGATGTTCTGTCCGAACATTTTAAAAAATAAAATCCTGAGATATGATTATCCCAATGCACATGCGTCTCGTGATGGCCACCGCCATGATCTGCAAACTGTTGCACCCACATTTCTGTGTAATCCAATTGATGACCAGACACATCAAAGCCTTGTGTCTCCAATATGTTTCTAGCTGTTGCTCGAATGAGCATTTCAAATTCAGCCATTCTCTTGTCCTGATATAATTTACCATGTGAATGATAGGACATACCATGATCTCCTATCTTAACTCCATACTTCTTCTCTCTTTCAAAAATAGACTCCTTGGCTTCCTTTCTAGCCTTATGTAAATAGTCATTGGTAATTTTATTTAACTTATCTACATGTTCAGGAAGTTCCTTACGGTAAACAACCGATTCAAATAATACTAAAGAATCCATATTATAATATAATGCCACCATGATCTTTAATGACCTTTCCCATAGGTGCTCGTTCAGGAACGACTTCAATAATAATCCTGTGAGTTTCTCTAGCACCAAATATTCTATTTTCTAATAGTTTCATATTTTTAACATCGTGGTAAACACCATCAGATGTTCTTACCTGTATCCTGGCACTTTTAACTGTCTCTGCTTTCAAAAACTTGTCTAATGCCTGTCTAATTAACTGAGCACTAATCATATCTTGACTTGTACTCGAAGTTACTGTATTTGTCAATATATGGGAGTTCCAAAGAGATTAACAGAAATGCAGATGAAATTCGCTCACGAAATCGTGACGAATGAAGGACGTAAAAATGGCTTTGAATGTGCCAAGGCTGCAGGATATGCTGAAGACTCAGCTAGAGTCAGAGCATCAGAACTACAAAATCCAAAATTATTTCCACTGGTTGTTAAATATATTGGTGAACTCCGAGAAGAATACCAAAAGAAATATGCTGTAACATTTGAACGTCACATATCAGAATTAGGCAAAATAAGGCAAGACGCTCTTGCGAAGGGAGCCTGGTCTGCTGCAGTTAATGCTGAAGTAGCAAGAGGTAAAGCAGCTGGACTATATGTTGAACAAAAGATTATACGTACAGGTAAACTAGATGATCTGTCAGCTGATGAACTTGAAGCTAGAATGAAAGAAATTATAGACCAATACTCACCTATATTAGAAGGCAAAGTAGAAGTTGCTGATGTTAAAAAATTACAAAAAGATATAAGACTTAATGAATCAAAATCGCAAAATAATAAGCAATCACAAAAACCGTTGCACAAGCTAAATAAACTAAATACTTCTGATAAGGAGGCAACATCTAATTCAGTTTCCTCATCTTCTTCACACACGACAAAGGAATAACAGTTCTCTCACCAAATACTAAACCATCCTCATCTTTGTCATAACTTGCGAAGATTTTAATTACACATTCATTTTTTTCATACAGCCAGCCCTCACTTACAGGTGTAGCTAGTTTCATTTGATCAAACTGATGTTCACTGGCCCAGCCTGAATCTGACGCGATATCAAACCACTCAATCCTGTACTTTGAATACGGGATATGGTTTTCTTTTAGGTTTGCGATCCTCTTTTTTCTTTTCGGTTTTTTTCTTTTCATGTTTCTTCCTACCATAGTAATAGTCAGGATTGTGAATCCTGTTGAACATATCAAAAAAATTTTCTTCGGTCACCATAATAAGTTCCTGTATATAGGTATTATTATGAAAAAAATAGTTTTACATATGGAAGAAAAAATGAAAAGTACGTGGAACTTTTTACTGTTTGTTCATTAAAATGTATATGTACCAACGGTTTTAGGTCAAAAAAAAGTTCCGTGAGAAGTTCCGTGGTCCGTGTTTCGGGGGAACTTTTGTTGGTATTGCTCACTTTTTAGCACGCAAAAAGTTCCACGGAAAACGACCCCTTGACTCTCTGCCTTATTTATGCCTTATTTTGGCCATAAAATTGATTCAATCTCTTAAGGAATTTGTGCCTATACTCTCTCATCTTATCCCCATCAAACTTGAATTCTTGATAATATAGGTCAGGAGTACAGACCATAATAACGCCTTGTTCAATATTACTGCCATACATCTGATCGTGAGCCATGCTATAAGCTGCAATTTGTAGAAAATAATCTTCGATCCACTCTTCTTTCTTAGGTTTATTAGCCTGTTTAAAATCTGCGATGGTTTCTTTACCATTATGCATGCAGACTAAATCGGTAGAGCCTGCATAAAGGCCATGATAGTACAAGGATACTTCAGACCCGTAATATTCTGTAATGGGAGGTAATCCTATGTCAATAATTTTTTGAGCCATCGGTTTAGCCTGGGCCCCAATTTCCGTAAGATCATCGTAGCCTTCCCCCGTGATGTGTTTCTCAATGAACTTGTGCATGCTAGTCCCACGCTTGCTACTAAGATTCTTAATTCGTTCTGCTTCTTCATGTCCAACTTTTGCCTTCCATCTGTCTAAATAGGATTGATCCTTCGTTTGTGCAAGTATGGTTGTGACACTAGGTAACCGGATACCCAGAACATCGTATTTCCGTGATCCGTGTTCCTCGGTCCGTGATACCTGGACATAGTTATATCGATCATTCTTCTTCATTAAAAAATAATTTCCATAACAAGATAAAGCGTAATGAAAATAAACATCGACGTCATCTGTATATCATATGGAAAATTGTGCATGAAATATTTCATAATACTTTTCATGGCGTTTGTCTAGTTGTTACCCTTCAAGGCAGGCTCTTTCATCTGTTTCGTCACTTCTTCAGGTGTCACTGGTTTCAGTCCTCGAACATCCTTAATCTTAATATAATCACGAACGTTACCCGAGACCGAAATTCGAGTACAATCGCTCTTGAACGGATAGACCCAATGCTTCAGCCATGCTGGAAAGATGTACATGTCACCGGACTTGGGCACAAACGAATGATGAGTCACGGACTCTCGTGGTCCGTCACCGTAAATGAAGGTAATGCCACCTGGACCTGCTGATCTTCCCTTATATTTCTTATTCTCTTCAATGAGTTTTTCAGGAACATCAAGAAAGATGACCCAAGACAACGTGCCACCATGATCGTGTGGAGGATTAAAGTCTCCAGGTCTTTGAAAGTTGGCCCATAAGGCATCCAATTCGTACTTCTGCTTGAAATCAATGCTATTATCTCCAGTCCATTTCTCTAAAGCATCGGCGTAAAGCTCAAAGATCTTGCTAAAAAGTTCCTCGAACATTTTATAATTTCTAAAAGCCACCTGCTTGGTGACAATGCCAGCGAGTCGTGTCTCAAAATCCGTTTTACTGGCTTTAGCTTCCTTCAATAAAAGATCTTGATTCTCCTTTGATATGCTCAATTTAACTAGACACGGTCCCCAACGAAACAGTTGGTACTGTATGGCTACTTTCTTCTTCTCCGTCATTTCTTCTCCTGGGTTAGTGCATCCTCGAATTTTCCGGTCCATCCGTAAGTTCCGTGATGCGTGGTTCGTGATTTAATGTTCGCGAATATTTGAAATCCCGCTTTACGGGCCAATCTGCAAAACGAAATGTCCTCGCCTCGCCATAAGCCTTCGTCCATGTCGAAGGTGGTGTCCCAAAAGTTATAAAGATAAGGATCCGATTTCTTTTTATCAGGATGATTGATTTTTAAATGCTCGCAACCTTCCATTAAAGACTCGAATACGCGTCTATGAATCAACATCAAACCTGCAGGTCCTTCCTTGATTTCAACAAGATAATCTGATAGAATGCCCACCTTTTTATCATCTTCAAAACTCACGGTATACTTAACGAGACTCGGATCGTGTGGAAATTTAACTCGGTACGGGGTGCAGATAATATCTTTCTTGGTTACCAACATGCGAATCACAGCCTCTGGCTGGAATTCGACATCGGAGTCGATAAACAATAAGTAATCATATTTACTTCTTAAGAATAAAGCGGTTAAAGCGTTCCGGGCGTTACTCACGTAAGGAGATTTATAGGTTTCAATCTGCCATTCCAGATTCGCCTTGGTAAATTCTTTAGCGAGTCTTGCAATCGATAACATCGTATTGATCTTGACCGAGTCGTAGCAGGCCATGGCGATGTATATCTTAGGAGGCTGCTCTTTGTTCTCTGGCTTTTGCGGCATAGTATGCGTTTCCTGTTAAATGTTTTTTATTTATTTTTCTCATTTGTCTACGTCTTCGAGGCTGCGTTCTTAAACTGATATTGACATTCCAGCCATTCTTCTCTAAAATCTTTCTTCGTATTTTTTCTAAAACGTATCTTGAATCTCTTCCTGAAAGTTCACAGATCTCTTTAAAATCCTTACTATTACTCATCAACCAAGTTCGAGCTTGATTTTTTTCATAGAGAGGGACGTGTTCTGCAAAAGCATCGTGAACCGCTTGACTTAAAACGGCAATAAAAAGTCTTTTCTCCGGACAATCAATTTTATCCGAAGAATACGCAGTGCTTGATTTGATAAATCGTGACATTAATGTAACTTCGGTTCCTTGTAAGGTTTAACTTCTGTATCCATAATCGTTTTAATCATAGATTCATATTCATCCTCATCGAGATGAGTTTTATAAAGTCTCATGGCAATCGCCATGTACGTTGCTGCAACAGCCTGAACTTCAAAGTCACGCATGTATTCAATGGCATCACCAAAGATGTCATTATATATTTGTTCTAATTCTTTACTTTTGTGCGCCATCTATAAATCTTTCTGAATTTTCTACGTTTAAGTTATCATTACTTGCGTCTCTTATTTTTTGTTTTAAATATTTTTCGTGCGCTTTAGCTTTGACATAGTCACGTTTAGAATATTCTTTCATGTAATCTCTTTTCTGTTGTTTATTCTCTTCCAGTTTATAGTATCGCTGGTTTGCTTCTTTCCTGTTAATTTTATCCTGTTCGGTTCTATACGTCATAAAAAGTATATTTTAATGTCAGCTCTTCTCCTTCTTTAATGTCTTTAATGGTTATTAAATTCCATTTTTTATAACTAAGAGATTTTGTTGGATCATCCTCGTTAAACATTCTAAGTTCAGTTTTAATGCAATTAGCATTCTCAGAATGATTTATAAATCCTCCAAGAGGTGTACGAATGATGTTATCTGCAACTCTGATGTGTGTCATTCCAAAATTAGTTCCTGTGGAAATGTTTTCTTTAGCAAATAAGCCTATGTCGTGAATATCTGAAAATCCTAATCGTAACTGTTTGGGTAAAGGTTTATACATCTCGTTCATCCTTTGGAATAAAGGGTTTATAACCTTGCTCCGCTGCTTTCTCATCATCTTCACCGACAATACTATTTACTTCGGGGACATAGTGTTTGAGTAGGCGTTCGACACCCTCTTTTAGTGTTCTTTGAGACATGGCACAGCCTGAACATGCGCCTGATAGTTTTAAAGTAGCCACGCCAGTGTCGCTGGCAAAGTTAATAAAACCAATAGCACCATTATGTGCCGCAACGTTCTGGGCAACTTTCTCTTCCAACACAGTCTTAATATCCTTAATAATCTCATCTTGACTCCTCATATTGCTCCTGATCTTCTAAGTTGATCCATTTTATCTTCAACTTGTTGAGCTAATTTTTTATTATCAGCCATGACTTCTAAATATTGTTGTTCGAGTCTATGATTTTCATCCACCAAGAATTTGTAGTCTGGATCTCTCCAATAATCTTTAGATCTTACAGTTTCTTCTAAAGCTGCAATTTTATTTTTAAGATCATTGATTTCATTGTTGGCTGCTCTTAACTCCGGAGAGTTAGTAACGGTAATTCCTTTAATTAAAACCATTTCATTTTCAGCTTCTTGACGAAGCTTATGTTCTTTCTCGTATTTTTCTTTCCAACTAGTCTCGTTTAATTCTGTCATAAACATGTCTCTTTATATCTTTATCGGTTCTCATAATCGTTAGCACATCAACACCGCTATAGGCTCGAGCATATGCATTTTGTGATACAGCAATAGATGAACCTGAGGCCAGTAGTGCAAACTCACTACAGCCATTACAGGCTATTAAGATAACGCAGAGCATGAATATTTTTCGTATCATTTTCTATCTCTCCTTCACTATTACACGCTTCACAGCTAATAACCACCTTTAAATTCGGGGTAATTGCGTCTTTTGTTATCCTACGATAACCATTTCCAAGACATGCGGGGCAAATGAATTTATTTTTTAATAGATTCATCAACGACTCTTTCAATCAATTCTTTCGTTTTAAGTGTTTTCAACACCTTGTTCATAGTGTCTTTATGCTTATCGTTCCTGGGTGTAAAGTCTTGAACCACTCTATTTAAGATTGCATAAAGGATGGTTCGTGGATAATCTGTATCCATTTCAACACCACCAAATTTAAGAATTTCCCCTTTTTCTTCCTTGTTTAAACGAGATAAAGTTTCAACGTGCTCATCAATTTTTATAGCTGCGTGTTCACTCATTTCTCTCATCGCATCTTTAAAATCTCTACGTTGCATTATTGTTTTGTCTCCTTATCCTTCCCATTTTCTTTTTTAAGGGGTTTTAGAGAAGCAATCATATTCACTAAAGAAGCAACTTCAATATAAGGGCGTTGTGCCAAATACTTTAAAAGTTCTCTTTTATTTTGTTCTGAAATTTCAAACATTACTTCTCTACCTTTCCATTTAGTCTTTTTTCTTCTTTGTTAACTAGAATATTAATCGTTTGACTTCGGCTAATTATTGTGTTCGGAACAATTACTTTTCGAATCTTATCGATCTTCGAGTAAGTGTCTTTAGACAAAGAAACGTTTTTATATTTACTAATGTCTGTCATGTGTTATACCTCTTTCTATATTGTTTCATAACAATATGGGATATTATACATAATTTACAAGAGTGTCAATGAAATATTTATTAATTCTATGGGTGTGTTCTGCCATAAATGGTGCATGTATGGTACCACCTGTAACCTATCCGCAACCCTTTAATAGTCACTATGAGTGTGTGGAGGAGGGCTACATTACCAGTTATGATATGGTGCAAGCTATGAGCAGAGAATCTGTAGAAATTAATAGACTTTTCGTGGCCTTTAATTGTAAGCCAGAGACTGTTATTTAATTCATATTAACCCCTATAGTTTCCGTGCACGTACTCCTATAGGAGTAAAGGCTCCAGTGCTGTACTCCCGGGCGCGAAGCTTGGGGAATCTTATACGCTAACCGAACAGCTTCTTAGCGCGAAGCGTTTGTGCTGTGAGGCAGGTCCTTTTCAATTCTATTTACATATCCAACCCAACAGTAATTTACCATCGGCGTTGTACCATCCTTGCAGTTTAGGATCGTTATTTCGTTCATTATAGTATTTCATGTTGACATCCACCCAGGCATTAGCGATTCCGTCGCAATTTCCGTGGTGCTTGAGTCGTACTTTTTGAATGTCGACTCCGTTTGTGCTTAACAAGAGTATTATTACTATAGATTTCATTATACTTGTCTACCGCAGCTTGTATGGCTCTGTCCACCTCTTTTTGATTAGTGAATAACTTTGCCATTATTAATGACTTTGGTTAAAGCATTTCCTTTTTTGTTAATATAAGTAATCCAACCACTAAATTTAGGTGTCTTTAGCAATAAACTCTTTAACATCTTTTTCCAGCTCATGGCTTTGACGACTTCAGACTTGTCAGTTCCCTGGTCCGTGATCGTATATTCATATCTCATTCTGCCATCCTCCTGATAGTGAGAACATAATCCTTACCCTTATATCTGATGTCGATATCTCTTTCCGGATTTTTGTCTATAAGTAGACCTCGACCAGTTCCCTCTAGGTCTTTATGTTTATCAATAAACTTTTCGAATATGCTACTAAGCTTCAATATATTCATACTTGTTCACTCTCTTTCTATTGTTTTTTACTTTTGTCACTTTCATTGTTGCAGAACTAAATGGATCTGAATTTACATAATTTAATGGCATCAAAGTTATTTTATTTTTAAATACTGGTTCTGTAAGTTCCACTATTTTTTTCCACTTGTCTGCCGTTTGTCTATTATGAAATGGACCCCAAGAAGTCATACATTTATTTAGTGTAGCTGTTATTATATACATATTTTTCCTTTCGTTGCTTTCATACGTATTATATAGGACTTTGCGAGATCTTTGTCAAGTCACAATTATAAGAAATTGTACGTCTACATTCTGTGGTTGAATTGAATGGATATACACCATGTCGTAGGTCATAGGGAAATATCAACAAATCGCCTACTTTGGCATGCAATTTGCATTGATTATAACTAAACATTCCACCGCCATTGCCATTAAATTCTAGTAATCCATTTGCAGGATTTTCTTTTCTTGAATATTCTTCGCCAAATGTTTTGGGTAGTTTTAAAATTAACACGGATGATAAACCTAAATTAGTTTCCCCCATGTGATGATGCATTGGATTATATTCATTGGCTTTCATCTCATTAACCCAGGCAGATACTAAATTAACTTTATGGACCTCTTTACATTCTATTAAATAAACTTTGAAACATGATTCGTAGTACTTTTTTACTTTCTCAGATAATAAGTTATCTATCTTATGTTCGTCTACTATTTTACCTGCAAGATATTGATTATGTTTTTTTAAATCTTTAATATTGTTTTGATATGTTAAATTAATTTCATCTACTATTTCTATCGGTACATTAAAGTGCAATATTTTTTGTCCTAAATGTATCGTTTCAAATAATTTATTCATTTAAAAATACGCTTTCTACCCTGTCGTCTGTAGGGTTTTCGTTTACTATATTTATTAGGCCTTTTTGCATGTCGCCCCGGACGCTTTCTAGGTTTTTTCTTTATATAACTACTCTTACCAAATAACGGCTTCTTCTTACGCGCCATGATCTTTTTCTTTTATGTGTTCTGATCCTAAAGGTAAATATCTAATAACACCATTAATTTCCTGTTTCACATCCTCTCCACAAGTCATACATCTGTACTGATCATTAACGATAGACACAAAACTAGTTTGCATATCACAATGAGGACAGATTCCCGGTGTAATTTCAGGGTTAAATTTAATGTGAGTTTTTTTAAAGAACGGGCTCATACTTGGTCTTACCATTTTCTTTGTAAGCTCTCAAGTATTGTCTTCGATTGTTACTCTCTGAATATGAACAGTGCACCCAGCCCGAGTTCGGATCTGATTCTTTCCAGTACTCAAGAATAAGTTGGTCATAATTTGTGTTATAGTGAATCCAATCTGCAAGTTCTTTATTGGAAATTCCGAATATTTCGAAATCGCAAGCCTCGCCTTTTGCATGTTGCGAGGTCGTTTTTGACCCTATGGCAGTACACAATTCTGGAGAGCGATATCCGCTGGAAACGCTAACTACCTGCTCAAAATGGTCTCTAACAGGCTGTAGGACGTTCTCACAGAGCTTTTTCAGGTTTTCCTGGTGCTCGGTACTAGGGGTATTATCAATACCCTTCCTTTCAGCTGTTTGGCTAGCTGTAAGCTCTTTTAGGCTAAAATTAGCTGTCAGTTTCATCTTTTTTATCTTGTAATTTATCTAAATCGTCTGTTGTGTATTCTAACTTTTGTAGCGCTCTTTTCAAGGCTGAATCTTTAGCCTTACAGGCATCGGTCAGTTCATTAACCTGCTCTTTGAGCACTCGTACTTGCTCTTTGTACTCAGCAATAATTTCTTGATAATCTGCTTTAGCCATTATTTTGTATAACCGGATGAATCGTATTTATCTTCGAGAATTTTAACTATTCTCATCTTGTCGCTATATTCGTCCTTCTCTATGACCGCTTTAACTTTGCCGCACTGCATCCTCACGTTTTCGGGATTCACTGAACGCTCGACGGTCCTTTTTTTTGCTAAGCAGTCTGACATCCTCTGCGACTGAATATAAGTGTGCTCTATAATACCCCCTTGGTAAAACATGCAAAGCACGACTATCCCCGATAAAATTGTTTCCATTATTCGTGACCTCCATTAGCAAATGATCTTTGCTTATCTTTTAATTTTTCTACATCAGCTTGTAGCTTATTAACTGCTTTAGTTAAAGCCTCTATATTAACTTCATTGTGCATCATACTCTCTAATCTAATTTGCATTTTATCTACTTGTTTATAAAGTTCTTCTATTAACATAAATTGTTCGGAATCAGCCGGCAAACTTCCAAGAAGCCCCCGAGGCCACTTAATTCTGAACTCCGTATTTTCAACTAAATCTTTTTCCATAATTTGTAGCTTAGTTGCGTGTCGATTTAAATTTTCTTGAATACCAAAAAAAGCCCAGGTCCCGATTGCGACGAGGGAAATCAATGAGGCAACCGTTTTCATCGGCATCTGCACGGCTGCTTGTTCCGAGATCTTGAGAGGTTTACTCATATTAGTTTGATAGTGGATTAGATGTACTTACTTTTATTTCCTCTATTTGCAACTTCAGTAATTCAATTTCTTTTTCTAATACTGCATTTGATTTAGCATTATCAGAAATTCCAGAAATATTTTCAGAAATCATTTTTTGATTATTACCTATTTGTTGTGCAAGAGGCGTAAGATCAGGTCCAGTTTGTTCAGTTAGTGCATCAAGTTTAGTTGTGATTTCACCATACTTAACAAAGCCTCCACCAATAGCTACAATCGCAGCTATCAATGCAGCAACACCTGCTAATTGATCCTTTAGATTAAATTTTCCCATTTTTTAGTAACTCCAATTCTTTTAACAATCTTTGTTTTTTGAGATTGATTTCGTGCAAGGCATTTGCCTTGATCGCCACTTTATCATTTTTGATATAGCTTGCAAGACTTACATTATCGTAAATTTGTCGATTATCAAAGATGTTTAATTGATCTAAATATATGTTTTTTGGCTCATAAAATAAGGCTTTTGAGTACAGATCTAATGAAGCCTGTTCACTGGTCATAGCTTCTAATTTTATAATATTTTTGATTTCTAAATTTTTAGCAATGTCTTTGACTTCAGAGTCAACTTTATCCATCACTCGTTCAATGTTTTTAACGAGAGCTTTTTTCTGTTGTATCTCTTTTTGTTTGGAAGTATTTGCTGACGAAACCTCTGTAGGGCTTTCGCTACTGGATTCCTCTTCAGCAGTTTCTTTTTCTTCCGTTTCTTCTTTTTTAGCAATCTTAGATTCTTTTTTTACTTTTTCTTTTTTTTCTTCTTTGACTTCTTTTTTTTCTTCAACTGCTTTTTCTTTTTTTTCTTCATGAGTGTTTTGTACCATTTTTGTAGGTTGTTTTGCAACTGTTTTCCCTGGAGGAGCAGAGGCTACGGCTTTCGCTTTTGGTTCTTCCTTCGGCGTTGATGAAACCGTTTCTTTTTTAGATACCATTGGTAATGTTTCCTTAGGCGTTTCTGTCTTTGCACTTATTGTCTCCTGAACTGTTTCTATAACTTGTTTCTTAATAGTCTGAACTGTTTTTGTTTCTTTTAATTCTACTATTGCTGTTTCCATTTTGGCAACAGTTTCTATGGGTGCCGCTGATGGAGTATAAACCTGTAATTCAATTGTTTCTTCTTCAAACGAAAAAAACTCTTCAAAAGAAGTCTCTTCCTCTATTTCCATAGAGAATGTTACAGGGTCTTCTGCAACAAAACTAACTGTTTCAGCAAAAATTTCTTCTAGTTCTGCAAAAGTTGTTTCTACACTTGTAAGAGCAGTTTGTGATTCAGTCGATATTGTAACATAGTCTTCACTATCAAAAGTCATTAATAATTTTGCTCCTAATAAGTTAGGACCTCGTTGATTAGTATGGTTTGACGTTGAACCAGATCCGTCGACGCCCTCCCAAGACCATTCATATTTACTAGCTCCAGTTCCTGTATAAACTAATTGATTGGTGAAAGTTTCTGAGTTGGCGTAATAACCTGCATCATTTGTTCTTGTTTGAGTTACAGCTGCTAGTTCCTCATCGCTACTATCTAGTATCCGGATATTAACGGTATAGCTATCTACGGCTCCGGTGC
>VTLG01008919.1_pt1 | contig 19161 bp, 20 predicted proteins | sample 4694571 | NCBI WGS metagenome assembly VTLG01 (sample SAMN12604809, study PRJNA352737) | marine metagenome | biome: ENVO:00000447; feature: ENVO:00000209|ENVO:00000569|ENVO:01000036; material: ENVO:00002151; isolation source: viral sequences binned using virsorter ...
TGGCTATCTGTCTCCATGTAAAGAGTAGTGCCAAGTCTATTCTCATCTTCTCGCCTTCACTGAAGTTTGCATAGGCAAACTCATCTCTATAGCGTGACTTAATCTTTTCATTAAACTGTTCGTCTAGTTCAAACTTAACTTGAAACTCCAACTGATTCAAATAACTGTTCACCAACTTATTCATTATCGGGAGATACTTTTTAATTATCTTCGTTTTAATACCGGAGTCCTGAAGCAACTGCCGTGCGATATTGAGGTAGTTGGCTTCTTCACCAATCTTCTCCTTCTCTTTCTTAATAGACTTTGCATCGTCACGGTATTCCTGCAACCGTATCTTGTCACCTTCAATCTGTGTATCCGCATTTGATATTTCTTCTATCTGCTCTGTTAATTGTTTATTAAATGCACGAACAGCTCCTAAAGATGTAGTTTTCTTTGCAGCATCTACTTCGTTATTTCTAACATCAGTTTCTATAGACTCATAAAGTTTCATACGAGCATCCATTTCACTCAACTGCTCATCTACTCTCACCAAACTACAAGCATTGACAACCATCTTATCAGTACGTTGTTCTATCGCTTTCTGTTTAAACTCCTCATCTATATGCTGCTCACAAGTTGGACAGTTATCGTTCTCTTTAAAAAATTTAATTTCCTTTTCAGCATTTGTTGATTTCTGATTCATCTTAAATTCTATCTGCTTCATCTCACTTCTATCATTAGTGAGTTTTTTATACTTAGGCAGAATATTTGTTTCATAATCATTTATCATATTGACCAATTCATCAGTTTCTTTTTTAAGATTTTCTATTTCTTTTTGATTATTCTTTATTTTCTTTTCTAATGCTGTTAAGGATGTCTTACCCTTTTCTTTGGCATCTTGAATCTGTTTTTCTTGCAGTTGAATCTTATGTTCCAATAATTCATTTTGATAAGCAATATCTCTTGATCGTTCTTTATTACCCTTCACCCTTTGTTTTAAAATAACATTCATCAAAGAGAAAACTTTAATGTCTAAAATTTCTTCTACTACCTCACGACGAGCAGCTGCTGTCAATTGCATAAAAGGAATAAATGATGACGACCCAAGAATAACCACCTGTGTAAATGACCGATGGTTTAACTTGAGTATGTTATTCTCTAATTGTTTCTGATAATCTTTAGCACTGGCATCCTGATTAAGTAACTTACCATCTACATATATTTCAAATCGAGTTGGCTTGATACCTCTAATGACTAGATACCTACGTTTACCTATATCAAAATAAACTTCTACTATACAATCTCGACTATTAACACTATTTACTAACTGATCTTTCTTTATACGTCTGAAAGGTTTTCCAAACAAACCAAACGTCAACGCATCAAGCACAGTAGACTTACCACTGCCGTTATCACCTATGATAAGAGTAGACGGTGAATTGTTTAAGGCTATCTCTATTGGAGTATTACCTGTGGATAAAAAATTCTTCCACGTTACGGACTTAAATACTATCATTCAATCTCACTAGCCTCAACATATAAGTTCTTCAGCAACCGTTTCAATTTATTTTTATTGATGGCTTCACTATCAATTTCTTCAACATATCTATCTAAGAGTGCCATAGTATCTTCACCCACTTCTACCACCTCATCAGTAATAGAATTAGGATCCAAATCTGAAAAATCTTCTACTATTTTTAATTCAAAAAAGTTACCTTCATTATAACACCTATCAATAAATTTGTCAAACATATAGAAATCTTTTTTCTGTATGACAAATATCTTTATATAACAATTCTCATACTCTGACAAATCCATATTCATCATTTCATCACAGCTATGACCATCATCATAGAATATCTTTTTAAATAAACGATTAGGGTTCTGATGAAATTCTAACTCTCTCGTTTCAGTATCAAGAATATGAAAACCTTTCTTGCTGTTGTAATCATTCCATGTAATCTCATAGGGGGCACCGAGATAACGAATGTGTCCGTCGTCTTGTTGTTTATGAAAGTGTCCAGAAAATACCCGCTCGTATCGTTTGAAATGTTTGCGTTCTATACCATCATCACAGTAGACATTATCTAACATCTCTGCACCTTGTAATGGTAAATGGCCCATGAGAAAATCAGCCTTAGCTCTAGATATAATTCTCAATGACTCGGCGTGTTTGTCTGGTGCAATCCATGGTGTCATTAATACATCAAGACCATCAAAATTTATCACCTCTGGTGTATCTTTATACAGATGTATAGGATACTCACCACAGGTAAGTGACATAGAATTTACATCGTTGGTAGATTTAAAGTAACAGTCGTGATTACCAAGTAAGGTATGTAATTCAATACCCCTTTCATAGATAGGAGTAAAGAACATCTCCTTGGCTAATTTAAGAGTGTTAAAATTAGTATACTTGCGCCTATCGAAAGTATCGCCCAAATGAACCACCGTTGTAATTCCTTCCCGATCAAGTATTGGGAAAAAAGTTCCTCGGTAGAAGCGGGCTTGGAACTCGGCGAACGCCAAATTGTCATTTTTACCTCCAAAATGTGTATCTGTTATTAATGCTATCTTCATACAAAAGGTGGGCCCAGAAACCAAGTCACTACTGAATATCTTATACCCTTTGTTACAGGTGCAACTCTATGCTCCATCCAAGAGGGAAATACTATCACCGAACCCCGTTGAGCTTCAACGGGTGTAATTGTACATTCCTCTTTACCATAAGAAGCAAGCTCAAATGCACCACCATCAAAATTATCATTCAATATTACCGACATACTCAACTTTCTAACGTGCCCGTGAAGAAAAGCATTCTTCGGATTATCATATGCTGACAAATGGTCACCATAACCATCTCTATGAAATTTATAAAAACCACCCTTCTTATATCGTGTTATCTGACATGACTCTGCGGCCTTGATATTATATCTCCAACCGCCTTCGTAATTAGCTCTCTCCATAAATGGCCAAATGATATCATATAACCATTGGTCATTACACCAGGCTACATCACTTATTCTGGCTTTAGGATCTGGTTTATAATCACCCTTCTTACCACTTTTTCTTTCTTCGTCTGTAATATTTCTTTTCGTATCTACAGATGAATCTTCCCATCCCCTTTTAGTAGCCCATCTTTTTATTTTATTACAGGTCTTCCTGTCTATAGTATCCTTATCAAAAATAAACCATTCATTAATTGCAGATGTCATTACTTCTTTTCCTTCTTTTCCTTTTCTTTATCATCGTCATCATCATCAAATGAATATCTATCAAGGATATCAATATACTGGGTCTGATAATCAGCCTCGTCATCATGGGCCTGAACTGTAATCATATCAGTAATATTAGATCGCTTTAAAATTTTATCTTTAATTTTTTGTTGTTTCTTTTCTTTAGCTATACGTCGAATAAACGCATAATATATAATCTGTGTAAAATATGCAAAAGGGTTCTTTGATTTTTCAGGATCAAAGTTATCAATATATTGAAGGCTGTTCTCTATGCCATCAGAAATCATTTCTTCCTTATAGGTGTAGTTGATAAAATTAGGACGATAAGATAAATGATTAGCAATTTTTAGAATACACTCTCCTAAATAATTACTAATCTGAGGTTTGGATTCACCCTCTTCCTCAGCTTCTTTTATCTGCTCCTTTCGTTCTATTATCGCTGCCAAAAACTTTTTATTATCCACATAATGGATTTTCTTCTTCTCTGCCATGGGGCTCTCCGTAAGGAGGACTAATGTAGAACGGGTCCGACATAATCACTAAACAAACCAACAATAACTTCACAAGCATCTTCTAAACCATCTAAACGCCATGATGCATTATGTTTAATAAGTGGATGGTCCATTAAATATTTATCATCAGATACAACTATCAAAGGTTTTCGCAACCCAATAGCCCACCCAATTTCAATAACAGTACCATATGAGGGGCGTCTATCGTTTAACTCTTTAGGGAGATAAGCCAAGACTAAATCACATGACTCTGTATCTAACCAGTTCTTTGTTGCAATTGCACGAGGATCCGACCACATCTTATCAGTAGCACCTTCATCGGTATAAGTCATCCCTTCCTTTACAGGCTCACACCTCAAGGGTGAAATACCTATAATACCATGAGGTAACATACTAACAACATAATCTCTCCAACTAGTGGCTTCTTCCTCGGTACATCCTGCAATTGGTCCTGCCAAATATATATACTTCTTCATAATTAAATGCCTTTTTTATTAAGACATCTATTAGTATACACTAATTATGGTTACTTGTCAAGCATTATCTAAGCCTACTATCTTCCAATTTACTTTATTCCAATCACCATCTCGGGCCACTGGTACTGCATGGCATTTTGTACCCACATGAGGACTTAAATCATTAATCAAAATTCTACCACTATCTGCATATCCCATTAAAAGTACATCAAATGGTACACCCAATCTACGGAGTTCTGACTCTGTTCTTTCCCTAACTGATTCTCGTCTACCAGTAATAAGAATAATACGATGGCCTTGTGCTTCCCATAATCTCATTCTCTCTAATACGCCAGGCAATAACTGATGTTGCTGTTCCATTATAGCCTTATGACCACCACCCATATATTTTGTTAGAGTACCATCAATATCACATATTATAGTTTTCACTTACCCCCCTTCTATGGGTGGCATAATTACTATTTCATCACCCTCTGTTATGGATTGGAACCATGCATCAGAATACATCACACCATTAATCGCTACATTACTATTATCCCATCCAATATTAGGATAAGAATTATCTAACGCAGAGAGTAAACTTTTGACGTTGGTAGGCTTAGTGGATATCTCCACCTCTCTATTGCCGGTTAAGGTTACAAATTCACCTGTTAATTTTATTTTCAATTTTCGCTTGACTTTTGCTTGACAAAGGTGTATACTTATAGGTGCTGTTGCTTTAATGAAGTTTAGATTTATCCAAAGGAAAAACACTAGAAGGGAGCTCTAAATCCTCCTCACTAACTTTATCACCAGCAAGAGCATTGACCAAAGTTTCTACGTTATCTCGTAGTTTCATCATTGCTTCATCTTCATCAGTAGGCTCATGAGATTCCTCAATGGTAATTCTTTTACAAATGTGTTTATAATACAGTGTTACCTCAGGTGCTAAATCACCCAAAGATAATATCTTTTCTTTCAAAATGAGAAAGGACTTGTCATGTGTAAAATTCATCCAGCGTTGAAGCCCTGTGTGCTCTACAATATGATTGTCTTGTTCTACTATCTGATTCTTTACAACAGACATAGGGTACTCTACCACTAGAGCATCTTTATATTCTTCAAGGACTTTACACAACACATCCTCACCATTCATCATTTTGATGACCTTAAAAGGATTTCCTGATTTCCAAGCTGTAGATTCCATATAACTATTTATTAAGATTTTAACTTCACAGGTATGATATCATAATCAAACTCTTGTGTAGAATAAATTTTAACTCTTTCCTCTAAATGTTTTAATGTATAATTACTTCTATTATTATAACTCATATCATCAGAAATGTCAAATAGATTACACTCTGTTTTATCTTCTGTCAAGCGTAAGCCTCGACCAATAGACTGAAGTACTTTTATTTGTGATTTATATGGGCTAGCAAAGATTATATTATGCAGTCTTTTAATATTCACCCCCATAGAAAACACCCCATAAGATGCAACGATAATAGCATTTTCTTCCTTTTCTACTATGGCTCTAATATCTTCTCTCTCTGTAGTATCTGTCTTACCGTACACAAAGAATATTGATCTAGTTTTATCTTCTTGTAATATCAAAGTCAAAGTTTGTAATTGTTTTATATATTGGGCTAAAATAAGAGTATTACCTTCTAATGGTTTAGCTAGCCTACAAATAAAATTATTACGAGATGGACTAGTCGCAAGATAATCCATTTCTTCTTGATATGTCCTACGGTGTCTATTATTTTTTGTGTGTCTCAAGACTAAACATTTGATGTGTAGATTGGAAAGGTGTTTTTCTTTAACAAGTTTAGCAGTGGTAGTTACTTGATGGTGCTTAGCAAATAATCCTTCCAATACTAATTGATGAATTTCTGAACCATCTAATGTACCCGTAGTACCAATACGATATTTACAATCATGTAGTTTAGTCATTATACCGGTGAGAGATTTAGCCTTAGCTAAATGGCACTCATCAATAAACACAGCACCAAACTGACTAAAATATTTTTTATCTAATTTGTAGATAGATTGCCAAGTGGAGATAACCACCTCTTTAGATGTGTTCTTATCGGATCCTGCATAGAGTTTATGACAGTGTTCGTCTGGAAACCATCCATAGTCTGCAAAGTCAGAGTACATCTGCTCAACCAGACCTGTAGTAGGAACAACAATTAAAATTTTACCATAATCTAGCTTCTCGATATAGTATCGAGTTAAAGCGTATATAATAAATGACTTACCGGAACCAGTAGGAGAAAGAATAAGACCTCTATCAGATTCCAGAATGTTATGAATCGCATCTATCTGATAATCTCTTGCTTTGAATTTTCCTTTCTGAAGCGACCGTACAAATTTTCGGGTAATTGATTTATCAAGGTTTCTTTTAGATAAGGATAGATCATACTGTATGGAATCATATCCTTGTTCGCTGAGAAACTCCTTGACATAAGGTAGTAATCCATAATAGATTTTGCCAGTACCAGGACTAAATAATCTGATTTTGCCATCCCATAATCGGTTTCTGACCGACGGCATAAACTTAGCGTTGGGAACTTCAAATGTGAAAAATTCCGACAACTCTTTTGAAATTGCTGGTTCACATTTAATACGGATATATACTTCATTAAACTTTGAAACTGAGATTTCCATTACTCACCATGAAGAAATTTTTTCCATTCTATAGTATTACGAATCGTCCAATTGCGATTAGTAATCTCACGCAAAACCTTCTCAAGATAATTTACTGTAGTTTCTAAGTACGCCTCCTTTTGTCCTAACTGTTGTAGCTCTTGGTCTGAATCTAAATAGATTCCTACATCTGCTTTCAATATTTTCAAATCAAATGGATGTTCTTGGTATACTTCCGGTGCAGCTTTACCTGTATAGTATTCCCATTTTTGACGATGAAGAATTTTATAATCGTCCTTCGCTTTTTTTAACTGTAAAGAATAATTAGTATAAAACTTGAGATACTTATTATGTAACTGAGGTGTTTTTATACTTTCCAAATCCAATTCAGTGTCATCCATTTTTAAATCACGGTCTACTTGATCTTGCAATTCACTTAAATTCATATTTTACTCCATAATATAAAAGAGAGGGTAGTCAGAGGATAACCAACCCTTGCCGTACTATCTAAATATACTTCCGCCTACTCATTGTTGGAAGATAACATACTTAATCAGAGTTATCTTAACTACCTTCTCTGGATTATTTATACAGCTTTGATAGTGTAAAAAGGATAAGCAAATGAAACATTACACTGTACATAATTTGTGTCAGTATCTTGTTGGGAATAATCTAATGAACTTATAGAAGTAGGAAATGCATCCCTCATAACTATAGTAGCTACAGGATTATTTTTAGAACTTAAAATAAACAATGTTATATCACAGTATAATTGTCTATCAGATGTACTACCTGTAGATGTTTGTGAATCGTCATTATCCGCCGGATAAAATTTAGTGTTCTGACCAGTAGGTAATACATAATCGCTGGTCCGAGACATAAACTGATTTTGGTTCTGTGGGGGAGCCATATTCACCAACCAATTATGTATCTCCATAAAATTCTGTAGCTTCTCGTCCACAATAAATGTCATACTAAATTGGTCGTAAGTAAGTTTCTCACCCACGATAGGATAATCTACCAGTGGGGTAGGTACAACGCCCTGGCCCATAGTAACGCCAGGGACATTGCAACCTATAACAAACCATTCAGTCTTAGGGAAGATAGGTATGTAAACTTTAAACTGATTCGATTGTGAATAATCAAAAGTAGTGGGTTCTCTAGGGGCAATATTAAGCTCACTTGTCCCTGCAACACCTGTCTTTTTCCTTACTGTACTAACCGATGAGGGTTCTACATCAGCATTAGGTACTATTGCCATTATGGATTAGCACCATTCCAGCCGAGCTGTTGACCAAGAATAGGACTCATTTTATGATACTCTATAACTAAAGTAAAAGTCCCACTACCACTTGTTACCAATACATCACCTGTCAAACCAGCCGGTAAAGCTCCCGATGGAGTGAAGGGTGGTTGCGTACCACTTGCCGCCCGTGATGCACTTATAGCGGGTTGTCCGGGTGAATATCCATATGTACCACCACTACCTCCACATATAAATGCTGTTTCATTAGAAGTAGCATCCCATAGTAGGTTAATGGGTAAAACTGATCCACTTGTCCAATAAATTTTTGCAAGACTTACTATACCACCAGTTGAGTTGCCTGCCGCAACTGTTTCATATCCTATGAGCGTTGACACATCCAATATAGAGACAGCGCTGTTCGCTGACGCTGAACAAGTATACTTACATATAGTTTTATACCTAGTGTCCATTACTACTTGTGTTGTAACTGCCATGTTATTTCTCCTTGTGGGGCTGGAGTCTACTCTCCCCTATTGTACAATGACTCCTCTTCATTACTATTTATAAAATCTAGACATAAAAAAAACGCCCCTGCGGTGGGAGGGGCGTCCAAAAATGCGTGTTCTTTATAATTGTATTATGGCGAACACTTTTTGTAGAATTACATCTTACGTCAGGTTGTTCACCTGTGTTCGACGATAGTACACATTAGAATCAGCAGAACCAGGACCTGTCTGTTGGGCAGATGCCTCAGCAAACGGATTCACGATCAAGCCATAACGTGTCTTAAAGCCAATCTTCGGCTGGAAGGAATTCTCACCGACCGCACGGACCATCTGCAACGGCACGTATGGGCAATAGAATAGACCAGCATCATAAGGTGAAGTACCCTTATAGCCAACGACATAATACTGATACTGGCTCGCACCAGAAGGATCAGCAGCATAAGGTAGGGCCATGTTCGCATACGGATCAACGTATACTTTAAGGCGACCATTCAACACACCAGCAAAAGTGTTGCCTGTCGAATCTACATTCAGGTTATCCTGAAGGGCAGATTGATAGTCAAGCAAACCAGCCATTGTCATGGCGGAAGCAACATCAGCAGAACAAATCATAATGTTACCTTTACCACGGCGTGTGTCACGAGCGATTACGTTAGAATCTCGCTCCATGGAGAACATCAAACCTTTAAACTTTTCAACAGACCAGCGACCACCGGAGTCAGTATCTAGATCAAAGATACCAGCATTGGTGACATTCTGTTGGGCACCCTTACGAGCATTGATATAAATTGTACGAATAACCTCACGGTTAATTTCAGCAAGAATCTCAGCCGAGAGAATGTTGGCGAGTTCGGTTTCAGCATCGAGACCGTGAATCGCTTTCAAGTCTTGGGCGAGTTCCATTGTGTATTCAGCTTTCAAAGCACGGGAACGAGCCGTTACCGTTGACTTCTCAATACTGAATGCCATTTCTGCGAAAGCATTTACTGTCGGTGTGTAAGAACCACCAAGACCTTCAGCAGTTGCAGTTGTCATACCATGTTGCACAGAATAGTTAGTTGTTGTGATAGCCGATATTACATCTCGACCAGTTTGGGCAGCAGCACCACCAGCAGCCTGCATTGAAAATGCAGTATTAGCTTCGTTAAACAGCGCTTCGGACCCAGATTGTGACGTATACCTAGCCTTCATCGCAAAGATAAGACCTGTAGGACCAGTCATTGGCTGGACGCCACAGATATCATAAGCAATAAGGGAAGGCATCGCACGACGAACTAGCGAAATCAGAATCGGATCCCAATTCGCAATTGCGGAACCAGTTTGGTTGGCAGGTGTTGCTTCACCGAGGAACTCACGATCCTCAGACATTGCCTTCTCCTGGTTTTCCAAGATTACAGTAGTTACAGCACGCCGATACGAATCCTTAATCTCGGGAAGATCAGGATGTTCTAGGACTGGCTGCCATTTTTCCTGTAGGTGTTCAGTGTTAAACATTGTTTTCTCCCTATTTTTTTAAATAAAAATTTTTAATCTCATCTATCAGACAGCACGTTTCTGTACTTTACCGATAGCAGTCATATATGCAGCCATTTTACCGGATGTCATTTCTACTTCATCATAATTCGGCGCTGCTTCTACTTCTTCGTTAATAGTGGCTTTAGGAAAATAAGAGTCTTTGATTGTTTCTAATTTCAAACGATAATCTTCACCATTCTCGTACTCTACACTCTCTGCGAGCTCACCAAACTTCTCGACTTCTGTATCTGCAAGATCAGAAGCCACATCTAAAAGAATTTCATTCTTCGACAGCTCATTTACCTGTTGTGTCAACTGGATATTCTTTTCAATTTCTTCATTCAATCGACCTTCCATGTCATCAGCTTGCGTTGCCGCAGCTTCAAGCATATCAAATCTCTCATCAGGAATTGCAATATCATGTTCTTCAAACAGTGCCCGTAGGCTAGAAATAAACTGTTCAGCGAGTTCAGTTTTTAGTCTGTGCTCAACTGCCAACTCATTCTTCTTCATCCACTCCTCGACAACATACGTCAGATATCCATCAACCTTAGTGGTCAACTCATCTTTTGCCTCGGTAATAGCAGAATCATAAGCCTCAGCATACTCTTCCTCTAGACGCTCAAGTTCGGTGCGAATCTTAGATTTTAATGCAGCTTCAAAAATTGTAGCAGCCTTTGTCTTAAATTCCTCTGATAGACCTTCGCCAGATGTCAACGCATCAACATCGTCGGAGAGATCAATTTCAGCAACACGTTCTTCAGCGGTAGGACGCTTTTTACTACGAGTAGCTTCCTCTTCGTCATCTTTATCAAGATCGTCTTGTTTCTTTTCGCCATCTTCTTCATCTTCATCAGGCTCTTCCTGCGGCCGTCCGGCTGTACCACCCCCTTTACCAGCTTTCTTCTTCTCAGCCGCACGAGCAGCCGCTAAGTCTTTCTCCTCTGGATCAACACCTTCCATCTCTACTTCTTCTCTAGTGCCAACCTTCATCTCACCACTTCCGTCACCCATAGGTTTGGAAGAAGCATCAGAGGATTTAGTCTTGGGGGGAGTAGCCTTCTTAGCCTTATCAGTTGCGGCATCACCCGGATCAGATTTAGCGTCTGGAGAAACAACGGCAGGACCCATGTCTTGCACTTCACCACCCGGAGTTCCACCAGCAATTTTGGCTTCTTTCTGAGGGGCTGCAGCACCTTTCATGGGAGCTTTTGGATTACCTTTTGTATCTAGGCTACCCTGCGCTTCCTCTAGAGGGTTGCCTAGTGTTTCATCGGCAATTCTCTCTAGTTCAGTATTAATATCCGTCATTTGGAATACTCCCTATTTTTAATGTACATATAAGTTATTTATAATATTCAGAATTTAGACATAAAATCTTCAAAGATTTCCACAGCTTTTTCTTCTCTAGCCTGCGCAAATTTATATTTTCTATCCAATTCTCTCTTATAAGCGTCAATATCCATCTCTTTTACTGCGCCATTGTCCCATATCCATTCTTTACCTTCCATGATACCTTCAACGAAAGCATTTGGGGCAGACGGATCTGCGACTATATCAGCAGCAGTTGCAAGATAAAAATCATCTTTGACGACTTGGGCACCTCTACTAGGAACTAGGGACCCCATACCTCGGGACGAAACCCCTAACTTGGCACCTTCGTCTATGAGATTCTTTACGATTTTTCCATAAGGAGTATCCATTACTTTAGCTTCACCGATGAAGTTTGTACCATCGGGATGTAAACCAGTAATCATATGTGACACCCTTTCTAGATTTACAGTAGGACCATCAGGATGACCGAGCTCACCAAACGCCCTATTTTTCTGTATATATTCTTTATTATATCTGTTTACTTCCTTTTCTAGAATGTGCATAGGATAGATACGACCATTCCTATTTTTAATCTCGGCTTGTAGAAAGGGACCACGAATTCTATAATTCTTTTTCCCTGTGTCATCATCTTCTATGAGATAATTGACATCTTCAACTGTTTCAGATATAAGTTTCATTGTTATTAATCCTCTACTTCGGCTGGGTCTCCTGTAATACCCGTATCCACACCGGAAGTTTCTTGACCCAAATCTACTTCCTTAAAAGCATTTTGAGCGTAATCTATTTTGGCTTGTTTCCATGCGTCTGCTCTTCGTGCATCAGCAGCAGCATTAAATGCATCACCGGCGGCAGACATATCACCGTCAGCAACATTGTCAATCATCTTTCTAAGATTTTTATCCATTGTATATTCCTCTAATATTTATAAATTATGCACTTTGGGGACCCGCATATTCTTGATCCCTATCACTTTGTCCTTCGTCACCACCCGGAACTGTTGGTTCTTGACCTGGCATCGCAGCTCCATTACCATTCATAGGTGGCATCTCTGGCTCCGGTACATTTGTACCAGGCGCCATACCCGGATCTATACCAGCATCATCAGGCATTACATCATCTTTTTTCTCTTGTTCAATCTGTTTATCAATTTCTTCTATCTCTGTATCAGATTGTCGAAGCACATAACGTCTTACATATTCAGCTGAATAGTATGTACCAACATAATCATTAATAGCCTGCAATGCGGTCAAGCGTTCATTAAGAATTTCAATTTCTTTTAACTCTTGAAAATGGTTATCATCTTTGAAATCATAAACAATAAATTCTTTTACTTTGTCCCAATCTTCGGGAGTCATTATACCCTTTAAGATTAACTGGGTCCTCATCATATCTTGGAAAAGTTCTGCAAACTTTTTTCGTAGTCTCTGAATGAACTTACTAAACTTAATTTCATCTCTGGTAATCTCTGTTGATTTACCAAGATTAAAACCACCTTCAGATTCTAAACGAGAGATAGGAATGTTAAGTGACTTGTAAAGTTTCTTTTGGAAGTATTTGATATCTTCCAATTCACCCAAGTTTGCACCACCAGCCAAAGTACTTACGTCTGTACCTCTACCCCCTTCACGACGAGGCAACCAAAAATCTTCAAGCATCGACATTTGGTTTCTATCATCCATCACCTCACCAGTATTAGAATCATAGACAACTTTATTCCTGTATCGTGACATAACATCTTTCATGTATGCCTCGGCTTTAGGTTTGGGTAGATTACCAACGTCGATATAAAAGATACGTCTTTCGGGAGCACGAGCAATACGATAGATAACTACCGCATCTTCAATCATTCTTAATTGATTAGTAGGCTTGATTGCCTTCTGCAATAAAGAATAAACTTGATTGGTTGTGGGGTTGTAGAGTCCTGATGGAACATACGCAATAGCATCAGGAGAAATTCTTAATCCCTGTGCTTGACTATTAGATGTACCACCGATTGCTGGTAGGGAAGGATAGACGCCGGCATCATTATAAATGTACCATTCTTTAACAGTCTTAACTACTTCAATACCACCCTGCACTTTATCCTTTTCTATTTCTCGTATCTTTTTAATAAACTTAGGATCAATATAACGTACTTCTGTTATACCTTTTCTGGGAGATTTTTCATCAATCAATTTATGAAAGAAAATTCTTCCATCAATATACCATCGCCTAAAGATATCATGCCCCTTCTTTTTCCACTGAAGGAGTGTAAGTATTTCTTTAAATTCTTCGTCCATCTTTTTCTTGATGGACATAGAAAGGGGAACCCAATCGAGATTGACCGCAACAGAGATATCAGTTTCATCAGCCGTAATGGCTTCGTTGATAATATCTTCTATCGCTTGGTCGCACTCAGGGTTTTCTGAGGTTTGTCGGTACTTGCGTACCAGTTCATAATCATTACGAGCAGACTTATCATAAGATAAATACTGCCCAAAGAAACCGGCACCACCAGCAATATCTAGTGTGCCTTCTTCGTCCGAAGGAGCGACAAAGCTTTTGGCCTTGTCGCTCTCCTTCTTCTTTACTTCCCATCCAAATAATTCTGCCATAGTATAACTATTTATACCGATTAGAAATCGGGATAATCAAAAATTATCTTAAACTATCGTTCTAGCTCCTGGTTAAAAATCTGATGAATATGTAGCGCCAACTGATATAGTCACGTTACGTTGACCTTCAGAGGCATCGCCACCACCACCAGCTGTCATCCAATTAAATCGGAATGTTGCACCAAATTCTTCTACTGCATCATTCGCATCATAAGAAAGATCAATGGCGTCCAAAGTTGTCGGCCATAAACCTTCTAGCTTATAAGTTCTAATTGATTTATTATTTCTATCCAACTGTTGCACTGTAGCATTAGCATAATACGCTGCGGCACTTAATGCATTAGCCTTAGTGGTGCCTCCAATATCAGACATATCATCCATCCAGTTTTCTAAAAATGCACGAACACTATAATTACGATCATTCATTATCGTTACTGTCCAAGCATCATAGGTACGATCACCAGCCAGATAAATTGTTCGACCACGATAAGGTACTGCTACCTCACCAATGGTCAAGGCTGGAACCTGAGCAGAACGACATAGGAAATGAAAGTTATTAGTAAGACCCGTAGCTCCAGCGCCACCCATCGTAACCATAAATTGATTAGCACGAGCGCCTCCACCCTGTAGGGCTGATGTAAAACTACTTAAATTTGCCATCTTTTTTTATCTCCTTGTTAAATTAAGCTCTTCCAACCACTTCACTGAAACTCACATCTGTTCTTGTAGCAACAAAAGTAAGTGTGATGAAGTTAATTGAACGTGCGGGCTTCACATAAATGTCTGCACGGAACTCATTGTTGTCTATAACTTGACCAGTATTATTGGTTTCATCACAAACTACCAAGAAGTCCGTCACACCACGACGAGCCTGCACATCTCTCATGTACGGATTAACCATACCTAAGAATTGTTCTCTTGTGAACGTATCATTAAACTCAAACAGAACCACACGAGCAGCCTTCGCAATTGCCTCTTCGATTGTGATAAACAATCTACGAACATTAATGCGACTGAAAGCACTATTCTGTGCCAGAGCAGTTTTGTCACCCCAAAGTACTGTACCTTCCCCTGCAAATGTAACAACAGGATTAATACGAGCACGATAAAGAATGTCACGTTCGCCCTGAGTTGGGTTCAACGCAAGTTCAATAGAACCACGAATCTGACCACGACTCAAACCAGCAGGCGACCACCACGGATCTTCAACCGCATCGGTTCTAGCACAGCTACCAGCGATATCAGCGTTAAGAGGTACCCAACGGAATGTATCATTGTACTTATCGTACATCTTTTTATAACCACTATCAAATACTGTATAAGACGAACTTGGTAATAGATCAAAATATGTCTTAACATTATTTGTTTGTGTATAACCATTCACCACACCAACAACAGCTTGTTTATATGGTGAAATAAACACTACAGAATCCTTACGTTTTTCAACGATATCAATATTATTGATAGGTATAACTAGACCAGTTGCACCATCAACAGTAGCAGGACCACACATCAGTAGGTTAAAATCAACAGTATCAGGATCTTCAAAACGATCAAATGCATTTGAGCGTTGCCCTTCTGTAGGTGCAATAGATGTAGCAGGAGCACCATTTGCTAGTGTAGAAGTTAAAAAATTAGCCGTTGGAGGCGAACAGGTTATAGAAGCAGTAGCCTCTGAACCCCAGTTAGCCCCACCCGCTGGATGATCCATCCAATATATCCAATTTGAGCTTAAATATAGTGCATCAGAGTAATAATTATTATCACCACTATCTGTTACAGCACCTTTCAATTTTGAAACCCCCTCAAACTTCTCAAGGATTGTACCAGCAGTACCCGTTAATAGACCATCAGCATCAACAACAACTATATGCATTTCGTCATTACCAGTACCCGTTACCCTATTCTTTTGAATATCTAGTAACCAAGTTGTTGTAGCCGGAGCCGAATCGAACTGGTCATAGAATTCCCAATGTCTATTTACATTAATAGGATTGGTTGTACCATCAACAGCAGACTTCAAGCCTGTTGCATTACTAGCAGGATGCCTTATGATAGTAATATCATTAGAGTTAATAGCAACAACTTTATACTTCTGACCCTTTTCTGCAGCAGCAACCGCTTGGTTTTGTGCGTTAGCAGATGAGGCCGGATCACCAAAATCAATAATGTCATCAACATTTAAATTAGCACCAGCAGCAACTGTAACTACAGTCTGACCAGCACCTTCAGAAATTGCAACATTCGTATGATTTGCTTGACGATAACCATCAGCTGTCCAACAAGCAGACACCTTAACACTATTTCCTCTAGCACCAGCAAATCTTGCAGCAAACTCACCTACGTTTGCAGAACCATCACTATACGGTCCATTTGTACCATCACCTGTCAACCATGCTGTAGTATTTGGAATAAGAACAGCCGTACCAGAAACACAAGAGTTTTTAGAACCAGTCTGTTCCATTCTTACTATTCTAAGAGTGTTTGTATAAGCTAAAAAGTTAGCAGCCGTAAACCAGTATTCAAAGTTACCATCATCAGGCTTACCGAAAACATCTACCAATTGAGTTTCATCATTGATAGTTACTACTTCATTCATCGGACCCCATGTAGCGGTAATAGCAGTGGCACCAATACTAGTGGGCTCACTTCGTACGGAAGCAGTTAAATCTTTTTCTTTTACTTGTACACCCGGCGAAACTAAATCACCCATTTTAATTCTCCCTAAAGGTTTTTAATGCTCCCGGGACAGTCTCCCTTTACATTAACTTAATTCAGTATAATATAAATCTTTCAATTCTTTCTTAGATTATTTATAAAATACTTATTCTTCAACTAACATGGGTGTGCATTGCACATAAATAAATAAAGGAAAGAGATGCACAATCATGTTAGTAGAACCTAAAAAGGATGGACGTAATGGTAGGAGAAATTCTCTCCTCCATAGATTCGTTAATAAGAGCTGTCAATACTGCGGAGAGAGTGAACAAGTAGCATTAATGTTCTACCCCCACCATAGAAAGATTAGAAGTCTTAATTTAAGACACGGTAAAAAACATAAAGCTCAAGAAGAAATACAAAAGCTCATAAATGAATGTGATATCAGATGCTGGAATTGTGCTATTAAAGCCAGTTATGATTTATCTTTAGGTATTGAATTTTAAACCCCACCTTTCCATGTTTATCACCATGCCATACGACCAATAATGTCTAGGTAATGTCAAAGTAAGATCGGGATGTATATGTTGACAATTATAAAACTTTAAATCAATGGGTGAAGTCTTTAATTCAACAGGACTTCTACCCTGATGTTTCTCCGTCCATTGGTATCCATTTTCCTGACGTTCACTTAGTTCAAAATCTTTAGCCTTCGATACAATAAAAGAATTTTCCATAGCGCTTAAAAACTTTCCATTCTTACAATCAAACCCAGCGTGTATCATTTGTTGTAAAAATAAAGGAACATTAAAACTATTTAAATGACCTTCTATTAAATTATGATCTTCACTAGGAGCACTTATAATTAATACACCATCATCACTGAGCACATCATAAATTCTATCTAAGAACTCACCCACATTTCTTTGATGTTCAATAACATGAGAACAAAACACAACATCAAAATTCATATGTCTTGCTTTAGACCAACTCATAAAGTCCATATTATAGTCAGCTTTCTCTGAGTACTTATCCACCCCTGTAACTTTAAGACCGATGTGCTTCATTATATCACTATGCACACCATCACCACACCCAATATCTAAACAGGTTGTATACTTAGATCCTATGTTGTGACGCTCAGATACAAGAAATTCTATAAGAGCTAGACCACCCCAAGTTATAGAATATTCTTTAAAATCTTTCTTCGTCAAAGAAATTTGGCGCATCAGTAGGTACCCAATAATCTCCATCTACATCTGTAAAAGCAGATGTTTCTGTATAACTTACACCATCCTCTATAAAACCAAATGGTGACATATCCTGTTCAATAGCTTTTTGCTGACTTTCAAATAAACGATGTCTCACATCTTCATCAGTTAATTCTTTGAAGTATGGTTGGTTAGACAACCAAGAAAAGAACACAAGACACATTACCAAATCATCTGTAGCTCCCTCATCAGCCTCATATGACGAACCCTTCTGGATAAAATTAGAAAGTTCAACAATAATATCAAAATCTTCTACCAATAATTGATCGGATTCTATCAATGTTTTAAGGTTAGAACATCCAACTTTTTTCACTGCCTTAGTTGTTCTAATTCCCAATTCACTTTTACCATCACCAAAACCACTACCTATTACTTGACCAGCCCTACCTCTCATCTGACTCATTATAATGTTTTCATATTCTAAATCATAATGTAATGCATCAGCTATCTGCCCACCAATATCATTAATCTCTACTAAAATATAAGCCTCATTATATGCCTTAGCTATATTGTAAATGATCTCAGGAAATACTAAAGGACGTATATCATTGTTCCTATACTTAGCCACTAATCGGTATGGTACAGTTGAAATATCAATTACCGTAAACGCAGAATAATCATTACCCCCACCTCTAGCCACATCTACACATATACAATACATAGCATCCTTTTTAGGTTTTTCATGTACATCAAAACCAGCATTAGATTCTAATGGATCCGCATGAGGTATCTCTTGAATTTTTGTAGGTGATATAAGAGTATTAATAGAACCAAGAAACGAACATTCAAACTCTTGTAAAAATTGTTGTTCACTTGTATTTCTTACAGTCTGCTCTCTCCATGCATCATCCCTACCAGGCACTTCTCTCCAATGTACTTCAATAGGAACAAATTCACTCTTTTCATTTACCGCCTCTGTCCACATCTTATAAAACATATTCATGCCGTGTGGTGTAGACACGATAATCACCTTCGATGTCTGACCAGCAGTAATCGTCGGATAAACAGAACTAAAAAATTGTTCTGCTATGTTGGAGGGAATAAAAGCAAACTCGTCAAGAAAAATAATATTATATGAACCACCACGAACCGCAGATGCGGACGTACTCGCCGCAATAATTTTAGAACCATTCTCTAACTCCAAAGAACCTTTGTTCCAATTCATTACCCCCTGTTGCATCCACTCTGGTAGATGCTCGTAT
>VTLG01012404.1_pt1 | contig 19156 bp, 8 predicted proteins | sample 4694571 | NCBI WGS metagenome assembly VTLG01 (sample SAMN12604809, study PRJNA352737) | marine metagenome | biome: ENVO:00000447; feature: ENVO:00000209|ENVO:00000569|ENVO:01000036; material: ENVO:00002151; isolation source: viral sequences binned using virsorter ...
ACCTAATGAGAAGACACTAGCTGTTGGAGCTGTGTTGTCCCATGAAGTAGATGATGTAGCCTCAGCATCGTCTTCATCCAGTTCCAATCGGTAATTCATACCGCTTAAATCTTTATGCCAAACTCTCCAAGCATGTGTTCTTGCTTCATCTAAATCTTTAGTTATCCAGAAATCTGGTTTAACTCCTAGTCCATGTCCAATAGTTCTTGAAGCTCCATTACCTGTATATTTAGTGATACTAAAACCAGCTGTAGCATTCTTCCATTGATTAGGACTTGCAATATCAGTAGAGCCTTCATCATTAGCTGCACCAGCTGTTCCTGCATCCCAAGCCCAACCTACATAGGTACCACCACCAACGTGTGTATAAGTATTATTTGTAGATCCATTTTTTAATCTAAATCCATCAGAAATAAATTGACTTATATAACCACCAACTGGAGGAGTACCATAATCAGTGTCTGTAGCATTTGCACTAGGATCTAAAATATTTGTACCTCTTATTGCATCCCAAACTCCATGAACACCGGCTGCATCACGACGTTTCAACCAAACCAGATCTGGTTGGAAGCTAAAGCCTTTGATATCTGTATCGTCAGTATCTGTACCAGTCCAAGTTTTTATATCAAAATACTTAGATGGATTGTTCTTTTGATCTCCACTGAATGTATCGTCGAGGTTTTGGGTACATAGGCATTTATACCCAGCAGGTGCTGTATACTTGAATGCAAGTTGCCCAAAGTTATAATCAAATTTTTGAGAGCCACTACCATTTCTATCATGCGCCCATAAATAAGGACCAGCATGAGTAAAGCTACTGAAGGTTGCTTTTTTTGTATTATTTAAGTATACATCACAGGTTTTAGCATCAGCATCTAAAGCAATACCAATGACATCACCTGCACTTAGTATGCTTCCAGTGAAGCCACTGTTGTGATCAGTCTTAGTAGATGCGGCTTGGTTTGTACTTGCAGTTCCTGAAGAACCACTTATATTGAAAATATCGTTTCCATCAAGTCTGGCAGCAGTAACACTTCTTCCACCTAAACCCATTAAGCCAGCATACAAATTATCATTACTATTACAAGTAAATTCCCAGTAATATTTACCAGAATTTACAGCAATAGTAGCTGCAGCCATACTTGCATGATTTGGTCTAAATTGTAAATTACCTTCATATAGAGTACCACCAAAAGTAAGAGGGTTTAGTGTTGCATAATTACCTTTTGTAACACCACCTAAAGCATCATTACCACCTGTTGGTAAGTAATTCGTTGGAGAGTCAACAAATACAGACTGTTTACGATCATATGTAGTTCCTAATTTGGGTACTGTAAAACCATCTGCAGTATATTTAGCGACACTATACATTCGAACATCAGACAAGTAACAACCGTTTAAAGTGTAGTTATTTGTTCCAGAATAGGAGGTACCTAATTCATAAGATCCTCCAGGGTTACTAGATTCTGAAGCGCTATACTTCTGTTCTCCATTAACAAAATTCTTATAAATATCATTAGTAGCATCATATTGAATTGCAATATGTACCCATTCCCAGGTAGGAATTATACCATTAGGCGCACTATGAGAGCTGCTACCAAATTTAGTCCAAAGACCCATATAGCCAGAAGTACTTACTCTGAAAGTACCACCTTGGTTATCGCTACCTTGGCTTGAGAAAAGCCCTTGTTGACCACCGTTCGTAAAGTAACACCAGGCTTGCCAAGTGAAAGTTCCACCAGGTCCAGACATGCTGTATCTAGAGTTCTGTGGGAAATAGTGACTATAACCATAGAATCTACTTTGGTCTGAAGATTGTGATGGAGATCCGCCTCCTGATACACTTCCTATACCACTACCATTATGATATTCAGGTGTACCACTAGATTCATGAAAAGGTAAGCACCAACTTAAGTTAGTATCTTCACCTGATCTAACACTAGTACCACTTCGAGTACCACCTAGTTCATCAGTAGTTTCCCAGAATGGTCTAGCACCTGTTGCATCAGATATAAGTACTCTACCTATAATTTCTTGTTGATCAGCGTTCCATAAATTACTAACATTGAAGTCATTGCGGGTTGGAGGTACGAAACTAGCTGTGTATTTTGCTACACCTTTATAGACTCTTACATCTTGAATATAACCCTTCGATCTACAGAATCCACCTGCCTGATCGGAAGCCATTAGTCTCCAGTCTTCAGTTTGACTTAAGTCTTGGGCGCAATTATGTGCTTTAACAAATACTCCATCAACATACATTTTTAACTGATCTGATCCTGTCCCTTCTCTGACAACTGCTAAATGATGCCATTTATCATCATGTACATCAACTCCACTCATTATATCGTTATAACTACCAGATGAGAATGCAAACCAGAAATTAGGGGAACCGTTAAATAAAGATCCCATTCGCCAGTAACCAGCAGTAGAACTAGCAATATTTCCTACAAGTTGGCTATAACCTCCATCACCATAATTTGATGATGGTAGTTTAACCCAGCATTCAATAGTAAAATTAGCTGTTCCAAGTGCAGTCCCTGGGAATTTAATTATATCATCAACACCATCAAAATATAAGGATGATCCATAGAATCTAGATTCATCAGTACTAACTACAGCACCTGTAACAGTTGCTGCTTTATTAGATTCACCAGTATTAATTGCTTGGTGTACATCACAAGTTCCACTAGCTACTGAATCTCCAGGTACAGCTAATAGAAGACCTGTAGACGCTGTAGTACCTGCAGAACTATCTGCACGATATCCAGTGTCTTTTACATCTCCATAATCAATCTCATTATCAGTTGCTCCTGCTTTAGTGTTATATATCGGAAGAGCACCATTGGCATTTGCTAGCTTTCCGTTAATTGAATCTGTTCCTAGGTTTCTATTTGTTGATATGTCGTTAAACTTGAGGTGGAATCCATTTGCCCCCTCTGGTCCTATATTATTCTGTAATATTACACCATTAAATTCAATAGCTTTTACAGCAAGACTAATTCCATTACTGTTAGGAGAGTATTCCAGAGAAGTTAATGTAGATGGAGGATCTGTAAATTCAACCCAACCAAAGAAGCCTTGACCAGACCAACCTGTAACTGCATGATTACTACCATTCAATTTGAAAGTAGCACCTGATGCATTATTTGCATCTACATAAATAAAGAATCTCAGTTTCCTGCAGTTTATAGCTTGTATATGAGATGGTACAGTCCATTTAAAATCACCTGTTGCAGGAGATACTCTTGTATAAGTGACCCAATCATCTACAACATTACCCCATCCACTTGTTACTGACTGAGTAGCATCATTTACTGTACCAAATGAACCACCGTCTGTAGCTGATAAACTGCTAGTATGACTAAAACCAGGTTGATTAATCCAGTCCTCATTAGTAGGATCGGTTTGGCCGTCTATAAGCGCCACACCATTTACTTCAATAACACCAAGATTTATTCCATCTCCGGTAGTTGTAGGGGTTCTTTTCCATTCAATTTTAGAAATCTTCCTATCAGATGGGATTAGTTGAGAAAAATCCATCCAAACACCATCAGTAGCTGAAACCCAACCTGGGAACGCATCATGACGGACCCAGCTTTTTTCATTAACTCTTACGTAAATCCAATTGGTATTAGAAGCATATTGACTTACCCGTAGCTGCTGTACATTTTCTAATTCAGTAGGAGGAACCCAGGTTAAAATGAGTTCCTGATTACCACTAGCTAGTTGTGTCACAGCTTGATAGGTATCAACTGAAGAACTAATATCACTATTAAAAGCATTAACTGCAGGCGAGTGCCAAGTACCAGCACTACCAGCAACAGTATGGCTTAAACCATTAGACCAAGTAATATTTTGATTAGGAGTTGGAAGTGCAAATTCTTTCGGATTCCATACACCCGTTGAATCGAATGATCCGAATGCAGCCGGGGCTAATGCTAGGCCATCAATGAATCGTACTTCGGCTAGATAACCTTTTAGTGATTTATGACTACCATCACTCAGGGCTCCATTCCAAAAATCTTCTCCTGCTTTATTAATCCAAGTTTCTGCATTTTGAGGAATAGCAGTTGCCTGTGTAAGAACTTGCTTTTCACCGTTAACATATATTTTAACCCTCTCAGATTCAACTGCATTAGGTGAGTCATATGCAACAACTACATGCATCCATGCTCCAGCATCTCTGTGAATTGCATTTGTTTTGAAATCAGCTTTTACAGTTCCACCTATCTTTTGATAAAACTGTAATTTCTGATCTTGAGTAGCCCACATACACCTTGTAGCATTATCACCATCTTGCCAAGAACCAAACAAATAAGCGTGTCCACTTGTCTCTACATCAGCTCTTTTTATCCAACCACTCCAGGTCCAAGTCTTCCTATTTCCTAACGATGTGGCTCTCTTAAGGCTAGGTGAATCTGCTTCATTAAACCTAAGACTCTTTTCTATCTTAAATCCTGCATCCTCCTCAAATGCAGAAGTACCCTGCAACATCGTGTTTGTTAGTACTGCCATTTTACTTCACATCCAGAGTTGCCACCGCATGAATATTACCAGAAGATGCTATGATGTAGTCTATCCGATCTACAGCTGCAGCAGTTGTTGTCAAGGTAGGTGCGGTTCCGCCTTTCCATTTCCAGTTTGCTTTCCAAGATGCTGTTCTAGATCCAGTACCATCTTGTGTAATAAAGATTGAACCTGATTGACCCGCTACTTGGTTAGAAGGATTTTCAAACGCAGTGTTATGAGCTAGAGTTACGGAATGGTTATTTGTCGTACTCATATCAATAGTGATATTAGCAGAGGATGTTAAACCAGTAACTTGTCCACGTTGAGCACCTGTCCATGTATTATCATTAGCTAGTGTAGCGTCTCCTGTAGTAGCCCATGAAAGAGTTCCACTACCGTTTGACGTAAGAGCTTGTGTTCCTGAAGAATCAGCTGTAGGTAGAGTCCATGTAACATTAGCTGCTAAAGAAGCAGGTGCTTGTAGAGCTACATAATGGTCTCCATTAGCTGTTGCTTCTTCAAACCTCAGATCTTTCTGATTATCTAGTGTTACATCGCCTGTGAACGTACCGCCTGCGAGAGGCATTTTAGTAGCATCAGTTGTAGCATCAGTACCCCATCCAAGGTTACCACTTCCATCTGTTTTTAGATACTGTCCTGCAGAACCATCTGCTGTAGGGAGTACCCAGATCTGATCACCACCTAAAGTAGCTGGTGCTTCGAATCCTACATAGTTATTACCATTGCCAGTAGCTTCTTCGAACCTCAGTTCTTTCTGGTTATCTACTACAATATTATCTGTAAATGTAGAACCTGCTAATGTAGCATATAGGCTAGCATCTATTTGAATTGATTCAAGATTTGAACCTTCTTTAACATATAATTTATTTTGATCATGAGCATAACATACTTCACCTTCAAGAATGTCTGCTTTATTTGTATTTAAATTTGAGTATGTACCCCGTGCTATACGCACAGGTGTTCTAGTTGTTGGTGTTCCCATTAGCTGTCGAAATCGCCTCCATCATAAGTGTTTGAAAGTGCTGCTGTACTTGATGAAGTATCGAAGTTACCAGCATCTATTATTTGGTGTGCTGTTCTATCGAATGCAGTATTCATCTGCATACAATTACCCATTAAAGAATGAGCTGAGCACTGGTAGTGTAAAATTGTAGGGTTAGTATCAGATGTAACTATCTGAGTATATGCACCTGCAGAACCAGGTGTACCATTAGTAGTTACTCCTGTTGAATAACCTGTAGTTTTATCTGCCTCTTGATAGAAGACAAGGGGATGACCAGAGTTAGAACTATCTGCCTGATCAAATTTATAAGTCATTCCTGGGTTAAGTTCCAAGAACGGTGCTTGTTGAGCATCTAGAGTAAAACCACTAGAATGCCCACTTCCGTTATATCTATGTTGAGAAGTCTTTGTAGCTACTTTAACTATATAAGTCACTGTAGGGCCAAAGGTTCTAGTATCTGAAATATATCTTTCTTCTGGATCATTAGCAAAGTAACTAGCATAAGCATAGGTTTTACTAGAGTGAGTATAAGACACACGTACTGTCAGACCTGCACTTCCTTGGAAGGTAGCAGGTATACTACTTAATGTATAGTTAACTGAGTTAGTAGTCCAAGTAGCATTTACTAAATCACTTGAATCTGCTATCTCATAATACCCATCTTCAGTAGGTTCTGTTGCTACTAAGGCAGCTTTATTAGATTTTGGTGTATAAAGCACCGCTGCAGCCACAGCAGCACTAGCTGCATTAGCAGTATTTACAGCGTTAGTAGCATTAGTTGAAGCCGTGTTAGCTGTACTATTAGCTGTTGAGGCAGTGGAGTTTGCTGTATTGGCTGTTGATACAGCGTTCGTAGCGTTCGTCGAAGCTGTGTTTGCCGTCGCAACAGCTGTGTCTGATTTTGTATCAGCTCCGTTTGCTGTGGTGACTGCACTTGTTGCGTTACTAGACGCTGTATTTGCTGTATTAACTGCATTTGTAGCATTGGTGGAGGCAGTGTTAGCTGTTGCGGTGGCTGCGTTGGCTGTAGTAACAGCGTTTCCTGCAGTTGTGTTTGCTGAAGCTGCTGTACTATTAGCTGAGTTCGCTGTAGTTACCGCGTTTCCTGCTGTTGTATTAGCAGTATTAGCAGTCGTTACAGCGGAAGCAGCTTTTGTAATAGCAGAAACGTAAGCACCACTTTCAAGAACCCTAGAGTTACCAAGAGCTTCAGTGGAATCATTTTCTGCTTCTTGAGTAACGTATAGATTTTGTGTATAGTTGTCATTGAGATCACTGGATCTAATTGCTGAACCTGGGTAGAAGGTTGCAGCAAGTTTAGAACTATCTGTATCTCTATATACTTTTACTTTTTTACCGCTACCAGGTGCTGTACCAAAGCGGATTGTTGTTGCATTATGTAAGGTGTAATGAGTTGTAAGTGATTGAACCACTTCATCGACACTAACTTTAATGTCGGTATTATTTTGATATGGAAATGTGAAAGCAAAATCGACGGTGGAACCGTTTGCCGTATATGTATTTGAAGTTGTAGCCATAATGCTTATTTGTTACGAGTATTCCTCAGTAAACGGTTTACATTGTCATTAACGTCCTTGGCATCTTTAACACGACCACGTTGTAATTGCCAATTCCTATATTCTACTTCTCTTCCTAAAGCAGTAAACTTAAAGTTTCTAGCTTCTAATGCATCCCATGCAGCATCAAATGCATCATCATGAATTCTATCTAGTTCTCTATGTAAGAAGAACTCTTTAATAGGCATCTCAGCTTGACTCTTTAAACCTCTTTCTTTAGCATATTTTCTTAATTCTTTAGTCCAGTAACCATCATCTTCGTGCATTAGCTTGATTATTTGACCTTTAAGATCAGCATTCTTAGCTATCCAGTTATTGATGAAGTACCTTTCTTGTGTAGTTAAAGGTTGTTTAGTTATTTTATTTCTTCTAGGATTCTGTAAGCCATCCCATCCTGTAGCTAGTAACCACTCTCTCCATGATTCTCCATTACCATTCTGTTTAAAGATTGGTAGCGTAGCATTAAATGCAGCTGTGAATGGATCAAAGTACTTAATAGGTTTACCAGTATAGACATCCATCAAGTTCTGAAGCTGCTCATTACCACTAAATAAGAACTTATTAGCGTTCTTCATATAAGCCCAGAAGTCGTTTTCAACATCTTTCAGCTGTGGTGTAATAGCATTATTGAGAATACTTCTAATACCTCTAAATGGTATAACGACTTGATCAACTTGTTGAGCAGTAAATCTATTCCATGCACCAGGATCACCTGATATTAAACCTGCAACAGGATTCATTCCACTAAGGAATGTACTGTTAGTAAGGTTCATGCTAATAGCATAAGCTGCTTTTCTGAACATATCTTCTGTAACAGCTTGATCAACACGATTAGATTGATATACTATATCAGCAGTTAAACCTAACATTTTATCGAATGGTTCAAATCCTCTATAACTATGCCATTGACCTGTTAATGGGTTTCTAATAGACTGAGGTTGCCAGCCCATTTCCATCATACGTCTCTTCTCAGCACCGTCTTGTGGACCATTACCTGTTAAACTGCCTTCTAAAGCTAGCATACCAGCACCCATAATTACAGAACTACCCATAATCTGGCGACCAATATACTCATTTCTTAAAGCATTCCAAGCAGCTTGAGTGCTCTGACCACTTACATCTAAACCATGTTCTATTAATACCTCCATTTTCTGAGCATCAGTAGAAGCACTAAGTACTCTCTTTGCTCTAGTAAGTGCTGGTGCTAATGAACTACCAGGCATAAATGACCAAGAAAGTTCTAAAGCGTTAATACCTGTACGTGGGAATAGGAATAAACCCCTAGCAGCTGGGAAGTGCTCTAAGAAATCATCAAACTTTTGTACAACTTTATTGTCTAAGTTCAAAGCAAATTCCTTTGAAGCCTCTTTAGCAGCTTTATTAGTCAATACTCCATTCTTATCAAATGCTTCTGAATAAAGATCGCGTTGCATTTGATTCATTTTATCCCAATCTATAGCACCTTTAGTATTTTCTAGTACTGTATCATAGGCTCTAGCACGTGACATAAGGCTAGCCATAAATGAATTTAAGAATCCATCCATTGCATATAGAGCAGATGTACCCATCTTTGTCCAAGATTGGTTGTTCCACCAGGTTAAACCTTTAGCAACATTATACATTGCTAATTTGCCTTTCTCACCATTAGTTCTCCAACCTTCAGCTATTTCATCTAAGATCTCCATGTCTTCAATCTTAGCTTGCTTAAGGTCAGCACGACCACGCATACCCATTTCTTCTGGATGTTTAGTAGCATTATGCCATTCATCACCCATAACTTTAAAGCCACGTTTAACGTTCTCTATAATACCAGCATAAGTATATGCAGCACGTCTTAATGTTTTCATATCACCAGTCATAGCAGCACCGGCGAATACACTAATAGGTTTGATTGTAATAAGAGATGCGTTAGAAACACCAGCTCTACCAGGTGATAGACCCATAAGGATACTATTAACCCTAGCTGTCTGCATACCTTGTACAATGATACTAGGTACTTCTGGTTTCTGATCAAATATACCTTTTTTCATTAAGCCGATTTTATTCTCAGCCCAAGCGTGCATCTTATGTATTTGATCTACATTACCGTTTGTTTTATCATAAAGCATATGGAATGCTCTATAATAATTAGGGTTTTCTTTGGCAGTTTTTTGGAAGAACTCATGAGCTTTTGTAGTTTTAGCTTTAGTAAAGTTTAAGAACTCATTAAATTGAGCAGGCTGTCGTTGTAACCAACCTAAAGCTGTAGCTTCATCACCTGCTTGTACAAGCTTTCTATACTCTTGCGCTTTACTAGTAATATATTGATTCACCTTAACTTCATCAGACAACAATGAAAGCTTCTTAAACATGAGCTCCATCTGTCTAGAGGTGTCTACAGCTTCACCTAACATTAGACCTGCTGTAGCTGCGTCCGTGATGTTATCTGCAGCTTGTTGTGTAAGCATAGCAGATGCTCTCATTTGATTAGGATCAAAGATCTTTTCATAAGATTCTTTTAACGCTCTAGATGCGGTTATCCAATCATCTTCACTAAGAAAACTATTAGAGTTAAATGTGACACTCTTCATATTGTCTACAATCTTCTCAAACTCTTGGAAAGAAATATCTTTACCAAATATAGCTGTAGTTAGATTGTCAACACCTCTATTTATTTCTTCGGCTGCGATAGTAGTTCTATTAACAACAGCATCAAAGTTAGGTGAAATCCTACTAAAGAGATCATCTAGTTGTGCTGCTCTATCGTCTACACTAATAGCTTGACGGAACCTTGTCATAAAGTTATCATCAACTACTGAAGTAGCTCTACCGTTATAAGTATCTAAATTACGTTGTATTAATGTTTGATCTAACTTAGCTTTCAGTGGATCAGCTTCTAAGTTTTGCACAGCTTTACCAGCCGAATCATCACCTATATCATTGATGAAAGCATCATAACCTTGTTCTCCAGTTGGATCTGCTTTTAGGCGCTCCATCATTTCATCTGTCTGTGCAGCTTTACGAGCTTCACGTCTAGGTTCTATAGCTGCGGTAACTGGATCTTCATAAGCAGCTTCCTTAACTTTACGTGCATTAATAGCTTGATCTGCTATTTCATCACGTGGAAATAACTTCGCTTTTCGTCCAAAAGTAAATGCAGCACCTATTAGTTCTACCCCTCCTGCAAATCCAGCTGCTTCCATTACATTCTTTTTCCATGTAACATCAGCACTATCGCTAGATCTAGTAGCCCAAGGTATATTCCAACCTAACCAGTCATGAAGAGTACCAGCTAAGTTAGCATCTGTTTTAGAATGAGATGAGATCATAGCTACACCAGTATCAACACCAGTATAAGCAGCTACTTTACCTAAAGTATTAGCATACTTAGGTAGACTCATCGCTAGCTTAGAAGCTTTAAGTTTACCTACCACAGCGCCACCACCTACCATAGTAGGTATAATAATTGAGGCAGCGTCTCTTATTAATGTATGACCAGGATGTGTTGAACGATAAGAGTTCTCATCCCAGAATTCATCAATAGGTCTAAGCCAAGGCACAAGGCCAACTACATCAGAGGCAAAATCACCTACACCTAATACAGGTTGTAAGGCAGTTTCAGCTACTCCTTTAACAGCTTTTCCAATAGGATGTAAAGTATCTGGACCGCCTTCAGTCATAGAAGTAGGTTCAGTTGTTTCTTGTTGAGCTTCTGATTCCTGCATTTCTTCTAAATGCTCAGCTCTTTCTTTATTAAATGCATCTTGTTCTACTATACCAGGATCAGTATAGTTCTCATCAGAAGCATAATATGGATCAGTAATTTCAGACATTAAGCGACCCCCGTCATCATGATTTTATAACCTTTGATAGCGTCATCATTCATAAATGCAGGACTACGCCATTGACTTACTTCAAACTTATCAGAAGTAACAGCTTCATAGCTACTGTCAAGGAAGGCACCATCATCTTCATCGATTAAACTATTCTCTAAGAAAGGTGCAACCCCTAAATCTCTAAAGATAACTTCAAATAATTTATCTTGGTTCTCTGCTGTGTACTTACTTTGCAAAGTTAAACCAGCTTTAGATGCATATTTAGATATAAGTTCAGGTGTTAATCGATAAGCGCCTGCTTTATCATAACCTAATTCAACTACATCTTGTAAAGTTGTATTGGTTAAATGAAAACCCTTCTCTTCAAAACTACCGAACCTACCTTCACTAGTCTCTATACTGTTATATCCACCGTAGTCTTCAGTAAAGCTTTCTTTAACTTTATTACCAGCTCTCTCTATAGTACGGTTTATATAAGGCATACCTTTATTACTTTCTAGATAAGCTCTATTGATGCTAACAGGATCTCTATAGCTTAATCTTCTTTGAGCTTTAGCTGTTATTTCGTTTCTATTTTCAAGAATAGCTTTTATATAAGATTCAGGATAAGGTTTAATAGGTTTTTGGCCCTCCTGTAGATTATTATTATAGTATTCAATCTGTCTTTGTTCTTGTATTATAGCAGGTATACCAGTTTCCATTTCAAGCATTAAAGCGTGTGGAAGTTCAGCACCATTTTTACCTTGATTTACCTCTAAAGATTTTTGCCTTAAAAAGGATTCACTTAATACAGGTACTGTATCTAAATAAGTATCATCATTTAAAATGCCTTTCTTATCATCTTCAATGCTTAGCTTTTCTGGTAATCTACTTAAGTCAGCTCTGAAACTTTCAAAGTTTCTAATGTTTTGTTTTTTATCATAAGTTACTTTAAATAAACCTTTATCAGGATTTATCTCTTGACCCATTAAATCTGTAGTATATTTCAAAGCTTGTGTATGCTTATCCAAACCATTGATAGTTAGATAGTCTTTATAATGTCTATAAGCTATAGACTTAGCTCTTCTAAGTGCTCCTAGAGATTCTCTTGATTCTCCGAATTCACCTTTTCTTGGGACTAAATCTTCAAGAGTTCTTTGCAACCATTCGTCTAATTCTTTCTTTGTACCGTCATCGCCATCTGTAGGTCGTAGTCGATTATGTTTAGCTATTAAACCCTCAACCTCTACTCTTACTAAAGGATTTGATATATTAAGAAGTTTAACATAATCTGCATCGAAGATCTCACCGCGAGCTATTTTAGCCTTAGTTCTTAATAAAGCAGAAGAATCATTAATACCATTAGCACCGTCTAATGCCATTTGAGTTTGTATAATTTGAGCTGCTTTAGTATAACCTTTCTCTTTATAAGCTTTCCATCGAGCTATCATTTGATCATTAGAAGGAGGAGTTTCACCACCAAAGACAAATTCATAAGCTTCGGCTTCTGCTTGTAAAGCTTGAACTTTCCACTTATTAGCATTAGCTGAAGCAAGATTATTCTCATGTTGTAACCTAGCACCTAAAGCTTGTTCAAACTTCATTTGCATTTTTGGCCACTGATTACCTATAGTATCTTTACCACCACCTCTAAAGCCTTCTTCAGGTGTAAACTTAAGTATAGCTTTTACTTCATCAGATATATCACCGATACCAAATTCTAAATCATGTAGAATCATAGCATCGACTTTTTGTCTAGCAAGTTTTAAATCTTCTCTACTAGCATTTTCACCACCTGCTATAAATTCTATAGTATTTAAATATGCTCTACCAGGATCTATATTACTACCAGTAGTATTTCCATCAGCATCTAATTGTGGTTGAAATAATTGTTGATTAAATATAACTCTTACTTCTTCAGCTTTTTGTTCTCTAACTTTAGCTTTAGTAAATACTTCTTGCTGTCTAAACTGTGCAGCCCATAGTTGATCCTCAATTCTCCAAGCACCGGAGCTTTCTTTTACCTTAGCTTCAACTGGACCACCATTTTGCTCATCTATGAAATTACGTAATAATCTCTGAGCATGTTGTAGTTTAACTGGATCACCAGAAGCTTTAGCAGAGTTAAAGGTAATAGTTGTATCACCCAGTTGAAGAGGTTCATCACCATACTGAACAATCTGTGATCCAAGTTGCCTTGCTTTAGCTACAGCATCATATTCACCTACAGCTATTTGTAGATAAGTAGGCATACCATGTATCTGACGAATCAGAGCATCGGACATGCCTTTAGAAGCTAACTCTTTATATTCTTGTGTTTCGAGCATGGTTGAATCCCATACTCCTTTCTTCATCTGGTTTATAGCTCGAACTATATTTGGACTAACGCCATATCTATCAACGTTATCTTTCCAAAGAGCTTTTTGACCTTTTCTTTTTTCTTCTTGCTGCCTTGCTAAAAGTTCAGCACCAGATTGAGTTAAGCTAAGTAGTCCTTTAAGTTGTTCTTGTTGACGTTCAGCCTGCTGAACATCCCTATCCATCTCACTTTCTAAGTGTTTAAACTCAGCCTGAGCCCACATCTCATTAACGTCACGCCGTAGCTGTTCGTTACTGAGACGGTTTTGGGCTTCTTTTTGTTTTACTTTGGCAAAGTCTTGTTGACGTCTGCCTGCTTCCTTTAGCCTCCAATTTAAAGCTTTCTCCATTTGCGACAGTTGGCGTATGCCTTCCTGCCGCTTTTTTTCTGGAGTGTTATCTGAAGGATTAATTTGTTGAAAGCCTTTTGCTTGGGCGTACCCTTGATACAATAAAGCCATTTAAATTAATGTGTTGTGTTTACTAGCGCCAATCGCTAGGAGTTTTACCATAAATACTTAAACCTGTATTAATTGCTGATACAAGTGGACCGAATGTAGTGTCAGCCTTAGCTCCCCTAACTGGTGCAAGATCCATAATATCAGGCCATTTCTCCATATCTTCTCCAAGTGGATGCTTAGGAAATTGATATACAGGAGATGGCATCTCTCTAGGTTTAGACAGTTCTGGTGTCATCTGAGGTTCAGGTGCAACTCTATCTTGTGCAGCCATATCAGCTTCCCATTTCTTAAGTGAAATCTGTTGCTCATCTGCAGCATACTGACCTCTAGCACTCTTAAGACTTTCTTGTAACTGACGTTGACCAAACTCATAAGTTCTATGAGCCTTCTCTAAGTTAAACCCAAATGCACTTTCATCTCTAGTAATAGCATCAATAATAGCATATTGGGTTCTACCGATTTCTGCTTGTACTGATTGCATATTACGCATAGCACTACGACCAGTTTGACCTGATGCTCGTGCTTTACCCATAGCTCTAATACCTTCTATCTTTGCTTGCTGTGCTTTAATAGCAGCACCTGCTCTTTTACCTTGTATTTGAGCTAACATATTACGAGTATCAAAACCTAACTGCATTGCCATGTCTTCGTTTTGAAACCCTATTTTAACTAATGTCTCATTATACTTACGGGTATTATCATTTAAAGCTATTTGTTGTGCTTTTTGATTATAATCTAATTGTCTATCACGACGTTCAATACTAGCATTATATGTATCTACTTGATTGTTATAATCAAATATACGCATTTTATCCCGATCAATCCATTCATCGATACGGGTTTGATTCTGCCATTCTCTTTGTATGGAATCATTATACTGTTGTATATGGACACCTTCGGTGGCAAACGTCCAAGCGTCTATACCTTGTTGTATATTATGTTTCCATGTTTTAGTATCTAACTCATACTTATTATCTATGTATTGATTCTGAGCTTTGTTTGCGTTTCGACTACCAAAAAAACTAAGAACTGCTCCACCGACTGCTGCAATGGTTGCTGGATCTGCCATATTTTAAGTCCTCCTATAAAAACGTGGTGAGTATTGTCCTTCCCACGCCATTGAGGTCAATGCAATAGGAAATGGTGAGTCACTAAAGACTCTTAATGTATAGTTATCTGCACGTTGATGGATGGGTACAGTAAATACGTTTTGTGTTTCAATCGGCACATCATCACCTAAGTAGTAGTTAGCATCTTGTGTAGGTTGTAATGTATACCATTGATCTACATAAATTTCAACAGTGTCAGCAGGAGTAGTAACGTTTGCGGCTGTACTAGCAGCAGCTGGTGCTGTACCGAATGTAACTGTAATCTGATCAGGGTTAGTTGCGTGATCGGCAATGGTATAATCGGTAGTAATAGTCTGCTTAGCACCATTCTTTTTAACAATAACATCAGCTTTATCTTTTACAGTAAAGTCTGGTGAGAATGCAGTGGTACTTCCATCACCTGTGAACGATTGTGTAGCAGCTTGTACACCTTTTCTTTTAAGTTTAAAGCCTACAACACTAGATTGACCAATTGAGAATTTACACCTAGCTATAGTAAGTGAAGCTGTATAATCACTTAACTTTTTCTCAGGATCTTTATAGTAATATATCTTAGGTAAAGTTATATCATAATTATATTTATATCCTACATATACGTTTGACGCTTGACCTGATAGGTCTTTGTTCGGGACTTTGAAATAGGTACCATCGCCATCTGACGCGCGGGTTGGCGTAATTGTAAAACCAGACTCAGTAGTACCAGAGAAGTTAGAAGTAGCATTACCAGCAATAACAATAACAGGGGTTAACGAAGTTATATCAGAATAAGGGATATAACATTTTGAAAAATCATTAGTAGAATCATATACAACCTTCTTCTCAGAGCCTCCAGTCAGTCCATTAGTAGCAGCTGTATAGAAGTCCATATGAGGGTTAACCTGCTGACCTTCTGCTGTAACTATAATAGTCTCTTCAGGAGTTTGAGTCATGGTAGCAGTACATATATTATATCTTGCTGAACCACCTGTACCTGTTTTAATAACAGCATACATAGTATCTGAGTCTACCTCTACAAAATGGGTATTACCTGGGCATTGCCAGTTAAACCAGCTCTGCATGATATCTTTTTCTCCATCACTGTAAGTACGGTAGAAATATATTTTATCTGTACCTGTACCATACATAGCAATGAAGCTATTCTGTGGACTTGCTGTTAAAGCAGTTATAGTAGCTGGTATATACTCAGCAACAACACGTCCTACATCTACTACTTTAGGAGCTTGTCCAGTAGCTTGAGGTAACATACCAAAGACTCTAGTGAATCCAGCTGTGTCATGTGTCTTACTAACAAAATTAACTACAGTACCCGTATCTACAGGATCTATAGTTGTGTCCATTCTATAATTAGAAAGACCACGTATTAAAGCAGTACTTGGTGTAAGGTTACCTTCAGACGAGAACATAATAAATTGTTGGTTCTGACTGAATAGTAAGAGACCAGCAGCTGTAGGTATAATACCATGTAGAACAGCAGGTCTCGTACTAGAGCAACTTATATCTATTGGATCAGCATCTGTAGCTGTTTGAGCAGTAACCATAAAGAAGTTAAAGAACTCTCCAGCTTGGCTCATAGACACATTATCTTCTGTTAAGAATCCAAGTCTATTATTATAATAGAATGATTGTTGGATTTTATTATCTACAAATGTAGGGTTAGAGTTTGAGACAGCATCACCAACAAGTCTCTCTGTTAAAGATTTATTATTAGCAGCTGCACTTCCATCTAATCTACTAAAACTAAATGTATTTTTAGCGGAACAAAAAAGTTGATGAGGCATAGTAGACGCATCTAAACCTGTAGATACACCTGGTCCAATTGTTTCTTCCCAAACACCTTCACCTGATTCACCATCGTTAGCAACAAATCTAGTGAAATAAGTATCAGTAGATGCTGATGTATTTTGAATTCTAACAACACGTCCGTGTTCACTTCTACCAGCCAGCTCCGTGATACCATCAACAGAGTCTTGATAAGATGTCAAGGATTCACCTCCAACACCACCTTCAACTGATAGAATAAAACCACCTGAACCTGTATAATCTATCTCTATAGATGTTCCTATAATCTTTACTTGATCAGCTCCGAAACCTGTTACAGCACCAGGAGATCCATCACCACCTGCTAATATAAGGGTACGAAGACTTGTTAGTATTTCTTTAGCGTCAAGTTTACCTTCTGCACTAGATGTATTACTAGAAGTATCTGCAGCATTAGTAAATTCATCTCCTGATCTTGTATTTATAGTGGATGTAAATGTAGTGAAAACTGGAGAGCTTTCAGTAGATGCTATTTTAATACTATACTCAGCACCGTATTCAACTAAATGAATTCTAACAGTACCTTGTTTATTAGCTGTATGTGCAGGAGCTGCTGTTTGTAAAACATACTTCTGTTTATTTACAACAATAGAACTATCTCTAATAGTTATAATATCATAGTCCGATGCATTAGTAGCAGCTACTTCTGTAGCATTAGTACCATCAGATAAGGTTACTGTTCCAGAAGATTTACCTAAGTACTCTCTAGCATTTGTACCATAGGTAACAGTACATTTATTATTATCAGTAGTATTCCATATATGTATCTCACCATAGGCACTAGTACTTTTACCTACTATACATCCTACATATTTTTCATCTGCGTCACGGTTGTAGTAGAACCATTTTGCATTATCTAAATCTGTATTATCAAAAGCAGAACCTCCAGTTGGTACACCATCTTTTAATTCTGTTAAATATTTAAAACCAGGTCTTTTAGTTAAACCGAATGTAGGATCAGGGTATGCGTTAACGGCTGCTTTAACTTGACCTATTAGTTTTTTATCATCAGGTTGGTTTGAAACACCACCTAAATAATTAGTTACACTTTGAGTTACACTTGCCATTAGCGGTATAGGGCTTGATAAGGTTTGTAAGAATCATATACTTTCTCTCCACGTTTGTGGCCAAAGAATGTATAGTCACCTTGATTACATTCATATTCCATAGCTTGTGCTCTGTTCCATTGTTCTTTCTGTGACAGTATTGCAAACTGTTGTTGATCTCCTACTATACGAGTAGAAACAATGGTAGCTGTTCTAGCTACAATATAATCTTGAATAGGTCTAGGCAGGTCAACCCAATCAAATAACCATACTATATTACAACGTACTGTATCCCAACCAGTTAGAGTAGTCCAGTCATAAGTATGGTTTATCTTTTCATATAATTTACCATCACGTCTTATCGCTTCATATTTATTATCTTTCTCATCATGTAAATCTATCTGCAATATATTATTTGCAATAGGTATTTCACCATTAGCATCTGGTGTCATCGGATAATACTCTTCTGTATTAAACGTCCAGCCTTCAGCCTGTACTTCACGAGACACATTAATTAATGTATCATATGCAATCGCAACGTCTGGGTTGGTTTGATCTAGTGTTGTTACAGGTGCCTGACCAACAGACGCCAATATCTCATTTACTGCTGGTAGTTCTTGAGCAGCGTTAGTGGTAGGAAAAGCCATAATTTATAATGAATAAAAAAAAGGGGACCGAAGTCCCCCCGTGTTATGCAGCGCGGTTTGCGTCCCCGCTGGCTTCTTTGATAGCTGGGCTATCAGCTTCCTGTCCTGCATAAGCAGTACGGAAACACATTGTTTCTGAATATACTTCAGAAGCGGCTGTTACGCCACTTTTTGTTTTAGCTACGGAGTGCCGAATTGCACTACCTTTTAGCGAACCTGTACCATTAGTCCCGTACTTATTATCAGCAGCGAGAGTTCCAGTTACAGTTGCTAGAGGGAGCGCACTAGCAGCAGCTACTGCAGCTGAACTTGTTCTAGGGATTGGACCGGTAGGACCGGCAACGCCTTGGCCTTCATTAGGTGTGGCGTCTGTATTACCCTGAGCAAGAACACTTAAATTAGTCATTAATTAGTCCTCGTATTCTAGTGATGTGACGTAGCCAACTACATCTGTTGATGTACCTGAGTCTGCTTTTGCGATAGTAACAGCATCGCCAATACGATAACCATTACCATCATTAGCAGCTGCAGCATCTACTGCAATAGCTGTACATACATTACCTCCGATGGTAAGGTCTACAACTAGACCTGTTCCTCCACCATCTGTGGTTGTAGCCTTATCAGCTACAGCACCATTAGTACCACTACCGGTTCCATTTTCACCAGTAGCAGTACCAACAGAGATTGTAGCCACAGCACCGCCAGCACGTCCCCATTCTACTGGGGGTCTAGGATACCAAGTCTTAGAAGTAAGACCACGTACCCCTGTAATCGTCTGTTGTTGCGCCATGTTACCTCCCCTTAAGCGGT
>VTLG01015844.1_pt1 | contig 19155 bp, 8 predicted proteins | sample 4694571 | NCBI WGS metagenome assembly VTLG01 (sample SAMN12604809, study PRJNA352737) | marine metagenome | biome: ENVO:00000447; feature: ENVO:00000209|ENVO:00000569|ENVO:01000036; material: ENVO:00002151; isolation source: viral sequences binned using virsorter ...
GAAGAGATTCGTTACGTTGCCGAGTCGTTAGATGAAAGTCTAGCTGGTTTGTATTCCGTATTAACCCAAGAACTACAACTACCTTTAGTTCGTAGGTTGATATATATAATGCAGAGAACAAATAAAATTCCTGACTTTCCTAAAGGAGAAGATGGAAAAGATTTAATAATGCCTAAGCCAGTTACAGGTTTAGAAGCTGTAGGTAGAGGAGACGACAGAAATAAATTAATGGACTTTATTGGAGCTGCAACAGATACGTTAGGCAAAGAGACAATAGAAAAGTATATCAACATGGAAGAAGCATTAAGAAGGTTAGCAGCAAGTAGTTCTATTGATGTAACTAACTTAGTTAAGACTCCTCAGCAATTGCAAGAAGAGCAGCAAGCAGCAGCCCAGGCTCAGAAAGAAATGCAACAACAGGAAATGATGAGTAATATGATGACAAGCCCTGCTGCTGGCAAAATAGCAGATAACTTTACACAACCAGGTAGTCCTTATGGTCCCCAAGTCCAATCAGGAGGAGAAGGAGAGCAAGGTAACGCAGCCCTCCCCAACCTTAACAACATCCCAACCGCCACTTAGTAAAGCGGAAGTCACAACTGACTCTCCCGATCTCCCTAGAGAAATTACTATTACACCCGAAATGGTTGAGGAATTTAAAAACAATTAATTAATTAATTATGCCAGAACCAATTACTATTACCGACCAGGGTACACCTTCCTTATCGGAAGATAACCAAGCTGCATTAGATGAACTAAAGCAAGCTGAAGCGGATCTTGAAAAAGAGAACGCAGTAGCCCAGGAGGAACAATTAATAGGAGGCGAGTTCCAATCACAAGAAGATTTACTTGCTGCCTACCAGGAATTAAAAGCAAACCAAGAACAGTATCGTCCTCCAGGAGAACCACAAACTGCTCAGGAAATTTATGGAGAAGCAGTAGGTAACATTCTCGAAGAAGCTGGAGTTGATTATTCAAAGATGAATGATTACTGGCAAGAGAATGGAGAGATTACAGACAAGCATTACAAAGAGTTAGAGAAGGCTGGCATCCCTAGAGGAATAGTAGATGCGCATTTAAATGGTTTAAGAAATGAAGCTACTGTATTGCAATCTGATCTTATAGCTATTAAGAATACATACGGAGGAGAAGAAGCGTTTACTGCTATGCAGTTCTGGGCTAGAGATAACCTAACTGATGCAGAAAAAGCAGCTTACTCTAAAGGAATTAATGGAGACTTAGAGACAGTTAAGTTAACTGTTGCTGGACTTCATGCCAGGTACGCAAACTCTGTAGGTAACGAGCCTGATCTAATCTCTGGTAAAGCTGCAACTTATTCAAGTGATAAGTTTGAAAGTACTGCTCAATTAGAAGAGGCAATGAATGATCCTCGATATAAGAAAGATCCAGCCTTTAGAGCTAAGGTTGAAGATAGATTAAGTAGGTCTAGTATCTTCTAATGAAATGCACTTGCTTCCATTGTGGAACAGAATTGATTTGGATAGGGGACGAGGACTCAAAGGATGAAGCATACCAAAGTGTATCCATCCTTGAGTGTCCTAAATGTAAATCTATTTTAAAATCGTACTTACCTAGCTAAAACCTAAAGCTGTTTTTGCAGCAGCCAATTCAGTAGCATCTGTAATCTCAGTTAGAGTACAGGTGCTATTTGCATATTTAGTAGGAAGAAAACCATCTTCAGCATATAGATAACCTATATCGTCACGCAATACATATAACTTTCTAGACGCTGGATCTGTAAGGTTTAATCCTCTACCCCATGATTCCATCTTTCCTGTAAGTTCGTACTTGTAAAACTTTGTCCAAGTAGCTTCAGATATTCTGGTTATTGGCATTTTAGTTTGCACCTCCTATAGCCCATTGTGGTATGAAGAAACCATGGCTGCTGCCTTTGTTTCCAGTTTGCTCATAGCCATTGTAACCTCCGACATAATATTGTCCACTCTTACCTATTATCTGCCAAGCATTTTCAGTATATGTTTGACTTGCTAAATGACACCATCCTCCTTGTGCTACTGGCTCTGGCTGTTGGAATACAGGAACGAATGATGTAACATACTCGTTGGCATTATTGAAAGTATCCTGACTATCATCTTCATAATCATCAGATGGAGAGTAAGACCAATGACCAGCTATGAACAATGAACCATATTCATCTATCAAAACAACTCTTCCATAATCTTCATTGTGATAAGCCCAAGGTAATATCTCTGTTATTCTTCCTACTTTAAATTTATTTTTATTAGCTCCAGTTTGTAAGCTATCTAATGTCATGTCAGTAGTTTCATTAGGTCTGTTATTGTTACCAGTTGATTGATGGTAGTCTCCCATATCTCTAAATTTAATCTCAGCACCGAACCAGTTACCTTGCGAACTAGCAGTAGCACCATGAGTGATTGATACGTTTGCTCCATAACGACCATAACTATTAGATCCAGTAGCATATACTTTCTGCGAATGACCTGTTGTACCGCCATCAGTTATGAAATATATAGTATGTCTTTCGGCTTGACTTATTGCCATGTAGATAACTTTCTGGTTATTGCTATTCCATAAGGTAGCAGCATTAGTTAACTCGACAAAGCTAGTAGCATTAGCCGAAGATGTATGATAAGCACCACAATAGATTCCATAACTTTGTCTTGTACCAGCAAAATAAACTTTACCTTCATCAGTTAAGACCCAAGTCTTACCTATGTCGTCATCCCCTTGAGAACTAAATACATGAACAACTTTTTTGTTTTCCAGGAGTGAACCCGATACTGCTGTTATTTCTATTGGTGCATTTTGTTGTGTTGTATTGCCAATACCTAATTGACCATCAGCGTTTCTACCCCAACCCCAAAGTTTACCTGTTTCAGTAATAGCAAAGAAACTATTGTAGTAGTATCCACTACCTGTCATGTATATAATCTTTTCGTTACCAAAAAGACTCATAGGCATTTCTCTATTAAAGTAGTTATTACTTGTAGTTCCATCCCCTAAGACTCCGTATCCGTTATAACCCATTCTGTATAACTTACCTTCAGTACTTAAGAAGTAATACATACCATTAAAGTCTTGGGTATTTGTATCTCCAGTATGTGCGTCACATATCTGCATTTGCTTAATCTTCGGCATAGCAGCACCAGTAAGCAAGGTTGATGAGTTGTCGTAGAAGGTTACAGGAACAACAGCGTACCTAGTGTCAGTAGTTCCATCCCCTTTACTACCATCAACACCATAACCAGAAAAACCTACCATTCCATTTTCATATAAATAATATTTCTTAGCAGAACCACCATGCACTTGTAGTACTTTTGGTTTAGTTACAGTTGGATTGCCATCAGCATCTAGATAACCAAGATCATTACCATTCATATCTGTAAGAAATTTAGCGTAATCTGAATCTCCAGCTAAAGCCTTTCTCCAATATAAATCCAATCTATGATTTGCTCTAAGAGGATAATTAAAAGTTGCGTTCCAAGTATTATTAGCACCAAGTCCACCACCATAGTATTGTCCTTGAGTACCATTCGCATACATATTTCCTCCTTGTAGGTAGTCTCCGTTTTTACTTAAAAGTCCGAACTGTCTATAGCCACTAGCAGAGAAAGTTCCATATCTACAACCACGACCAGATTTTTTCAAGTATGAAGGTAAAGGCCAAACAGATTCTGTATAAATATTAACGTCATCATTAGGCCATAGACTTTGATGAGGTCTTTTGTCTGGTCTGGTTTCAGAATTGTAAGTACCAGATAATTCGTAATTACCTCCTTCCGTCCAGGCTGGCTCTCTTGCAGGGTCAGTTAAGGTTAATGTTTGTACGTCATTCTGGTTAGCTTCATTTCTTATAACAACATTAGCCAAAGAACTATTGGCTGCTGGAGTATAAGTAATCGAACCTCCATTTGTAACTGATTGCGGTTGAGCTGTGCCATCAGTTATTCTTCCTCCAGAACCAGCACCACTATATCCAGATGCACTTGGATCTTTAATAGAATAAGTTAATCCATCAGCAGGGAATGTAAATGTATAAGATTTACCTTTAGCTATTTTTACAGCGCCAGCGTTGTATGGATCACGATAAAGGGCTGGAGTACTTGGCACTCCATATCCATTAGTTATTGTTCCATTAGACATTCCACTATGAACGCTGCAATTATATTTAAAAATTCTTAGACCTATTGGATTAACTGTCCAGGTTATACTTGCGCCAGCCTGTCCAGGTGTACCACTTCTAACAATCCCTGCTCCTGTTTCGTCATAAATATCTGGATAAGAAGAGCCATCCCACCAAGCAAAAGCTAAAACATGACCTGTATTAGTTGCGTCACTAACATCAAAAGTAATTACATGACCCACTTTCGCTACAATAGTAGGTCTTTCAACTGTACCTGTAATACCTGTTCCACTCATATGAAACTGATCTTGACCACTTACTGCTGCAACAGTTACTACATAGGTAGGATTTGCATAAGCAGGGTTATCATCCCCAACTAGAAAATGACTTCTTGATGAAGCTGATAGATTAACTGGCTGATATACATAGTTTCCTTGATTTGCTATATCTTCGTTTGGTGTGTCAACAGCGGTTAATCTTGAACCTATTACTCCAATAGGTAATCTTTTGTTAGTAGCGCCATCATTGTCTCTTACTAATAAATCTCCAGAAGTAGTTAAAACATCAGCACTAGGAGCATTATTAAATAATGCCATTGTTGCTGAACTTCCAGATACTTGTGCAGTAGGAGCATTTGTTTTTACTGATTCATTATTATCGACTATTACGACATAAAAAGCGTTGTTATATGAAACTATTTCTCCTCTGTAATATGTAACTCCACTTGTCCATGCTCCCTTCATTTCAAAACCAGTACTCATATAACTAAAACTTGAGTTAGCTTTTGGATGTGTACTGTTATTGCTTGGTACTGCTACTGTTACAACAAAAGAAGCACCGCCATAAGAAACTACGTCATCAACTTCGTATGCGGTTGCGGTAGCCCAAGCTCCTTTCCAATTAAACTTGAGTTTACCTAAATCAATTTGTGCCATGATTAAATGTCTAGAATTAAATGCCCATTACTAAGGCTAAACTTGGGAGCATTAGGAGCAGAAGCAGCCAATACATCTTCGCCTAAAAAATAGGCATGACTAGCTCCATTCTGTATGAAATCCTCTGCTTTGTAAACAGTAGTATCATTGGCTGTATTATAAATCATTCTCAACATTCCGCTAGCTAACCTTTGGAAACCTACAAATATTGATCTTCTTGCTAAATTTGCTGCTGTAGCTGCGGATGTTGCAGCACTTGTGGCCGAGTTTGCTGCATTGGTGGCCGAGGTCGCTGCATTTGTCTCAGAGGTGGCAGCTTGGGTGGCTGAAGCTGCTGCTGCATTTTGAGATACCTGGGCTGATCCAATTCCAGAAGTAAGCTGAGATAAATTAACTGCATCATTTGTATCTGTTCCGTTAGCTACATTTGTAATTCTATTTGTACCAGCGTTCATTGCGCCAGTTAAAGGTATAGTTCCATCTGCTTTAAAAAATCCAGCAACTAATCCATCTGCATAATTTTTAGTTGCAGCATCTTGAGCATTAGTAGGATTTTGTACATTAATTATTGGATTATTACTTGCATCAAGTCCAACTGTAGTGAAGTTAATACCAGCGTCAGTATCGTCTTTTGCTTCCTGGAGTCCATACAATAGCTGCAATACAGCAGTATCGAGGTCACTAGCTGTAAGAGTTGAACCATCTACAAAATCCACCAGGGCATTAAGCAATGGAGTTTCTCTACTAATTAATATTTCTATTCCTGTTTTTGGTGCGCCTGTAGTTTCTTGTTCATTAGTTGCTACAGAGTTAAGAGCTGCAAATTCAATAGTAGTGTCGTTTATATATACAAAATTAGTATTAGCTATTTGATTTAAAGATACGACAATGTGATCCTTTTTAACGTATGGAAAAGGGATTTGAAATTGTCTTGTAGTTCCGTCTCCAGAACCAGTAAATTGAGCAAAAGGCATTAACCTGTCCTAACGTCTGTGTTCACTATAGATCGCCATGCTTCGATCTGATTTGGGAAATCATTTCTTACTTGGCTTACCTTTCTATTCTTTATAACATTTAAGTTGTCTAAATGCTTTAAATGAGGGTATCTTTGTTTCATTATTATTCTTGCTGCCAGCCTATACTCCTCTATTATAGCTTTTACTGCATTTAATTTATATAAAGTTTTAGAGTTTAATATTGCGTCACTAGGTACACCATCCCTATTAAGATTCGGGTCGTAATCAGGTAAACTTTTGTATTCATCTGACCTAAAGTATTGTTCTAATTTTTGAGATAAAGTAAGTCCTTCTTCGTTTCTAACTTCTTTAGTCATTATTTTCCTAAATTCCATTAGTTCCTGATTAGACATTACATATCCTGGAATAGCTAAACTGTTTTTAGTACTAAATCTTGGGTATGCTCCTTCTCCATGCAACCTTGATAGTTCTTTGTATATAATTCCGTTCCTTTCTTTGGTTGGTCTAAACATTGCTAAAGGATGTATGTTCATCACTAAAGCTCTAAGTAAAGGATTGTTTATTCTTTCTGCGCCAAAAGCATAATCATATACTTGTGGCTCTCCGAATATAGGATCAAGTTCAACTACTCCTCTTTCTGGATCACTTTGAAGCCCTGGAACACCAGAAAGTATTTCCCTCCAAAGATCAGTAGCAAAAGCAAATGGTTGTCTTTCTCCTTTTTGATTGGTATGTTCTTTTATCAAGTATCTTTTATTATCGAACCCTATCTTGGTTGTTCTTAATTGAGCAAGTGGCATATTAAAAAACCTAGCTAACGTCATTTCAAATAAATTTCTTTTCCCTGTTTGTCCATACCTAGAGCTACCTAAGTCATCATTACTTAATTCTTGTATTAAGTCTATAAAATTACCGACATTAGCCATTACACTTTTTCTAAAGTAACCTATAGTATTTTCTTTAACAGTTGATAGCAATGCTCTACCCATAGTTGCAGCAGCGTTTTTCGCTTGGTCAAAATCATCAAAAGTTCTAAAGGTATGAGCATTAGCTATGATAAATCCTTCTTGCAATGTATCGCTATAATCCATTTCTTCGTCTGAATCAAAAGCAGAATCAAAAGCCTCGTCTTGTGGCATCCTTTTTATAGCGTCAACATAACCACCTATTGCACCAAAAATAAAACTAGCTGTATCAAACATATCTAAGCTATACCAATGTGACCATTCATGTGATCCTGGTATTCTAAATCTTACTGCGTTTGGAGGTCTGTGCATATATCTATTTAGTTCTCTTCTATTTGCATTGCTAGGATCTGGACCACTAAATTCAACTAATCCTGTAGCTACAGCTCCTATTCCTATAGCAAATAATGTTTGGGAAGTGGCTAATTCTCCTAAAGCTCTTTCTCTTTGGAATAAATCTTCAGATGTAATATCTCTCCAATATGAGTCAACTATTCTATTTGTTGGTAAAGGTAGATGACGTAAAGCTGATTTAACCAAATTAAGAGGTGTTCTGTTTGTAGGAAAAACGACTCCCATAATAGGTGCAGTTTTAGTTAAATTTTTAACTCCCTGCGAAGGCGCATTTAAAAGATTTTGACCTAACCTATCTAATCCGTTTTCTTGTCCGCCAATACCTAAGAAACTAGGTGCAGTAGGTTGACTAGCATCTGTAAAGTAATCTAAGTTATTTTGATCTATGTCTTTTATGTAGGTTTCGGCAAACTCTAATATATCTTCTGGCTCTGTATATCCAAGCTCTTGCGCCCTTCTTATTCCGTATTCCATTGTTCTTTTATTTCTGTCTACCTTGATGTCGTCAGTAAAGTTTACATAGTCAATAGCCTGTCTAGCGTGAGTACTATCCATAAATCCACCTTTTACTATTGAGCCATCTGGCATTTCAACGTCAGCCATTGCCCTGGTTAGTGCAGCTTCAGCTTTCTTTTGCGCTTCTGCGTAAACTCTTGGATCATTCATGTCGAAACCAGCTTTCATTTTCAAGAAAAGCTCTTGCTCCATAAGCCTGGAAAATTCATAAGCTGGCGCAACAGACATACCAACAAGTGTGTCCAAGCCACTCATTAACCTTGAAGCTCCAGAGGTCGCAGCTAAACCAATTCCTCTACCAGCTCCTTTTACACCTTTAGTGACATAGTGAGTCATTAAAACTAAGGGATTTGTTGTCGCGGTTGTATATTTTGCAGGAACTTTTTTGCCTTTACCTAACATTCTCTGCGCCTCTCCCTCTATATCTTGTTGGCTATACATATCAAATCTTCTTATTTTTGGCGCTTTATTTTTACTTAATCTTGAATATGTACTATTTTCCATGTAACCCTTATTAATATTTCCAAAAACTTCGTCATGTTTTATAGCTGATAAGGCAAGTCTGAAAGCGTATGACGTTCCAGTAAACATTCTTAAATACATTGCTAAGTTTAATTTTTGCCTCATTTCCGCCATTTTTGCTCCTTCTATATCTCCAGCTTTTAATGCTTTTCTTTTTGTATAACCAGCACCCATATATTGTGAATATGGCAAAGTCATTGCTCTAAACAAACTACCGCCTAAAACTTTTCCTAAAGTCGAACTATTTAAGAAAATACCATTTCTTGCAACAGCAGCTATTTGCTCTTGAAGCAATTTACCAGGATATAGAGTATCTAAACCTTTAGCAAAATGGCTCATAAAATTATCAAATGACGCTGTTCTGTCTTTATAGAGATATAGACTTTCTGCAATAACATCTAAAATAGCTTGAGCCTGTTGAGTCGGCTTTCCATTCATAATTGAATCATAATCTTTTTTGTCCATTAATTTTTTAAATATATCCTCCTGTTCCAGTACAGCTTTCTCAAATGATCCTGGAATAGAAGCCTGGTATGGTATATCCAATCCTTCAACTTCCGCAGCTTTTGAATTAATTATTATATTTGCCTGGTTTGAGTCTGGAATATAGATCATATCTCCCTGCTGTCCAAACTCAAATCCATCAAGTCTTACTCCTTGATATTTTTTCTTAGCTAAATAATCAAATAATACTGATTTTTGTTTGTCAGTTAATTTATCTCCCGATACTGCACCAACTCCTTCAACATCAAGCTCTCTAAATAGTTGAGATAAGGTTTTGTTTTGTGATGTTAAATCCAAAATAAGCATAGTTGCTGGCACTTGACCTTCAATTACACCTCCTGTAACTCCAGGTTCACGACCTTCACTAACTGACTTAAAGTATGTACCTTTACCAAGTCCTTTATCTTCAACCATTCCACCTTTTTCAACTCCTTCTTGCAAGGCTTTACCGCCAGCTCCTAGCTTGGGTTCTTGTATTTCAATCTTTGCATAAGGCTCGATAAACATTTCTTGTTTGCCAAGAAAGTCCATTTGTTGCATCCTTAAATACTGAGCTGAAGGTCTATTAACCTGAGCTATAGCTGTACTTATTTTCATTGCATCTTCCCATAGGCTTATCAATAACCTCTTTGAAGTTACATCTTGTGGATTCATCTTCACATCTAGCGCTACTTGTTGCATTTGCATAACCTGTGCGTCTCTTTGCAATATGACAGCAGCCTGAGCAACTTGTCGCTGTAAAGCATTTGAATCTCCATTCATAGCTTGCTTATGCAAGTTAAATATTTCCTCTGTTCTGTAACCATTTTCCGCAACAACCCTAGATGCAAGCCTGGTAATTTCCTCTACATTAAATGAAGGTACATTTGTAGCATCTTCTCTACTGCCAATTTGTTCAAATAAAGTATTCTCTATAGCTTTGTTGTTTGCAATAAGATCAACTTGATCGGTAGGAATATAAACTTTACCTTCGGGGTTTTGCCTTCTATTAATTAACCTTCTATATAGACCTGTCATTGCTTCTTCAATACTCATATCTCCATCACGAATAGCTGTCTTTATAGCTTCTAAATTTCCAACAAATTCATCTGGATCTAACTCAAAACTTGCTGGTTCTGGAGCTGTATTAACTGGTAACTTATCAGCTCTTGGATTCCTTCGTGACAGCCTACCTTCTTGCGCGTCTCTGAATACATCTTTATATGTTGCGTATCCATATCCCTGTAATTTATTATTTACTTTGTCAAAAATTTCTTTTAGTTTTTCAAATGGCTGAAACCATGTAGGTTTTTTACTGAATGGAAGTTGATCGAAAACTGAAAAAGCAAACGCTTGGACTTCTCTTGAACTTAACCTTGAACCATCAGGAGCAAATAATCTTTTCTGAAATCTAGGGTAAAATGATGCGACTATTTCTCTTAATTGTGCATCAACTCTAGGACTATCTAATAAATTCTGCTCTTTAAAAGTAAGGTATCTATCTTGTATTCTATGAAAACACTCATGTCTTAATGTCTGCATCATTGACCCAAAATCTTGGAAATGACCTTTATAGGTCATAGCTAAAATAATTAAGTCTTTAACTGGTGTAGACCCAAACCTAAATGCACCTTTAGCGTTGCCAGATTTACCTATTGCACTAGGAGGTAGGCCATAATCTGCTGCTGTTTTTGCAGTTACTTTAGGTTTAATAGCGTCAACAAGACGTATGTTTTGAACATTTGCGCCAGCTATTTCTCTAGCTAAATCAACTAATTCTTGTGCTTGCTGCTCTGTCAGTAACGTATCTACATATACATGATCGTTACCCATATTTGTATATACGTCATCCTCTAAAGCAAACTCTAATTGTTCTGCATTTTTAGGATCAAGCGGATCAACGTCTTTAGGGTCTTTTGATTCTTGGTATTCTTTGTTGTATTTATCCTGGAGTTTTTTGTTTGCCTTTCTAATATTTTCTCTTTCAATACCTGGTAAATCTGCATCTAATTCAAAGTCTGCATCATCAACTCTAGGATCATTTTGTACATATCCACGACCATCAACATAAGTACCTTTCATTTTTACTTTGCCATCTGCATCTACATAAGTTTTCTTTTGTATTGGCTCTATCATTATGTCTGCATAAGCCATTGTATTTCTTACAGAAATAGCTCCACCTTTAGGACTTGCAACTTTTAATTGTTCCTTCATCCTCATATATGCTTTATGTCTTGATCCAGAACTAATCCCAAGTTCTTCTAAGAAAGCATTAAATTCAGCATCTTTTTTAGATTTTCCTTTCCATCTATTACCTGTAATATAAATAGCTTTATCAATATCATTAGCAAACTCAAGCGTATATTGACCATATCTAGGCTTTGCTGATCCAGCCCATCTAGTAGAACTGAAATCTAAATTAGGATATTTACCTTTTAAAGTTGGGAACATTAAGTCAAAACTTATATCATTTAATTCTTGAGCAGTATTAAATGTGTAACCGCCATCTGTTACATAGGGGAAAGTTTTTCTTTTTGTAGATGTTTGGCTAGCTGTAAGTACTTCTCCAATCTTTGAATGGTTTTTGTTTAAAGATCCATTATTAGCTTTTATTTCTTCTTTAATGCTCTTTATAGACTTATCTGAATATGTATCAAGCTCTGTTTGCTCATCAATAACTTTATCTATTTGCTCGTCTGGAATAGGATCAGGTCTTTCGTTATTTAATATATTCTGTGCTTTTGCGTTTAACTTAGCATCAACTTCACTTTGTACCCTTACTGGCTCAGATGCAACTTTAGTTAAAGGAGCATCATCTTGTCTCATGGTTGACATTATGAGATCAAAATTGTCCTTTACCAGCATAGTTGCTGATATTGGACCAGTTTTCATCTGCGCTGCTAGGTCATTTATTAAAGCGCTTGTGTCTGAAACTGTATAAGCTAATTCTTCAAACCTTGCAACAGCTTTTTCCGCTTCTAATTTTTTATCTATTGATTCGTCATAAGCTATTTTATTACCTTTGATTTGCTCAATAACAGCCTTTTTATTCTTTTGCGTTACTGCCTTTAGTCCGCTTATTTTTACTCTTAATTCTTTTAAAAATTGTTCAGCAATAGCTGTTATTTCTGGTAAGTTATTTTCCATTGACCATTTTTCTAGTCCAGGTAAAGTTCCTTCCGTAACAGTTTCTACTGTCCTAGTAGATGCCAGCATTACCTGTCTTATCCTGTCTCCACTAAACTTTGGATTCTTAGCATATTTGTTGTAAACAAAATTAATTGATGTTTCACTAGCTCCTTCTACAGAGCCTAAAGCTACACCTTTACTAAAAGGCAATTCTCCAGAACTAACTTTGTCTAATAAATATTTAGGCAATCTTGATAATTGATTACCTTCTATCATTTCTCTACTTGTTAAAGTTATTCCTTTTGTTGCTAATTCTTGTAAAGTGTCGCCAGAACTCTGCATATATTTAGCAACGTCTAATGATGTTAATTTTCCTCCTGTTGTACTTTGAGCAAGGTTTCTTAATACTGCAATTTGCTGCGCCTCTTTAACAGTTCCAGCTTGGATAAATCGAACATCTATTTCTCCTATTCCTGATCTTTGGGCGAGGTCGAGCCTGTTGTGACCATCAACAACATAAATTTTGTTGACCTCTCCAAGTTCTCCTGTTGTATCTCTCCATACTGACAACAAATCTGCCAAAGTAGGATCAAAAACTTCTACATCTTTTAACGAACCACTAATACCTCTTTTGTTAATTTTGCCAGCTTCTTTTGGTTGAAATACATCTGGTCTAACAATTATATCTGATAGTTTTAATTTAGAAATTTCGCTACTTAATGGAGCAGCCAAGCCAACACTTTGTCCTAACTCGTTGCTAAAAGTTCTATCTTCGTCAGGTCTAATTTGCGCTTGTATTTTGTTTTCTGCTATTAAATCTTTAGCAGCACTTCCAAGCTCTTTCATTTTCTTTTTAGCTATTTTTTCTGCTTTTACAGCTTCTTTTTCTAAATCAATTTTTTGCTGCTCTGTATATCCTGTTTCCCATTCTGGCTTTCTTTGGTATTGACCATAATGTTCCTGTATATCTTTCTTAGCTTTTGCTTTTGGATTATTTATTTTTATTCTATTTGTTGTTGTATTGTCGTCATTAAGTTCTGGTAAATCTGCATCTACTTCTTCTCCTTTTTCTATCTTAGTTTTTGCTTCTAATTCATTTTTCTCTAATAATTCTTTTTGTGTTTTTTCATAGAAATTTCTAGCTTCTAATTCTTTTCTGATGCGATATGCGTTATCTATAGCAGCATTAGCTAGTTTCCATTTTGCCAAATAAGTAACTAATGGTTCTATAACTCTTGCTTGTGTTGTGTCTATAAGAGAAGCTAGAGTATTTTTTGCTAAAGAATATCCGTAATCTTGCGCTGTTTTTGCATTTATACTGTTATCCAATAAAGACATCTGAGAATATCTGCCTGGATTAAGTCCTGGAAAAGTTCCTTTTGTAAATCCAATTCCGAATTTTGTTGGTGTTGTTATTGCTTTACCACCGACACCAAAAGCAATTCCCATAGGTATGCCATTGATAATCTCGTTAACAAATATAGATTTTAATTTTGCTTCTATATAATTATCTTCTAGCCTTCCGTTATTGTTTATAGCGTCTGGTAATAAATTATCCGCTAAAGAAGGCTGATATGGGTCGCCTATTAATGTCTCAGCTATAAGAGAGTTTCTTGCTCCTTGTATTCCTTCTTTAATAAGAAATTTTGAAACTTTACTTACTCTTGGCATATTGCCTGTCATCCAAGCAATTGCTCTAGCAAATTGTGGAGATCCAGCTTTTGCCTTATTAAATACGTTAACTGCATATACATATTCGTCTGGTATTCCAGGAGTTAAAAATTTAGCAGCAACAAAAGTTACAAAGAAAGGAGCTGCTTCTCCAGCAAACGTAACCGAAAAATCTGCTACTGGTCTACCTGTATCTCTTACTGGAAAACCACCAACAACTTCATCCATAGACTTGCCTTCGCCCATCAATAAACCCCAGTTCTCTCCACTTAATCTGGCTTCGCCACTCATAGGGTCAAGCTGTGAAATATTTTTTACAGCAAAAGGATCTTCCCCTTGTTGTATATCTTTAAAAACTGTTCTAGGGCTATTCCGAATCAAGCCAGTTTCCATAGCATCTAAAATGCTCATTCTGTTTTTTTTGCTACCTAATTCTCTAAAAAAAGCATTAATGTCTTTTTCAGCTATCCCTGCTCTTATTGCTTTTATCTTTAAAGCTGTTGCACCTACTGGATCTCCTGACAGCATTTCAGCCATAAAGCCAGGCATATCCTGTCTTAATGCGTCATTAACAGTATTAGTTAAACCGACAGTACCGCTAATAAAACCTCTATCTGCTATACGAAAAAGATCGCCTAAACTGTTCCTTAATCTATGCTGTCCTCTTAATTCTTCTGGAGCATATTCCCCTCCATAGTCTTTAGAAAAAATGTTTAACTTATCGTAGAACCCTAAAAATGGTGTAGATGTTTTTGTATCTTTTCGCCCTGGTTCTTGGAATTTCTCCATATAGTACTGGTCTGATTCTATCTGATCTTTGTTTATAACCTCTGGATTATAATTATTTACTTCTTCCTTGTTACTTTCATCAATTAACGTCTTGTTATCTTCATTGTAATTTTCATTGCCAAGCTGATTCTTTTTAAGTTGTTCATATCTTTCAAGATATTTAGAGGTAGCTATAAGCGCTTCTTTACTGCCACCTGGGTTAGCTGCGTCTAGTAAACTGTCTGTCATCTAATCTCCTAGCACTATGCTCAGTTGCCATGCCTCTATCTTATCTAATACTTCTGCGTATGTCTCTAATCCATTTAAAGTCTCTAAAAATGGCTGTATTTCTCCCCAATTTTGCAGCGCTTTAGGAATAGATTTATGAGTCCAATCAATACTAAAAGTTGGAGGGTTTGTGTCATGCCTAGTAACAGCTTCAGAATATTCCGAGTTTGTAAGTATAGAACCTCTAACCTGATCGTTAATTAAATCTCCAAACCTACCATTATATACAGTAGAAAGTTGACCCAATTCAAATAAAACTTCTAGTCCTTTTTGTGATTTTTTAAAAGAATTATTAAAATCTTTTATTATTTTATCAATTTCTTTTTTTAGATTTTGCTCTCCTTTTTCTGCTAAAAGGTCTTTATATACTTCACTTTCTGGATCTTGCATTTGCCTGATAAGGGCTATGTCATCTAAAGTAGTCTCTCCGCTAAATAAAATATTTTTTACAAACTGAATACTGCCTTTGCTATGTAAAAAATATGGATGAGGAGAATCTAAGTGATTTACAAATTCATAATTATCCGTTCCAGGGAATATTTCGTTAACATTAATTTTATCTAATTTAGCTATAAGGTTTTTATTGCTTCCATTTACAGGACCATATTCTTCAACAAATCCAAGTTCGTTAGTGTCTGAAGCATAAAAGAATTTTTTACCAAGACTATTATCTATATCTACTCCATAATCCTCCTTCATTATTCGTGCAAACGTGCCATTCTGTATATCCATTCTTACCTTATCCATTAAGTCATCTTTTGTAACATTTCCGTCTTTAGAAGCGCTTACTAAGTCGCTGTATGTGTCAGTAAGGTATTGATTTATTTCATTTGAATAGCTCCCCCATTGCGCCTTTCCTAATTCCAAACTAGCAGGGTTTAAGGCTTTGACCGCTTCAATAAACTCAAGTTCTAAATCATCATAAGCACCATCTAACACACTTGTTGTAGTTCCTTTTTGGATATTATTGTATTTATTCATCATATCTTTAGTTCTTCCGTAATTATTGACTAAAGTTTCTCCATAAATTGCCACCATATTCCTGTAGTTAGACATAAAAGTTCGGCATTGCTTTGTATCTCTGTTACCAGTTCGGTTACATGAAGTTAATTCCGCTTCTAGCAATCTAACGTCAGTAGTAAATTCTTGACCAGTTAACCCATAAGCTAAATCTGTTAAAGCGAGTTTTCTTTGTTGTTCTAATATTTGATATTGTTGGTTTTTTTCGCTAAAACTTAAATTTGAGTTCCTGATTTCTTCTCTTAATCTTTGATAATTTTCTTCAATCTTAGTTCTTGCTAATTTGTAAGCATATCTTACAGTACTGTCCGCTTGAACTACTCCTGGAGTACCTTCACTATTGTATGTGATTAAAGCATCATTTATACTTACTTGTTCTCCATTAACTTCAACTTTTATATCTTCTATTCCTACTTGTAATTCTGTCGAAAAATTACTTTCTAATGAAGTTTTATCGGCTTTGTTTAAATTATCTCTATCTTTAACAATATCTTCGACTATTTCTCTTAAATAAACTGTGCCTCCAAGAGTATTAATCCAGGCAAATTCTGGTTTAATTCTTGTTACTCCATCTTCAATTATCCATCTGTTACCTTCTGGACCAATAGCAATTCCGTTATAATCTTCTGTACCAAGAGCTAAATTTGAAAACTCTTCATAAAGAGATTCAGCATCTAAATTTTTATACAAAGGATTACGAGACAAACTTTGCCAAAGTAATTTATACATACTTGCTTCCGATTCTTTTGAAAGTCCTAACCTTCTTACGCTTGCTACTATCTTTCCAATTTGCGCGTTTAATTGAACAGGTGTTAAGCCAGGGTTTTCAAGTAAATTAATAGTAGAAACTATTTCCGCCTGCCCCATTTGTGTGGTTATTTCATTATAATTTTTTGTTTGATTTGCCCTGTCATTTAGTCTGTGTTGCAAAATTTGTGGCTGCAAATTGTTATGTTCAAAGATTCCTAATTTACTGTCTTTATATATAAAGTTGTTATATGCTTCCTTGTACCTAGGATCACTAGGGTCTAATTCCGCTAAAGTAACTTGCGCATAAATAGGAGTTACACCATCACTTTCAAACATTAATTCTCCTTTTTGGTCGCGAAGCTGTACTTTGTTTCCACTATCATCTATCTCGTCAACTGTCTCTTTTAATTTATATTGATCCCATTGAGTTAAGTTATCTAAAACTTTTCGTTCATTCGCTAAAGAAGTAATTGTATTTCTTAGTCGCCTATTGGATTCTATTTCTTGTAAAATCTTTTTTGCTTCCTCTATTTCTTGTGTTTTCTCTAAGCTAAACCCTTCTTCTCCTTCTGCCTCTAAAGGCTGGTCTATTATTTTGTTTAATTTATTAATAGTTGCCTGTAATTTGTCTGCTGGATTTATGTCTGTACCATTATTTTCAACTTGATATGTGTCAAGAATTAATGCAGCTTCCCTGTTAAGAACAGCTTGTTCTTTAACTCTTGCCTCTGTATATGCTCCAGGTAATTGTTCAAGCTCTCCTTTTAAAGTTTTAAAAGAATCAATCCAAGCACCAAATTCATTTGATTTAGCTTTTTTAGTGTCATCATAAAAACCTTTTACACTTGGCAAATCAAGTGTAGGTACTAGCTTTGGCTCGGTAGGAGTCGAATAAGTATTTCCATACCATCTAAAATTTTGTATTTGAGGAGTTTTAAATGATAAATCTACCTGGCTAACGTCTCCAGTACTATTGCCTCTTGCAAGTTGAGTTCGCTTCTGGTTTGCTTTTTTCTTGGGTTCTGCATCCCCTTGAGTGTAATTTAGTTTTTGTTTTGCCATTAAATTACCTCAAAATCTACGTCTAATTTACTGTAATCAACAGCTAAATAGCCATTAATTCTTGAAATAGCATCAGGTTTGCTAGTAACCAGATCATGTGCCATTACCCCTCGATAACGTGTTCCAGGGTCACTCTTGTAATTAAATTCATAAATTGGATAACCTTTTGGAGATTCGCCTGTCCTAACTATATTCTCCTTAAGTCTTATGTCACTTGCTGTAGGAGTATTAGCTTCAATTACAGATTGGTTAGCCTTAACACCATAGTAAGTGTTAAATCCACCAACAGCAGCACCAGCCATACCAAGTGCGTATGGACCAAAACTAGGCTTGGGTATGCGTAGTGGTTTAACTGGATCAAGATAAGTTTTCTTAAGATATGTTCTGGCAGATCCCCTTCGAGAAGCCCGATCAGCTTGTGCATCAAGTCTCTGCGTTTGAGATCCTTTAAGCGCAAATGCAGCATTTCTATTTGTCACAAAATCGGCTGCTGCTCTCGATCTTTCTATCTCAGCTAAAAGAGTCCAGGCATTTTGTCCAATACGTTGTGACGCTACTTCTCCTTTTTTCTGTAATGCTTGTTTCCCTCTCTCTGTTTGTTCTTGCGCTCTCTGTTCTTGTATCTGTTGCTGCTCCATAGTAATCCTGGTTGAATCTCTTTCATAAGCCAGGTCAGCCATAAATTCTGTATGCTGTATAAAGTCCTCATTCATCTGATTCCTAACATCTTCGGTCATTCTGTTTGATTGCGTCTGCAATAATTGACTTTGATAATTAAGATTATTTTGTGCATTTTGAAAAGCAATATTAGATTTGGCTTGTTGATAAGCCATGTATTGCTGTCCTATTCCTAAAACAGCAGATGTTATTCCTAGCGCAACTGGACCACACATTAGTTAAATTTTGGCAAATTCATAAAAGAGACGACCCTCATACCCAAATGTAGCGTGTTCTTTGATGATTGAGAAACCCATGTACTTAATCCATTTTACATGAGTTGTATTTCTTGCATCTACATAATTAAATAATATTGGATAATTCATTTTAAATTTATCTAATTCTATTGGAGAGTTGCGAAGAAAGGCTCTTACGTCTTGATAATCGCTGGTCATAGTTCTATGTCCTAACATCCATATCTTCCCCATATTTTTTCTAACTGGTATTACTCCATACATCCCCATAATATTTCCTTTGCGCCCTACCATAGTCATGCAAGGACTACTTCCAAAGAAGCAATATATAAGACTACTTTTTGGTTCACTTCCAGAATATGCGTATATCTCTTCTATATCTTCTTGTCTCATATTGTCAGCAACTTCTACTATGTCGTTAGGAACTGACCTCCGCCAATGGAATTTACCTATATTCGTCTTGCTCTGCTGTGTAACCATCCTTCCCATTCTGCTGATTGAATACGACAAGGTAGTGGGCTATCACTCAAAATCTCAACTTTTGTGTCGTTATTTTGAGCCATAACTGGCACTTTGAATTTACCTGTTAAGAAAGGTGCTTGACCTAACGCTGGAGGATTCTGACCTATTATAAATCCATTATAAGGGTAAGTAAAAGAAGATCTACCTCTTGGACTA
>VTLG01000189.1_pt1 | contig 19153 bp, 13 predicted proteins | sample 4694571 | NCBI WGS metagenome assembly VTLG01 (sample SAMN12604809, study PRJNA352737) | marine metagenome | biome: ENVO:00000447; feature: ENVO:00000209|ENVO:00000569|ENVO:01000036; material: ENVO:00002151; isolation source: viral sequences binned using virsorter ...
GCCAGTAAAACCAGGGCTGATGACTTTGCGCAGTTTTGTTTACGGCTTATAAGAGAGATGCCTATATTGCAATGCTTAGAACCTGATAGAGAAGAACAACGATCTGCAAGCAACAGGTTTGATGTAAGGCCAGCTATACCAGATCAGTCGGCATCTGTAAAAAGTGTGGGTGTTTTTGGGCAGTTAACAGGTAGTCGTGCAGATTTAATTCTGGCAGATGACTGCGAAGTACCTAATACAGCCTGGACAGTAGGCATGAGAGAGAAACTTATGGCTTGTGTCGGAGAGTTTAACGCTATTCTTAAACCTGGTGGAGATATTTTGTTTCTAGGTACACCGCAGACAGAAGAAAGTATCTACAACAAACTACGAATGAGAGGGTACGATTGCAGAATATGGACAAGTCGTTACCCTAAAAAACCAGAAAAGTATGGAGATGCGTTAGCCCAGGTAATTTTAGAGGGATGTAAAGAAAAACAAGGTATGCCTACAGACCCTGACAGGTTTTCTGAGATCGATTTACTGGAAAGAGAAGCTAGTTATGGTCGATCACAGTTTGTTTTGCAGTTTCAGTTAGACACTAGTTTGTCAGATTTACAGAGATTTCCGTTACGTTTATCAGATTTAGTCGTTATGGAGGTTGATGACCATGCACCAGAGAAGATTGTATGGTCGCAAGGTGCAGAATATAGGATAGGAGACTTGCCAGCTGTAGGATTTAGTGGAGATTACTACCACAGGCCAGCATTTATACACGGAGAATGGCTAGAGTTTGACGGATGCGTGATGTTTGTTGACCCTTCTGGTAAGGGTATGGATGAAACTGCATACGCTATAGTCGCTCAACTAAACGGAAACTTGTTTGTCCTGGAGGTAGGATCGTTTAGGGAAGGATATACAGAACCTGTACTAGAAGGGCTTGCACAGGCGGCTAAAAGACAGGAGGTAAACTTAATCATCCTGGAGGATCAGTTCGGTCAGGGGATGCTACAGAGCCTTCTACAGCCATATCTGCGTAGAATATACCCATGTACTGTAGAACCAGCTAGAAGTAACGTACAAAAAGAGCGAAGAATTATAAATGCACTGGAACCTGTGATGAACCAACACCGATTAATAGTCAATAGGTCGGTCATCGAGAACGATAGTAAGGCAAAAGATGAAGATAGCGTAGAGACACACCTGTCATATCAGTTGTTTCATCAACTAACACATCTAACTGTTGATCGTAACTCTTTACAACATGACGACAGACTCGATGCTTTGGCTGGTGCAGTCGAGTATTGGAACGATTCTTTAGCTATTGACGAAGAAATAGCTATGCGTGAGCGAGACATGGAGTTGTTAGATCTTGAAATTGCTGCTTACAATGGGGATATAGAAGGAGCATTAGATGCACGAATTTTGGGAATCCCGCTGGATGAGCTTCCGCAAGCGGAAACAGAAGAAGGATGGATTGAATTACAAGGATTTGAGAATCAGAGCCTGGGTAATTAGAATACCTGGAGCGTATATAGGTTTAGATGAAGTACAAAACATAGGATTTCAAACAGTTATCCAGGCATACAATGAAGAAGAGGCAGTAAAACTGGCATCACACAATAGACAATGGGAAGAGCTTAACTTTCCTGTTACCTGTTTCCAGGTATTTCCTAAAAATCCTACAATAACTAAAGTCTAGGAAATAATTGTTGCTCTAGAATATCTACTGCACGATCATCCAATGTATTTGTGGTCTGCTTACAGATTGCACGAAGCAAATCTACCACCAGGCGTTTCACAGCAGTCGTAGAAAAGAACTGCAAAAGCAAAGGTTTTAGGATTTTTAACATACTTTAAAGTGCTAATACTTTCCAAACATACCAATATTTGCTAAGTTTGGCACATTGCTGCCTAAATAAGCAGTGGTCAACAGCTTACTCCTCACACACTAAGGCAGTTTTTTTATTATGGAAGAACAAGAAGAAAAAGAAGGTACTGATTGGGCTGAACTTTTTGGTCACGCTGTACGATTTATGATTCTTTGTTGGTCGCTTGCAATGATGACCCTTGGATACATGGACAAGATTCGTAATGATGGAGCGTTCCTCGCAGGTCTTACGTCTGGGGTCTTAGGCAGCTATGGTATAAGCGTAAACAAAAAGAAACCCACAAACGCTGCTAAAATAGTAGACAACAAGGACACTAACGTAGGTATCAAATGAAAAAACTAATCCCATTTTTGTTTTTGATTTCAAGTCCGGCCTACGCTGACATAACTCATTCTATACAATCAGTAGCTTCAGTAAGCACCGTAGCAGCTTCAGCAACAAGTGAAAGGATTTCAGCCAGTATTTCTGTAGCTGGTACTAACGTTACACCAAAAGCAAATACAGTTGCAGGGCAAATTGGTTCTCTTGATTTAGCTGATGCTGGTATCACTAATGGAGTTCCTACTGTTGACTACGATACTAGTTTTAATGTTGTAAATGAAGGGGATGCTTTTTCTGTATCGGAAAGCTACATTCAAGCGGATGCAGTACCAAGTTTACTGTCTGCTACGGTTACTAATGGTGTTGTTCCTTCATTACCTTTACTTGGCAAAAACACTGTAGTCTCTGGAGGAGATGTTGGATCTGTAGCTATTACATTGGATAGTGGACAAGCATTGACAGTAAACCTAGCTGATATGGGTGCTGGTACAACTGCTACACTTCAATCTACTATTACCCTCGGCCTTGATTAATGAAATGGTTTCTATGCCTGTTTCTTACAGTGCCTAGTGCATATGCAGGCAGTATCACACCAAGATTTACAACAGGCCAAATGGAGTCATCCAGTCGTAGCGTATCTACAATTCAAGAAACGATTGTTACTGAAAATTATAGAACAGGTTTCAGCTATACAGTACAAGGCCATAATATTAAAACAGACTCTTATATCTCACCTGATGCGACATATACAACAAGTCAGAATACAGGAAATGGAGCAGTTAATTTTCAATGGGTAACACCAGAATTAACAAGCAAACCTCAGTGGACAATAGTAACGGAAGGTTCGGATTTTTCTTTAGTAGAAAACTTTCTCGCCCCAGGATTAGATGCGGTATCAGTAATAAATCGAACTCAAACCATAGAAACCCAAACAACTTCCTTAAGTATCTTTTCCCAATAGGATTACTGTTTACAAGTCCTATATATGCTAGTAATACAATATCTAGCCCTTCAGCATCCAGTTCTGGAACCGTTATCAATAATGGCTACCAAACAATAAATGGAAACTTTCCTACTCATAGATTTTCAAATGGAATACAATGTCAACTTCCCACTTTGGCTATCACTCCCTTTGTCACTAAAGGAGAAAATTTTTCCCTTCCAAGAAGTACAATCTCTCGAACCAATATTTATGACACTGCAAAAGACAGTGATACAGGCCAGTTGCTTAATCCTGGGGACATTTTATATGTTGCAGAACAGGAAAGATTAGATCAAACAGTATATAACTTAAATTATGGAATCACTGCTAGTTTTCAAATACCACTTGGAGGTGGAGGTTTTAACAAGGAATGTTTACAAGCAGCACAGACTTATAGAAAATATCAGGAATTTATGCTTGATGCAAAAAAATTAGAGGTTAATCTTAATCGTCTTAAAATATGTGCCGAGCAACTGAAACTTGGTGTTAAGTATGTAGGAGAAGATGCTGTTAGCTGTAGAAATGTTGTTTTAACAACTGTGCCTAATCAAGTATTACCACATACTCATAAATTAAAGCAGTAGACAAGCACGGTTAGACTTGCCTACCTAGACGCCCTATCCATTGCCGTGGCGAATAGGGTATTTTTATTTTACCTTTTCTTTTTTCTTATTTGTAAGTTTTTTTATAATATTTTTTATCAAAGGTTTTACGACATTAAGGAGTAATGGAGTAGTGGCAGCAACGCTAGCAATAATAGCAGTACTAACAAGCTGTGGAGGATTCGGTATGTATTGATCTTTGAAGGGTACGTCTTCATAAAGAGTGATACATTCAATTCCATCTTCTCCCCTTTTATGGCCTTTTACACGCTCCAAACGCTTTTCATTAACAAAACTTCCTACTCTTAAATCTTTTTTACCAGGACAGGGAGGTATTTCTATTGTTTCTTTCTTTTCTTTTTTCTTTGGAATGACAGGTCTATATTCTGGCTGTTGTATAGACTGCGTAGGAGTTACTGTTTTTATAAGTTTACTTGGATCGTATTCTATTGGATTAAAAGAAGGCATCTCTCCTTCTGGACAAGTTATATATGCATTTCTATCGTTATATAAAATACTGGGATTTTTTGTTATCTCTAAATCTCTGTGATATAAATTACAGCCTGGAATATTACCTGTTAAAACGTGTTCTATTGTTAAGGGTGTTTCTGGTATATCTATCTTCGGTATTTTTATTTTAGGTACTTTAATCGTAGGCACAATTCATTTGATAATTGGCAATGATGGGCCTGTTACTTTTGGTAAACCCTGATCTAATACTTTGGGCATCATTCCAGAAACATTATCAAGAATTTCATTCATTACTTGGCTTTTAAAATTTTCAGATGTTAAGTACTTGTAACCAAAGTACGCTCCACCACTCATAGAGGCTACCATTACAAATGAGATAATACTTAGAATTTGACAAACTCGATTAAGCATATGATTAAAGAAGCATTTTTAAAAGCATTAATGCCTGTCACAATTATAACTTTTTGTGGAATCTGTGCATTAGCACCACTTTATGTAGGACTTTCTGTTATTTCTACGAAGGTACACCAGAAAATACAGTAGGTGTTTTTGTTGAATCTAAAGAAACAATATCCCAAGTTACAGCCATGATAAAAAATAATTTTTAGTAATAGTTTAACTTTATTCTACAACTTCGCTAGGAGTTGCAGCACCTTCTTCTTCTCGTAACTGATCAGTCAGTTCTGCATACTGTGCATTTTTAGCTTGAAATTGTTGATACGTTTGAGCATTTTCTTGCTGTAATTTTTCAATTTCTGTTTTCATAGAATTAAACTTATCAGCAAGAGCTTGTGCTTCTGCTTTACGTTCTTCGCATCTTTCAGATAATTTTGACATAAAATTTTTGTAATTAATTTAGAGCTTAACTTTTCAAAGATATAAATGCAATACGGTTTAAGTGTCAGATTTTGCTGCTATAAGTTGTGCTTTGTATGAATCTTTTACGGCTTGTGTCCAAACTAGATTACATATTGCAGATATTTCTGTTGGTTCTGCTGATATATCTGTATCAACAAAATTGTCTGAGTCATCTATTCCACCGCAATGTAAAACATACCTTTCATAAGATCTTGTTAATTCTGTGCCATCTTTTTTGATGACTGTTGCTTTACGGACTTGCACCGCTTTATAAGTTCCAACGACTTCTATTTTGTCGTATTCAGTTGATTCTGTTAATGCCATTAGGATTAATCTCCGATTAAAACAGGTTTAGGCTTAGTTTATAGACTTAGCTTCGGTCTATCCGTCTGTTAAGTATGAAAAATTAACAAGTATTTCATTAGCACCAGAAGTAAATGTTGAAATTGGTATCGATGTCCAAACTGCGTTATCTTTTGATTGAAATAATCTAAAGAAACTATTGGAAACACCACCACCTACGTTGGCCAATACTCCAAGACTCATAGTTTCACTATCTAGATTGACATTACTTAACATTAAAGTACCAGTTACAAGCCTTCCTGTATCATTTTGTATTGGGAAAGGTAATCCTTTTATATATGTAGCGTGTGAAGTATTAAAGCCACTAAAAACAGCATTTGAAATTCTTATTTGTATATTAACAAGATCTCCAGTTCTGCAATACCAACCTAATTGCCTATCATAAGAACTTGCACTGTTCCCAGATGCTCCATCATCAGTAAATACTGGTGTCCATGAGCCTTTTTCATAGTCAGCAAAAAGTTCACTTGACATTGAACCAGCACTATTTCCAGTTACACTGAAGTCAATACCATGACCAGAAGTTCCTATTTGTAAATCACCATCATTAATCTTAACATGACCATCGGTTGTGATACGCAAACGTTCTTTGGGTGCTGTTACGTCATAAATACGAAACGCATCTGTAAGACCATCTATTCCTAAATCATATGCTCTAGCATCATTTATTACTCTAAAGGCTGGATATGAGTCAGTTCCTGTTGATTCAACAACTATCTTTGTAGTACTTACGCTACTGTTTTTTGCATGGATTAAATGCTGTGGACTGTCTACACCTACACCTATATTTCCATCATGTTTTATTGTCATTCTGACAGTATCGTCAGTTGCAAAATCTATATTTAAACCACGTTCATTCCATAATATTGTGTTTCGATCATCACTGGTAGTTTTACCTGCTGTGTAAGCATCTCCAATTAAAAACCCTTTAGCAGTAAATCTACCACCTTGTCCATTAGCACTATCAAAAGCATTAGTTTCATATACTCCATGAACATTTAGCATATTGGTAGGAGTGCCTGCTCCTATACCAATTCGGTCATTACCAGCATCTACCTTAAATAAGTTTGCATCTCCATTACCTTCAATTCTAAAATCTGTGTCTGTACTTGTTTCATTAAATACAACTTCACTTGAAGTAATCTTAAATCTTTCAACTCCACCAGTACCAATACTTACAGAAGAAGCATCGCTACTGCCAGCTTCTTTCATCAGTGGAGTACCACCAGCCTGTGCTCCGTCATGTACTACAAGTGTTTTCTTTGTAGTATCTACTGTGACCTCTCTAGCAGCACCAGTAAATGAGTTATGTTCAGTGGTCGTACCACCTCTTAGTTGTAATTGGTCAGGCATGGTAAGTTAGATTAGTTAGTTAATGGGCCAATTAACGGGTACTCTGTAGTCCCAGTTCCTCTGCCCAGGGATACGCGATTAGCTGGAATAGCTTCGTTTGCAAATACTGCACCAGCAATAGCAAGACTTCCTAAATCTATGCTATTAGAACCAGCAGCAGCCGTATATAATGCATTAAAGGCTGCATTTGCAAATTTTGCAACTTCTACTACACCTTCACCAAGGTTTTGAAAAACAGATCCGTTAAAAACACGAACACGTTTATCAACATTGTTGAAGTACAAATCGCCCTCTGTAATAGCATTTCCTAAACCATCAACAACTGGATCAGATGATGCTACTCCTAAGTATAGTTGTAAAAAATTATTTAGGTAATTTGATGCGTTATTAACATTAGTAATATTTGTACCAACTGTATTTACGTTATCTATAGAACCACCAACAGTATTAATGTTTGAAGCATAAGAAGCAACAGTACCTATATTACTAATTAAATTTGCTGTATCAGCTATAGTAGCCATATCAGCTACTGCATCAGTAGTTCCAAGTATTGCTAAATCTGCGACAGCTTCAGTAGTACCTAATCTTCCAATTTCAGCAGCTTTACCAGCTACAGCACCTATATCAGCTGCATCGTTAGCTACATCTGTTACCTGTCCTCTAAAAGTAGCATTAAAGGCAGATAAGTTATTTGCTACACTTGCTACCGCAGATATGTTGTTTGTTGGAGATATTTCTGCAACAACTGTAGTTATGCTGCCTGATGCACCTAATTGACCAGCAACTGTTGTTACATCAGCTGCTTTTGGTACTAATCTGTGAAATGCGTATGTATGATCTGTTTCTGTAGTTTCTACTAAGAATCCAAAACCAGAAGGTATAGTTGCAGATACGCCTGTAATAATAACTGCATTACCAGCTCCTCTACCATTTGAAATAGTTAAGGTTGTTCCGTTTAAAGTAGCGGTACTTCCATTAGGTAATGCTGTTGATGCTGCTTGAACAGAAACTATAGTTCCACTTTTTGCAGAACCGCTAGTATTTATATCAGGGTTTTCTGTTGGAAAACTTGTCTCATTTGCTATTGGTACAAAACCGCCGACTTCATCTACTAGCTCTATTATCCTTGCATCTATTATTTCACCAGCACGTTTAGAAGAATAAACTTGTTCATCACTGGTAGAAGTACCAGTAGTTACAACACCTGTACCTGTAATACTATCTAAATCAACTTTACCATTTACCTTTATTCCGTCTGTTTTAGTGGATATTTTTATACCAGAACCAGCATGTGAAATGTTTACTCTACCTTGTACCTCAGGATCACTATCAAATGATGTGTGCGTCATTGACATGAAGTTTACACCATCTGACTGCTCAAAAATCATCTGATTTGCAGCAATTTGTAGCCTTAAATCATCTGTTCCATCATGAAGGATATGAGTACCTTGATTAACCGCATCTATGTAAGATATATTTAATGCACCAACAGTAACGCTAGTTGCAGTAAGAGCTCCGTCAACAGTTGTAGCGTCAAGAGTTGTTGTTCCATCTACGTTTAGGTTGGCATCTAAATCTACATTTCCAGTTACATCTAAAGTTCCTGGGATATCAACATTACTTGTAAATTCAACATTGTTACCAGCAGCGTTAGTTTGCAGTATTTGCCTAGCTGTGCCATGATCTAACTTGCTTACAGCTATATCTGCGTTTGCATTTATATCGCCATTAACAATAGTTCCATCAGAAATTTGCGTTGATGTAATACTTCCAGTTCTTTCTAAATAATTTTTTGTTACTGCATCTTGTGCGTTTATTGGATCAGAAACACCAGATAATCTTTGACTGTTTAGTGTTGGTACACCAGTTGTTGTATCTATAGATAGTCCTTGTTTCTGTGCGTCATCTAACTCTTGGGCTATAAAGAGACTTTGTTTACTGTTTGTATCTAAGTCTGCTGCTGTAAGAGTAGAACCATCTTCAAAATCAACTAATACAGTATTGATTGATGATACCCTTCTTATCTCTACTCTAGTGTTATCTGCTGATAATCCTGTATTTAACCTTATTTTGTTTGGTGTAGTATCAGTTATTACTTGAAACTCGCTACTGCCTACGCCTTGATTTCTTTCTACAAAATTAACAAATACTTTTATGTGTTCTTCCTTAATAAAAGGAAAGGTAAAAGTAAACTCCTGATCTCCAGCTGAGTTGCTATTTATTATGCGTTGTGCAAAAGCCATTAGTTAAATTGATCTAAGAATTTTTTGGTTTCAATACGACTTGATCTTTCTCGTATCTTATTTAGATTATCTCTTATAAAGTTCTTGTCTACAATCTTTTGATCTCTTTCATCTAATAATTGTTTAATATCTGGTCTTTCTTCCAAAAACTGTTTCATTGCAGCTTCTCTAAAATATTTAACTTTTTCTTTAATCATTGTCATCCTTGCGGACTCAACTTCACTACTTACACTATAAGGCAAACCAGCATAAGTTGAATCTATTGTCACTAAATCTGTTAGCTCTTCCCATAAAGTATTTCCTGCTGCATTTCTTATTTCTTGTGTACCAATAATTTTTAATCTATTAAGTTCATCTGTATTTAAAACTTGTCCTGGAATATTAAATATATTGTTGTGCCAAGGCATATAGTTAGCACCTTTACCATAGAGTTTACTTAGCTCTACATCTACAGGATGTGTTGACTTTGTGCGACTAGGAAACGCAGCTGTAGGTGTTACCAAGTTATATAAATATCGCATCCAGGGCATATCTTCTGGTATTAAATTTGTACCAGCATAGTGCCTTTCGTTTATTGGTTCTCCAGAATAACTATGCAAAACAGGAGGCAAGCCTTCAGTAAGTCCAACACCTCCAAGTGAACCTGGTATTTGCTGTCTCATTCTTTGAAATGAGTTGTCAACAATGCTAAATGGATAAGGTAATTCGCTTGCAACAATGTCTCTTCTTGGTGCGCCTGTATTCATTTTTCTTACAAAAGCTGGCATAAAACCTGACAATCTTCTCTCTATATATCTACTAAAGCTATCTGTTGTTCCTTTTTTAGCTTTTCTTTGTGAGTCCTGGTCAAAGCCAGCTACTACGTCAAATAGTTCTGTGATGCTAGATAGAATAGATTTTGTAAATTGACCAGCACCTAATGATCTAGCTACATGAGCTATAGCTAATACTTGCGTTGATAATGCTTCTGCTTGCTCTTCTTCTGACACACTATTTCCAAACTCTACATACTCTCCTATTGCACCAAAAATATTAGATAAAGTATCAAGAGTTTGCAATGAATAATAGTCTGACCATTCTTCGCTGTCAGAAAAAGGATTCTTAAATCTAATACTCATAGGTTCTCTACCTCTTTCTATACCTTCAGCACCTATCTCTCTGCGTCTATAGTTAGGCGACCTAAAGCCTGTAAACTCTACTAGACCTGTATTTAGTAAAGCTATACCTGACATTAAAGTAGTAATACCAAATGATATTTCTCCTATTGCTCTATCTCTAGCAAATACATCTTCAGATGTTATATCTCTCCAAAATGTATCTACTAATGGTGCCGTTACACCTAGAGATCTCATGCTGGCTTTTACAATATTTACTGGTCCTCTAGGTAGTGGATATATAAGACCAAACCATGCGTTATTCTCTACAAGATTACCCATAGCTTTAGGTATACCACCTAAAAACTGTGCAGTTCCTGCTATTTTATTATCTTTAAAAATATTAGAGTCGTTATCAACATATCTTTTTGCGTGATTATGTATGTCAGTAGGATCAGTTAGACCACTTTCTCTTGCTTGTCTAACTCCGTATTCGTATGTTCTTTGCGCTGGTACAACATCTAGTGAGTCAGTAAAGTTAACCCAATCCATAACATACTTTGCCTTATCGCCAGTAAGTGCAGCGTTTTGTATTGTTTTGCCGTTAGCCAAGGTAACGTCAACCATTTCAGCTTTTACTAATTCAGTCGCTTTGTTACTTGCATACTCCCATGCTTCATCAGAACCAGGGCGCATACCTAGTACTGTCTCTGCTTTATATAACTCTTGGTCTACATATCTAACCCATTCCTGGCTTGGTCCAACAAGTGTACTCATAAGAGTATCAACAGAACCAGCTAATCTACCTGTTGTCTTAGGAACAACAGATGCAACTCTTATAAGTGTATTAGCAATCCAGTTTTTATTATTGGGATCTGTGTACCATATATCATTCTTTTTATTTATTTCTAATGGCGAGCTACCTAAATTCATTTGTTCTGTAGGGTTGTATTTGCTTGCTGTTCTTAGCTGCATTTGATCTACGCCTAAGTTCCCAAATGTTTCGTTTTCTAAAATAGTTGCTCTCATTAGACGCAAAGCGTTACCTAAATTTTGGTAATACTTTCCATAAAGCATTGCGCTTAACCTTGCTCTTCTAAAACTTTTATACGCTGCTCCTTTATTGCCTTTTAGTGATTGAACAAAACCCTGTGTAAAGCCACCCATGCTTTGTATTACAGGCAATGTAGCTGCTCTATATAAACCACCTATCATCATCTTCCAGGTAGTTTCCCCTGATAGCAATATTGCTCCTCGATAGTAGTTAAGTAACCTTTGACCAGTTAATGATTTATCAGTTGTTTGTTCTAATAAGTCAGCAAAGTGTTTATTAAATCCTTTGTTTTGCTGTGCATAAGTTGCAATAGCAACCATGACATCGCCAGCTTGTTCAGCTTCTGGAGTTAACTTGCCATTGTCTATTGCTTCTAATAAATCTGGATCTAACTTTTCGTCTAATATATCTTTTGATTTGCTAATAGCTTGCTCTAATAATGTTCTTTTAGGTGCATCAGGAGTAGCTGTTGGAGGTACGCTTGCATCAGATCCTACAATTCTGTTTGCAGAGTTGTTATCAAAAATAGCTATTTCATCTGCTGGTGCGTTAGGGCGACCTGTATCTCTAGGTTCGTACCTTATTCCTGCGTAACCTCTTTCTGCTAAAAATGTTTTTACTCCATTTATTTGATCTGGTGTAAGTTCTAATCCATTCTTTGTTTTCTTTGGATTACCTAACCCTAAGTCAACAATTAAATCAGTTATTCTTTTATTCATTGCAGATAAATCTAATATCTTTATGTCGTTAATTAAATCGCCATATATCTCTGCATTGTCAAAGCCGTCTTGCAACCTAATACTGCTTTCGTCAGTAGTGAAGTAAACAGCTTGACCCATAGCACCAGTTTCTTGTGTTGTATCAAAACCATCAGCAAGTGCTTTCTGCCCACCATCTTGTGATGTACCTTTCCTAAGAGTTACTTCGCTAGGTAAATCCATTAAATCTATGTCATCTCTAAACATAGTTTTTCCAATATTTAATGTCTGACCAGCCTTTCTAAGTGGACTCATGTATGCAATATCTAGCTTTATTTGATCTCCTAGCATTGCTTTTAGTGCTTGTAATTCTGTAGCTTTCTCTGCGCCATCTGTATTTAAGTATGTTTGTGCCTGTACCCCTAGTTTCTTGAGAACTCTATCTCTTTGTATTTGCATTGCGCTTATAGCTATTAAATCCTCCTGGGATTTCATGTCGCCTTTTAATGCACGTTCTACTAAAGGTATTAATGTATCTGCATCTCCTCCATGTTCTTTTAAGAAATCTATAGCTCCTCTAAATACAACAGCCTGGTTAAGTTCTGGTATGCCTGTTGCTTCTGCTCTATTAAAAATATGCTCGTAAAGAACATCGTTTATAGTTTTATTAGCTGCAAGTGTTGCTTCTGTAGGCGAGCTTACATACTGTGTTTTACCACTACGACTAACTAATCTTCTTGCCTCGTTGCTTAACGCATCTTCGATAGACATATCTCCACTATTTATTGCTTCTAAGTGCTCGTTAAATGCCTTAGAGAATGATTCTGCATCTGGAGGATCAATAGCTAATTGTGTTGCTGGTGCAGATACATTGTCAGCTAGAGCTTGTTCTGCTGTTTCTCCACGCATTGATCTTTCAAATACGTCATCCCAAGTTTGATAGCCTCTACCTTTTAAGAAGTTACCTGTACGCTCGATAATCTGCGCAATCTTTTTAAATGGTTCTGCCCAGGTTGCCTTTGGATAATCAGTATTACGCATATACCAATCACTAAATGCTATAGCTTCTATCTCTTGCCTGCCTAACGTGCCATCGAGGATGCTGTCTCTAAACTCTGGCATAGTCTTAGCAGCTAGCTCTCTTATCTCTTTCTCTCCTGCTATAAGAGCTTTTTGATCTGCTTTGCTTAATAATCGTTTTTGTATTCTATGGAACGATTCGTGGAAAGCAGTTCTTAATAGTTTGCTAAACCCTCTATATCCACCTTTACTAAACATAGAAATCATTATTAAATCATCTGCTGGATCTTTAGCTGAAATATATTCTCCAGCTGCGCTGTAGCTATCGCCTTCTTTTAATCCATAGTCAGCTGCTTGTTTAGCTGTAAGCGTACCTTCTAGTTCCGCTACAAACTGTACGTTTACATCCTTACCAGCCATCCTTTGTATCTCTTCTAGCAACTCAAACTTCTCTCTATAGTTCAGCATATTCATGCCTGTATAGTCGTTACCTAGTGTTCCGTAGGATCTCTTATGAATTGGGTTTATTCCGTTAAGTGGATCTAAACTTAGCTGTCCAGGCTTCAATCCTAAATAATAGTAAACACCCTTTCCTGTATAACGCTTTGTTCCTCCTTGTGTATATTCACCAGAAAGTTGTTCTAGTATTCTAGATTTTATTCTTACAATATCTTGCTCTGTAAAACCAACATCGTTCATTAAAAAGTTTAAATAATCAGCATTTCTTTTGCTACCACCTGTGGTTTCTACTCGTACAATTCCGTTTCTTTTTTTAGTTACAACGTATGCAGCGTAGTCAATATCAGTAGAAAAAGATACACGCATACCTCTATAGTTAATATCTTTTCTTTTTAAGTCTTTAGGTAATACTGGCTCTACAGGTGTGTTTACAGTTCCTACTCTTGTAGGTTCTACAGTTATTTCTACATTTTTTAAATCAGGTTTTTTGTTAATTTCTGTTGGATTATTTTTAACTATTGTGTCCTCTGGTTTTGGTGTTTGTACATAGCCACGTTCATCAACAAACGTACCTTTCATTTTTACTTTTCCATCTTTATCGACAAAAGTTTTCTTTGCTATTTGATCTTCATTTATGGTTCGACCTTTCGGCTGCATACGCTGCAATTTAGCGTTTGCAAATACTTTTTCTTGCACCATAGCATTTTTAATTTTTTTAATATTTCCTTGTACGACAGTTGCTGCTCTAGTATTTCCCTTTACTTGTTTAGCTAAATCATTAATTACATCATTTAATGGGCCACTTAAATTTGCAAGTAAATTAAATATCCTTTCTCCTTGTATTGATTGATCTCTTGCAGCTTTACTTGCATCAACGTCTATAATATTCCCTACGCTTTCTAGTGTTCCAGCCTTCTTAGTGTTAGCAGCTACGCCTAATGCATTTATTTCTGACTTAAGTTGTGACCTAATGGCTATTCTTATGTTTAATATGTTTTCATAATTAGAACTAACAAGTACATTAAATCCAGGTAAAGGTAATGCGTTAGGATTTACACCTTCGCTAACCTTTGCAAACTGTGCAATACTTGCAGCTTCTGCTGTTTTAGCTGCACTCCAACCTTTTTTCTTTGCAGCTTTTGCAAGATCAATCATTACCTGATCTGGAGAGTTACTACTTCCAATAGCAGCACCCATATCTTCTGTCATTTTTCCTGTTGCTACTTCATCAAATATTGATGACGGCAACTTAGATAGAGGTATAGCTTTTCTCATAACTGCACCACTAGGGCTAATACCTTGCTCTATCATTTCTGCTGCGCCCATTTTTGTTTCTCTAATTATCTTTGCTGCATCAATACCTGTACCATTTCCTTCTGCAATATTCTGCATAGCACCTTTTACTCTTGCAGTTGCTGCATCTGGAGCTTCTAAAAACCTAACATTCATAGTTGGATACTGGTTTTTTATAGCTGCGTTTAATCTGTTATGTCCATTAACAACGTAGATTTCTCCGTCAACAGGATCTTTCCATACACTAATTACACCAGCTAAGTCAGGATTATATGTAGCTACTTCTGCTAGTGAGCCAGTAGTTCCTGTTTTTGTTCTGCTACCTATATCTTTGTATTGAAATCTTACTGGATCTTGGCGAATACTTAATGTATCTATAACTTGCATATTCTCCATAGTTGGAGGCTGTATATCTACATTCTTTGTCGTATTAGTACCTCTTTGTGCTTCTGCTAAAATCTTTGTTCTTGCTAAAACAGTTTTTAGTTTTTTCTCGTTTTGCTCAAATTCTCTTATTGCTGCGCCAGTACCAAACTGATCTTCTGGTATGTCATCTGTCCTAAGTTGCGTTCCTTCTGTTCCTGGAAAATCTTTTCTTTGTTGTATCTTGTCTTGTTCTTTAATTAAATCTACCGCTTGTTCAGCTGCTGTTTTCTTTTCTCTACCTGTTAGTTTTACTATGTTTAAATCTTTTAATTCGTTTTCTGTTGGTGGTTTTATTGGATTTTTTACACCTCTTTCAATGTCTAACTTTTTAGCAACTTTACTTCCGCTGGTAAGGTAATCTGCAAAAGCATCAAGCAATATCAACCCTTCTCTTTTAACACCACCAAACTGCTCTACACCGCCACCTAACAACGGACCAGCTAAAAACGTGCCTATAATTCCATTCTTAAGCATTGCCTCTGAGCGTGTATCATCTTCGTCAACTTGGAATTGATTAATTAATCTTTTTATATCTCCATCAGGCATAAATTTAGTTAATAAAGTTGCAGCATTACCATCCCAGGGATCTTCAAGAAATACGTCATTTATTGCACCAGGCAACCATCCTTCCTGCGCACCTCTAATAAATCTTCCTACTCCTCTTTTTCCGACACCTGTTGCTACTTCTTTTAATGTTCCTCCTTTAGGAGTTTTTAGTAACGACTTAGATAGTTTGCCACCTATAGGCACTTGCGGTACTTTTACACCTCTAGCTTTTAAGCCTTTTGCAATAAGCATAAATTGCGAGATAGATGAAATCATCTGACCTAAAAATCTTTCTGTACCTGTCTGCGCAAACTCTGGCAATGGTTTGCCATAGAAAGGTAAAGGCGCATCTGGCTTATTAAAAGTAGTAGGTTGCATATTTAATGCTTTACCTATCACTCCTGGTTCATCTTTTTTAGGTTTGCCTGTAAGAAAATCTCTACCTGTTATACCTTCATACAATGTTCCTCCTGACATTAAATTTCTTACCTGGTCAATAGGGTTGTATGTAGCTACCTCGTCATAAATAGAATCATAAATATTTTGTACAAAGTCACGACCACCTTGAGCAAGGGTTCTTCCTATTGCATCTCCTAAATCGCTATCATCGTCAGGCTCTATATTTGTAGGTTGCTGTCCTTCGACTTGTGCCTCTTCTTTCACGCTAACGCTTTCTGGAAGAACGTAACGCTGCTTTTCGTTACCTTCTTCGTCTTTATAAATCTCTATTGGCATGATTAGTTAGATAGTGAATTAAGAGCCTCTTGTGCTGCTGGCAGATACTTTAGATAAGCACCTGTTCTGTAAACTGTCCATGCTTCAAAGCCTTGCATATCATAGATAAACTTAGCAGCTTTGCCATTAACTAATGGATCAAACAGTTGCTCATTTGAGTCTAACCCAAATTGACCTCTGCGCTCCTCTCCCATCATAAATCCAGGTCGATCCAACATATTTATTTGGAATAATCCATAGCTGTTATCATCTCCTTCTGTGTTATGTGCAAGAGGTCTACCACTAGATTCTGCCATTCCAATAGCTGCCATAATAACTGCTTCATCTTCCGTGAAATCAGAAGTTAAACTTATCTTTAACATATCTGATATTGTCTGTGTTCCTTCTGGTGGTTGATAGTTGTAAGGATCTGCGCTTCTTAGTTCTCCTGCATTAGCTACACTACTAAAAAAGAAAGATGTAGGTACAAAGGCAATACTAAACATAAGTTTTTCTAGTGTAGATAGTTGCTTTGGTTTAGTATCAGACATTGAATAATCCTCGTTTAGTTTCTTTTTGTCTTTTATTTGTATATCTGTAACTCTAGCTTTTGTAAGTTGATTCTTAAAAAATGTTTCTGCGTCTATACCAGCATCTATGCCTAATTTATTAATTAATTTACTTATGTCAGGATCTACTTTGCCTGTACTGTTGTAATCATCAAATAATTCCACTAGCACTTTTTGACTAAACATAGGTTGGTTGCTGTTATACATTGCCTTTAATCTTCCTGCTTCTTTATTGCTAATACCACTTTTATAGTTTCTACCTAAATATTGATTTTTAAAATCTTCTACTGAATTAAAAGATACCCCTACTGTGTCATCAGCCATAACTGTTCTAAATAATCCTAAATCTTCATCGTCTTTTAATTCTTTAAAATATTTAAGTAAATCCTCTTGTATCTGTCCGTCTGTCTTTTTTTCTTTAAGGCCGTTTTGTATTATTTCATCAGTATCGTTTATCATTTTTAATTCTGCATTATTAACAGTACCTAGCTCTTCTAAGGTGTAATCTGAAGATCCAGATTTAGAAGTTCTATAAAATCCATTTTCTCCATTCCATTTTTCTAATCTTTGTTTAATTAATTCATTAGCAAAATTTAGCGAAGGCGTAGCTATTCCTTCAACAATACTGTTTGTTTTGTTTATCATATCCATGCCAAATGTTTCTGGTATAGCTCCGCTGTTAGTTAAACGTGTAACCTTTTGTCTAAAGGCTATAGCAGATCTTTTTTTTCGAAATACTTGCCTGTATTCTTTTCTTATATCATTTTTAAGTTGCGTTCTTTCTGCACCAAAAAATAATGCGTCATTAGTTTTTTGTAAAGTGTTTGCATATTTTAAAACTGCTGCTTGATGCTCTAATGGTACTGTTGCAATAATCTCAGACTTTAGTTGTTCGTATTGTTCATTTGCTTCTTGCAATTTCAACCCTACTTCTGGGTTATCAAAGCCATCTGTTCCTGCTAATTCATCAATTTTTTTATATAAAGGTAATATTTGTTCCGTAAAACTTTCAGTTATTTTTATTGTTCCTTTTTGTTCCTGGGTAGTTTTGTTTAACTTTTTAAATTCTCCTAATGCTTTTGTATATGCAGTCTGTGTATTAATTAACCATCCTGGGTCTTGACCTTTATACCACCTTAAATTTTCATTAATAACTTGCGTATTAGTTTCTTTATCAAGTACTAACCTATCTTCTTTCTTGCCTGTCATTAGTTGTTCCCAGGGTTTAAACGCTTCTTCTGCCTCTAGAAATTTATTATTCTGCAAGCCGTGCATTAATAATTTTTGATTCCATTGAGTTAATATGCTTTCAATAAATTTATCTCTATCTTCTTTTGTTCTATATAGCTGCATAAATCTTGAGTCGTCTAAAATTGCATTTAATTGTTTAACTACATCATCTGGGCTACTTCCTACAATGTGCATCCCTGCAAGTGCATCAACATGAACTAAAGATTCTTTTTCATATACATCTTTGTTGTACGCTATAACTGCTTTTTCCTGCCTGTTTATATCATTTGCATAGGCAGATAAAACAGTAGCAGATACTTCTCTACCTTCTTTTTCTGTCAAAGGTATTATTGCGCCACTACCATCTCCATATACTGTATTTCTTCTCCATTCCAAATATGTAGGGTCATCAGGTCTAAGTGAATTTAATGGCACTTCTATTCCATTTTTTATCACCATTGCACCACCAGCTTTACTAGATAAAGTTGCAGCGTTAGATTGTATATTTATTATTCTGTTCTGCGACTGTAAGTGTGGTATTAGTAAATTATTTCTTGAGTCTATGTAGTCAAGCTGCTTTTCTGCTGCTTTCTTTTGTTCTATAGTAGCTTCTTTGCTCTCTCTAATTTTTTGTAGATTTTGTCTGGTATCTTGCAGTATTTCTACAGCTGATTTTTTACTGCCAATGTTTTGTAACGCAAGGCTTTTACTGTAATCTTTTGCCTTTGTATCTATCTGCTTCTGTCTTTTTGCAAGCGTACCACTTAACTGCTGTAGTTGAGAGTTAAATTGACCAAGTGAGTTAGCTAGGTTTTGTAAGTCTTTTGAGTTGTCAAACCCTACACTCATATCTGCAAACTGACCTAGCTGTAACTGAGGTGCGTTCATCCTCTCTACTTGCTGGTAAGTATCAACAATAGGAGCAGATACTTTTATTCCTGGAGCAGTAAGACCTTTAGTAGCAATAGTCGAGTCAACACCATACT
>VTLG01004521.1_pt1 | contig 19152 bp, 18 predicted proteins | sample 4694571 | NCBI WGS metagenome assembly VTLG01 (sample SAMN12604809, study PRJNA352737) | marine metagenome | biome: ENVO:00000447; feature: ENVO:00000209|ENVO:00000569|ENVO:01000036; material: ENVO:00002151; isolation source: viral sequences binned using virsorter ...
TCTTCTATTACTCCAGCAGCTACCTCAGTTAGTGAAACAATAAACGGAACTACGCATACATGGCAGGGATTAAATCTAGATCAAAGACCAAACTGGACTCAGTCAAACCCTGGAGATGCTTTTCAATTTACAGAAGTCTATCAAGCACCTGGAATGGAATCCGTAACCGATATAACTCGCACGATCCAAAGCACAAGCGTAACAGATACCACAACTATATTCTCGCAATAAGTCTGCTAGGGAATCCTGTACTAGCTAATACAAGCAATACGGCTGCTCCAAGTGCATCGGCATCTGGATCAGTTTCAAACTTTGCAACGCAAGTTTTAGGTGGACCGATGGTCGAAAATACATACGGCAATAACATCAAATGTTCTGGACCACAGATGACCGTTAGCCCATTCGTTACCACTTCGTTTAACCAAAAGAGACCACAGGACTACATTTATCATACGCCCGTGTACGATCCAACAGACGAAAATGACGATGGTGTACCCGATAACCCAGGAAATATACTTTACTTCCAAGAAAACTACAGTGGTAACAAGGATTCTTTAGGATTAAACTTTGGATTTGCACTTACATTTAATATTCCATTAGACAATAGATTTCAAGATTCCTGTCTTGACGCAGCTAATACACAAATAAATTTACAAAAGCAAGAACTAAATGCAAAGATGCTTAACTATGAAATTGCAAGACTAAAAAATTGTGGAGAGTTAATGCTAAAGGGAATATATTTCGACCCAAAATCCAACTTTGCAAAATTATGTGAGGGGGTTGTTGTTCAACCACCTCCAAATCAAGTTATCCCACATACTCATAAATTAAAATAGACAAGCTACGGGTATACACTTGTCTAAAAAAGCAACTGACGCTCTGACAGTGAGGTGGTAGAACTTAATCTACTCTTTATCAGGTCTGGTTGCTTATGTACTATTTTACATCTTTTTTCTTCTTTGTCAGTTTTTTTATCAGATTTTTTACTAAGGGTTTGACAATATTAAGCAGTAATGGAGTAGAGGCAGCAACAGTAGCAATAGCAGCAGCACTAACAAGCTGTGGAGGATTCGGTATGTATTGCTCGATGAATTTAACGTCTTCATAGAGTGTTATACATTCACTACCATCTTCGCTTCTTTCATGCCCGATGACACGTTCCAGTTTAAATTCGTTACGATAATCTCCAACTCTTTGGTCTTTTTTGCCAGGGCAAGCAACAAAAAGCGGATCATCTTTTTTCTTTTTTGGTTCGTATTTTGGTGGTTCTACTGTAGGCTGGACAAATTCTTGTTCCTGATTTTGGGGGGTTTCTGACTGCGTATATACAAATTCGTTGGGGTTGTATTGCAAAGGTTCAAAACTAGGAATACTGAAATTACCACATTCTGTATATGTGCCGTATTCATCTTTATCACTATCAATAAGACTTGTTAGATTATTTCTATGTACTCTTACACAACCAGGTATATCAACTATAGGTTTGCTTATATTATTTAATGTTTGTATATCAGCTTTCCATACAGGTATTTCGTGTATTTCGACTTTATTTATGTTGATATTCGGTATGTCAATCGTAGGCATCTCTTCGTTTATAGACTTCTACATATGAATCGCATTTAGGACAAGAAAAGTTACTGACCATTGAATACTCCTGATATAAAACAGGTTGAAAATCTTCTTCTATATCTGCATCAGCACCCCAGATAAGTTCAGTTTTACAGTGCCAGCAATTCATTTGATAATAGGCATAGATGGGCCTGTCATTTTAGGTAAACCATTATCTAATAATTTTGGCATCATACCTTGTACATTACCAAGAATCTCATTCATAACTTGGGATTTAAAATTTTCTGAAGTTACATACCTGTAACCTATTACTCCTGTGGCAGTCATGGAAGCTACCATTAGAAATGAGATAATACTCAAACAATTTGCTATCTTCTGAAACATGATAAAGTTTGCAATTTTAAGAGCCATGTCTGTAATGAGCATAGCTGTATTACTACTGATTATAGGTCTATCACCTTTGTATGTCACTTTAGGGGTTTTACAACGATCAATGCAATCACATAATTTTGATGTTAAAAGATAAAGAAATACGATCCTCTTCAGTTTCATTTATCTCTACTCTATGACTAATCCCTGCTGGAAATATAATCATAGTGCCATCGGTATATTCTGGAACGTATTCAGGAGGCATCTTCTTTTCTTCTAAATAATCTCTATCTGTTGCATTTAATAACATTGCATCTCTATAGCCAGTATCCATATTGTCAAAAACAAATCTACCTGATTCTGGGGTTTGCTTGATCCATAACACTCCAGCTAATTCACAACCTGGGTGTCTATGAGAAACGTTGTAAGAGAAAGGACCATTTACATTTAGCCACATTTGAACTAAATCCATTTGCTGTCCTACACGAAATTCGTTAGTCAGTTCTGTAATACACGGAATTAATTTATTTTTAAAAGGTTCAAATCCTTCATCAGTAAATACCTCTTTAGATACACTTTGCCAACCTCTCTTATTTGATATTTTAGAAATACCAGGATCGTTTTCTTTGTATTTATAAATCCAATCAATAAGATCTTGTTTAAAGCTATCAAAATCTTCTATCGTTCCACTAACAACTTGAGTAGGAAATAAAAATTCTGATTTTAAATTATTCAGCAACTTCTTCTTCTTTAACTAACTCCTGTAAAGCAGCTATTCCTCCTTTAAGTTCAAAAATTCTCTGTCTGCAGTTTTCTACTACTTGAGTAGCTTGATTGTAATTCTTAACTATTTGTTCTAGCTCTGTATTTAAAGCTGCAAGTTTTTCTTTTGGATCGGATGCCATTAGATTGATATTGTATTACTATAATATACTAGCAATCTGCTATAAATTCAACTAGGCTAATTTAAATCCACTGAAGTTTGATCCATCACCATCAACTCTTACGTTACCTCCTGTAGTAGTTAAACCATATGCTCTTATTTCTATAAAATCACTAGAACCATTCATAGGAATTATTGCACTACCAGAACAACTAGCTCTATTTAATTGATTGTTATTTGATTGCATTGGATCTGTCCAAAATCTAGCTTTTAATTCAGATCCATTTTTTCTTATTGCTCCAAACGCACCAGCGATAATACCACCAGAAGAACCGTTCATAACAAACGTAAATGTGATCATATAATTACCAGCTACATCAGGAGTAAATCTACCATTAGAAGTGTCATAACAACTATCTGTGTCTAGATGTTCTGAGTCAAAGACAACAGTACCCTCACCATTTCTATTTACAGTTGAACTTAACTTTGCACTAAAAGCTGGTGAATTAGTAGCAGTTGTAAGTGCTGATCCATTAACAGTTATCGCACCAGTTACGTTTACACCGCTACTTGTAGTCTCAAACTTTTTACTTCCGTCATAATTAAGTTCTACGGCTCCATTCTCAACCGCTTTCATCATTTGCTCAGTACTAGCAGCATTATTGACTGCAAATGTACTAGAAGTTACAACTAAAGAACCAGTTCCAGTATCTCTTATGAACGAATTGCTACCATCGTGAAAAATTTGTAGGTCATCACTATCTCCAAATCTTGCTGCAGCATTATCAGCCATATACAAGTTATACTTAAGATGTGCCGAAGCCCATTTTTTACTACTTGAACCTAAATTACGACTATCTGTTACATCTGGTAGAAAATGACCTGTTAAAGTTGCACCAGTACTTGTAGTCTCAAACTTTGTACTATTATCAAAGTTAAGTGATACTGCTCCGTCTTTTGTCAACGTAGCATATGTTTCACTACCACCAGATGACTGTAGACGAAGATCGTCAGTTCTAAGATATATACCTGATGTGTCTTGTAGAATTAAAAGACCTGTTGTATTTTCTACAAAACTATGGTTTCCATCGTGATAAATTTGTAAATCTTGACCAACACCGATTCTTAGTTTTTGGTTGTCTTGTGGTAAATCAACAGTAGTATCGTTTATTAATATACGACCAGAGCCATTAGTTCCTAATTGTAATTCGTGGTTACTTGCACCAGTAACTAATCTTGATTTGTTAGTTTGTGATTGTATTGTTAAAGTACAGCCACTTGCTCTTGTAACTTGTATTTCGGCATTACCACCAGTTTTATTAACTTCAAGTAAACTGTCAGGTATTTTTACTCCAGTGCTTGTTGTCTCAAACTTTTTACTACCATCGTAATACAGTTCTACTTCAGCATTTGCATCGCATACAATATAATTCTCCTGTGCTATTGATCTTAATGCTATGTCATTAGCGTGTATAAATAAGAAACCAGTTGAATTTTCAATATAGCTTGAACTTCCATTGTGACGAAGTACTAAATCATTACCTGTGCCAAATCTTAAGGCTTGGTTATCAACCAAATCTACGTTGGTAGCAAGATCCGATCCAGTGATAGTACCGTTCTTTATACCGTCAGTGCTGATCTGTGTAAGTGCCATTTACTTTGCCTCCAATGTTTTGATAACAGGTTTAAGCGTAAACTTTTTTACCGTCAATAATAGCTTTGTCGATAGCAGTAAAGTCCTCGCTAGTCCAAATTGATGTTGTATCATCAAGCTTTTTGTAAGCCTTAATAATTTCAAGATGCTCTACATTACGCTTGATTTTAGCTTTATATTCTTCATCAGTTTCATCTGATGTTTTAGCAGTATTGATAACAGTTACGCTATCGCCAGCAGCAGAGAAGATTGCTGCAATTTCATCGGAGGTTCTTTCTTCCATGATAAAAAAAGTAGTTGTTTACAGTTTACCCTGCTTCGAGGGCTGTGACTTTTGCGGATAACTCCTGTATAGCTTTTAACATATCCCAGAATAATTCATCTCTATTTACTCGTTTAACTCCCCAATCATCAACTTGAACACACTCTGGTCTTACAGTTTCGATTTCTTGAGCAATTAAACCAGTTTGTACTCCTGTTTTTGGTACAGCTATATCGGCAACATTCTTTCCAGCTAATGCTGAATCTGTTATTTCTTCAGCAGTCCTATATTCAAAATTTCTAACTTTAACTTGATTAATAATATTCAAACCTTTTGTGTGATCTACAATATTTTTCTTAATTCTTTCATCAGATGTTGTTGACCATGTTGAACTATTAGCAGAGTTAAAGCAACCATTATCTCCAATAGCTCTAAATGTATTATTTTGTGCAATCGTTCCAGCGTCTTGACCTACAACAACTGCTCTAATTCTCCCTGCTGTATCAACATCTGAACCTTCTCCGATAATAACATTGGCATATCCTGTTGTAATTCTGTCTCCAGCATCTTCTCCAATACAAGTATTACCACCACCAGTTGTTATAGAAGCACCAGCATCTTTACCAATTAAAGTGCAAGTGCTTGCTGTTGTAGCAGCCCTTCCAGCACCTAATCCAACAGCCGTATTAGACTCTCCAGTTGTACTAGCAACTAAAGCAGCTTGTCCAACGGCAACATTATAATCACCTGTTGTTAGTGATTGTAGTGCATACGCTCCAACTGCTGTGGTATCTGTAGCACCATTAGCAGTTTTTGCAGCTTCCCAACCTACTGCTGTGCAGTTGTTTGACGTTGTGTTTGTAGATAATGCTCTAAAACCTACTCCTACGTTTCTAGTTCCAGTTGTGTTTGCTGTAACTGCTTCATATCCAATTGCGATATTTGAATTTGCCGTTGTCTGCGAATCCATTGCATAATCACCTATAGCAATGTTATAACTTCCTGATGTTATAGCAGCAGCAGTATTTCTTCCTATACCAACGTTATGATTTCCAGTTACACTAGTTAGAGCAGAAACTCCGACAGCAGTATTATAACTTCCAGTTGCAGCACCAAAAGAGTTTACACCAATAGCAACTACACCTATTGCATTAGTTAATGCGTCAGCAGCACCTTTACCGATTGCTGTATTTTCAGAACCAGTAGTTAAAGAATATAAAGCTTCTGTTCCAAAAGCAGTATTATTATCTCCAGTTGTACATTGCGTTAATGCAGTACTACCTGTTGCAGTATTCTGAACTCCTGTGGTGTTTGCTGTTAAGGCTTGACTACCAATCGCAGTATTATTACTAGCAGTATTATTATTTAATGTGTTATATCCTACTGAAGTGTTACTTCCTCCTGTTTGGTTTGCGTACTGTGATGCTCTACCTATAGCAGTGTTTCCGCTTCCAGTAGTACAACCAGAAGCAGCAGAATAACCCATTGCTGTGTTGTAGTTACCTGTAGTTTGGCTAGCTAAACAAGAACCACCTACAGCAGTAAACTGACCAGCAGTTGTTGAGTTAGCACCAGCGTTATACCCAACAGCAACTATATAAGCATCACCACCTTGTGTATAAGAAAGTAAAGCACGATGACCAACAGCTACACTACGATCAGTTGTAGTAGAGCTAAACATTGAAAGCGAGCCAATAGCTACATTATGATCTCCAGTTGTGGTTGCATTTAATGCTTTATAACCAAGTGCGTTATTATACTGAGCAGTCGTATTTGCTGTTAAGGCTTGATGACCAATCGCAGTATTATATTCGCCTGTCGTATTAGCTTCTAATGTTTGAAATCCTATAGCAGTATTATCATCACCACTTGTGTTTGCAAATAAAGAGTAATATCCAACACCAGTGTTATTGTTTGCTGTGTTGTAATGAAGAGAATTAAATCCTACAGATGTACAATTAGTATACGCTGTGCCGTAATGTAATGCACCTTGACCTATTCCTGTATTGTAATATCCAGTTGTTAGATTTGCTCCAGCAACATGACCAAAGAAAGAGTTATTATATCCAGTTGTTAAATCAAAGCCAGCTTGATAGCCAAATACTGAGTTATTACTACCACTTGTATGTGCTGATAAAGCTTGCATACCCATAGCAGTGTTATAACTACCTGATGAGTTTGCTCCCTCCATAGTATGTCCACCAACAGTAATGTTGTTATGACCAGTGCTATGTTTTTGTGATCTATAACCTATAGCAACAAACGTACTAGCAGTTGTGGCAGCTTTTGCAGCTTCAAATCCAATACCAACTGCATATCCACCAGTAGTTTGGTTATAAAGTGCTTGATAACCTATAGCAATAGATGGGTTACCAGTTTCTTTACTATATAAAGCCTGTTTACCAATACCTATGTTATTACTAGAAGTTGTTAAACTCTCTACTGCATTTTGACCTATAGCTATGTTTGATGCACCAGTGGTGTTGTCGTAAAGAGCATAAAGACCCATAGCAACGTTATATCCACCAGTGGTAGTACTGAATAAAGTGCCACGACCTACTGCAGTATTTCCAGGCCCAATAGTACAAGTGCTTAAAGAGTTGCGTCCAATAGCAGTATTTGCTTCACCAGTTGTAGAGGAATCTAACGCATTTGCTCCTACCGCTACGTTATTCTGTCCAGTTGTGTTTAGTTGTAATGCTGATTTACCTACAGCAGTGTTATTGCTTGCAGTTGAGTTTGTATAAAGAGCATAAGTACCAAGGGCAGTATTGTTTTGACCAGATGTGTTTGCAACCAAAGATGCAGCACCAACTGCTACGTTAGCATTACCAGTATTAGCACCTCCTAAAGCTGCTTGACCAACAGCAGTACAATTACTTGCCGTAGTATTACCATCTAAGGCTTGCATACCAATAGCAGTATTATTTGTACCAGTTGTATTTTGTCCTAGTGTTCCGTAACCAACAGCAACATTGCTACCAGCAGTTGTACTTTGACCTAAAGCACCAGAACCCAAAGAAACATTATAACTACCTGTAGTATTAGCATCTAGAGCATTAGCTCCTACCGCTACATTCTGAGTTCCAGTTGTGTTTTCTCGTAAAGAGTAATAACCAACAGCAGTGTTGTAATCAGCAGTCGTATTTCTTTGTAGTGAATTACCACCAAGGGCTGTATTGTAATCTCCCGAAGTATTAGCAGCTAAAGCAACACAACCAACACTAGTATTTATTACTCCTGTCGTGTTTGCTGTTCCAGCTTGTGATCCAAGACCTGTATTAAAGTTACCAGTAGTATTTGCATCCAAAGCATTGTAACCAACAGCCGTATTCTGCGTTCCAGTTGTGTTTAGTTTTAAAGCCTCATAACCAACAGCAGTGTTGTTATGTGCTGTAGTGTTGTCAGCCAATGCGTGTTTACCAACTGCTACGTTTCTATCACCTGTTGTGTTGTCATACATAGAATACAAACCGACAGCAGTGTTATGACTTCCAGTTGTGGTTCCCTGTAATGCTTGATAGCCAAAAGCATGATTTCCACTTCCAGTTGTGTTAGAAGTTAGAGCTAAAGTTCCTATCGCTACTAGAGTATTTCCAGTTGTATTTGCATCAGCAGCAAAACAACCAACAGCAGTATTATTAATTTGAGTATTATTTAATAAAGCATCTTTACCTACAGCAGTATTACCACTTTGAGTTGTAATTGAGTTTAAAGCTCTAAATCCAACAGCTGCGTTACTGTTAGCAGTTGTAACTGAATCTAAGGCATATGCACCAACACCAGTATTATGATACCCCCCAGTGGCACTTCCTAATACACCAAGACCTAAAGCAGTATCACTTGAACCATTATTACCTCCTCTACCAATAGTAAGTCCATTTATGGTTGCGTCTGTACTAAATGTTGGCGTGATCTTAGAACCATCTATCGCTGCATTTGACGCTACCTTTGCATTTGTAACGCTATTGTCTGCTGGTTCACTTACTCCAAGACTCTTAAATGTAAGAATAAAAAAGTCACTACCTGTTGCTGGAGCGTCACCCAGGATAATATCCGTTCCATCAACACTGAATCCTTCGCTTGGCTGACCTGTTCCTGCTACTGGCTTTTGTATAACACCATTAATACTTACTAATAATTGCTGTGCTGATACAGAAGGAGGAGCAGACAAAGTAAATCTATAGGCAGATCCGTTAAATGTTGCACTACCGCCACCCGTTGCAGAAGATGAGCTAAGTGTATTTATTGCAATATCACTACCACCACCAGCTATTTCAGCAACAGTACCATTATCCATTTTGGTAAATAACTTACCAACATCAGTTCTTATTGCTACTTCTCCGACAACAAGATCACTTGCAACTGGATCGCTACCAGAACCTCTTTTATGCTTGATTACATTAGCCATGAGCTATAACCTCCTTCAGATTAATAGCTACCACCGTCTATGGTTACGTTATCAATAGAGATTCCTGCAATAGAACCGCCTGTTATTGAAACAGAGTTAGATGCCTGGGTAGCAATACTGCCAAGACCTAGTGTTGTACGAGCAGCAGCAGCATCCGCATCATCTATTAATGTCTTTGCATAGTTAGATAAACCTAAATTTGTTAACGCTTGTGATGCTGTCGTGGTACCTGTTCCACCATCTGCTATGCCAAGTGTTCCTGATATAGAACTAGCCGAAAGATTAACAGCAAGTTTATTAGATTCAAAACGTAGACCACCGTTATTTTTTAAGTCTACATCTAAAGTGTTTCCAGACTTTTCAAGACCATTACCAGCTATTATCTGACCAGCACCAGAGAACTGTGCAAAGGTTAGGTTATTCGTTCCAACAACAGCAGATCCAGTATCAGATGTACAAGTAAATCCGTTTTCTGCGTTAACTGTTCCCTGTTCTACAAATACGAAAGCACCAGCAGCATTAGATCCCGTTCCCATATCTGTAGCTCTTGATGGTGCTCCAGATGCGTTGACATTGTAAATACCATTTTGTGACGCAGTAGTTTGGTTCTTAATTAATATTCGATCACCAGTTTGGAGCGTTACACCATCAATAGACTGACCATTAGCAAATGCAGTAGATAGTGTGCCATTTGCAGTAGTTGTAGCAACAACAGAATCTTTGACATCTAATCCCTGTGCAACTCCATCTACATAACCTTTATTTGCAGCATCAGCATCAGCAGTGGGATCTGCTAGTCCTGTTATTTTCTGAGAGTTTAATGAAACTGCACTTGTAGGAGCAGTCATCTGATCTAATCTGTTTGTTCTTACACCAGCATCAAAATCACTGATCTTTGTATGAGCTATAGAAGGTATATCATCTGAAACTAAAGCCCTAAATGTAGGTGCAGCATCGCTTCCCGTAGTCGGACCTGATAAAACTTTATTAGCGTTTTGAACTGTATCTTTATCAAAGAAACCACCTTTACCACCAATTTTTATAATACTTGTTGCTGATCCCCCAGCACCACCCGTTCCCTTTCCTATAAACAGGGTTTCGGTTCCTTCTGTAAACGCTAGTTCTGCGTTAGCTAGTGAGGTGGGTGCTGACGATCCAGTAGATCTTTTAATTCTTAGGGTGTTTGCCATGTTAGAAGTTTCCTCCGTCTACGAGATTTTCAACGGTGCGAGTTTGATCTGCTTTAAATGTACCACTTGTCGAGTCAAAAAACACCACTGAACCATTTACTTTGTTGGAATCATTTAAGTTTGTACCAGTGGTACTGAACTGAGGACCTTGCGGACCTTGAGTTGCAACCGTTACAACACTGGTATCGCCATTGACGGTAACAGTGTTCTTTTCAGTTGTAATGCTTACATTACTCATGTTGAAGTGTAACCCTCGCTTACAAATATTGTACCCTCTAAATAATATTCTTTAGACCCTCCAGCATCAATTAATAAAACATCATATTTTAAAATATCAGGAGTAAATGTAGCAGTTTGGGTATCAGTGAGAGTAATACTTACAGATCCAGCCGATCTATCAGTATAAGTCACAGAAAAATCAGCATATTTTGTGGTGCGTGTTTCTTCCCAAACCTGTGCAGCTACAGTAAATCCAGTAAGATTTATAGCATTGTTATTAGAATCTTTAAAAACAAGCGGAATTGTGTGATCCGACCTTCTCTGAAGTGTAAAGTTATAGATTCCTGGTTCGATTGCCATAGTTATAATTTAATAATGTACATTAATGCTACGTTGTTAGGTCTTGATTCGCTTCCTCCAGCATTATTTATAGTAATACCAACTGATCCAGACATAGATAAATTACCGCTTGTATTAATAGCTTGGTTAGTATCTCCGTTAAAATTAGTTGCATAACCAATTTGATAACCCTGACCAGAACCAAGTGTGATTCCTACACTTGCTATAGAAGGTTGTAATGATATTTTTCTAATACTGTGATTATGATTTGCACCTGATACTGTAATACTGTTGTTGCCATAACTATGGTTATGACTTTGGTTTTGACTACTTTGAGTTGAACCAATACCTCTATTAGTATCAAGTCCTGAGTTACTGGTATTTACACCTCTAACAAATTGTCCTCTTAAATCTGGAACATTAAAGTTATTACCTGATCCACCATATTTATACTGAATCAAGTTAAACAAAGCAGTATTAGCACTTTGCGTTTTATTTAATGACTGACCATTACACTCAACATATCCAGTAGGAACTGCAGTTTCAGGCATGCAGAATATTGCACCAACTGGCACACTACCAAAGGTTGCAAATGATAAAACTCCTGATCCATTAGTTTGCAATACCTGACCATTAGTTCCGTCTACTGGTGCGGTAAAAGTTACTTGTTGACTGCTTGATACTGTTGCAGGAGCTTGTATTCCTATGTAATGACTGCTATCTGAATCTCCTAGTCTTAAATCTCCTCTTGCTCTAAGGGTTAGACCATTAGCATCAATAATTGCTCTTTCTATTGCTGCTGTTGAAAAACCGATAGTATTTGCAGAATTACGAAACATTCCTGTATCAGTATTACCGTCAAAAGAATAAGCAGGGCTACCATTAAGAGATCCATCATCGCCTAACAGTTGGCCTGACATCGCTCCCCCTGCTTTTGGTAATAAACCTAAATTTGCCTGATCTAATTTACCTACTTCATAGAAGGTTGCTGCATTACTATCCGTTTGAAGAGCTTGATCTCCACCACTTGTTGCTCTAATTAATAATCTTTTAGGATTTGTAGAGTTATCTGCAACAAACTCTGCTGGTAATATTGTTCCTGCACCACTTAACGGTCCGAAATTATTTGCAGCCGTAGCTTTTAAAGTATCCTCCATATCTTCTCGGACAACTTGCCCAGAAGCATTTGCTATATTCTTATCGCCTCTTTGAAATGTGGACATCTAAAAAATACTTTCTTCTATATTACACCCCTTTACCATAACCGACAGCTTGAAATGTAAATTGTTTAGCTATAAATACGGGGTTTTGAGAATCATTCTTAATTTTGATATTGAAACTTGTGCCTGTTATAGCTGAAAGTACAAAGTAATCTCCTGAAGAGGCATTTTCTATAGTGATACCAATAGATGGAGGGAAAGCATTAACTCCTCCCAAATCTGACGTTCCAGTGAAAAATGGGTTTGCAAATGTAACTGTTGTACCAGATGATGACGTGCTAGAAGTTATTGGAGTTGTTCTAACTACATTTGATGAATCTATATATGATCTTTCTGTTCTAGCCTCGAAAGCAGCGGTTACTCCTAATTCTTGCACAGAAATATTATGTGCAATAGATTCTGATTTTAAAGTGCATCTAAATTTAAAACCTCTTCCTTTATATGTACCGTTTGCAAAAGTTTGAAATCCTGCGTAAGAAGGAGATCCAGAACTAGGGTCATCTTGAGTTACATTTACAGATAAAGAAGCACTTACATCATCTATTGCTGGTCCATCAAAATTACCATTAGTAGCATAATCATCCCAAAATGTTCCTGGTGGTATCAAATTGTCTATTGTATTTGCTGCACCAACTGTAAATCCAATAGCCTCTATAAGTCTTTTTAGATTAACAGAATACACAGCACCTAAATCCATAGTTACTGCAAAATCATAAGTACCCGTTAAATTTGTTGCTGGATTAGTCAACTGAAGTCCACCGCCCACTACTGTAGTGTTAGTTTTTGTACCACCAAAAGCAGTTGGGTCAGTATCTTCTCTATCTTGTAAAATTCGTTTACTGTCTATTTGATCTGGGAGATCAATAATTACGCTTGTTGCATTTTCACTAAAACGACCACCATCATCCTGGAACTTTAAAATATACTCTCCTTCCAACGCTGGAACGTCTGCCAACGTACTGTTTCCAGCAATAGCTGGTATTAGATCTACAGAGTTTTGAAAAGTTCCCGATCCATCAGTCTTAGTACTATGTCTTAAAAATACCCTCCCACCGTGTATAACATCTGGGTCAGTAGATAAATCCCATCTTAATCTTATAGATTTATTATCTAACGGTTCATAAGATAAATTTTGAACTGCACTAGGTTTTGCAGTTTTACCTTGAGCGTTAAAAGTTATAAAACTTGATTCAGCAGATAATTGCAAAGCTGCATTAAAAGAAAATACTTTAATTTCATAAGTACCCTCTTGACTATTAAGTATTTCTATATCTGGTCTAAATACTACTTCACTTATCCAGTTTGCATTATTAAATCTATGTTGTACAAGGTACTGACTGACACCTGTTCTGACTTCCCAAGAAGCAATTATTTTTGATACAGCTAAGTTGTTTATAACTACAATTCGCTCTACAGCAGCGAGTCCACTAGGAGGTGCTTTCAACGAATTTAGGAGCGATATATTTCTTGGAGGCAAACTGATTCCCTGCTCTATATTGTCATATTTTCCAGCTATATAAGTTAGAGCAGTAATCGTATAATTTACATCATCTTGTTCTTCAATACTAATAACTCTAAAAGTTTGTGGTTTTACCGCACCAGCTTGCCCTGGGCTTGATGGTTCACTAGATAACATCCATATTGCATTTACATTAGGAACAGCACTTAAAGCTGTGGTTAGAGTTATAACACTTCCTGTAACTGTACACGCTATTTCTTCTACATCACCATCAGGTAAAATTACAGAACATTTTTTATTTATGCCAGCAAAACCAGCTAAATCTTGATCGTTATCCACTGTTATAGCAGTTGTAGTTGCAGATTTTATTCTTCCTGATCTTCTAGATACACTTCTTACTGGATCGTTTATCTGAATAACACTTCCAGGTCTTACGATTGCTCCAGCGTCAATAGAAGTTGTAAAAGTAACTGTTTCCGATTCCTGTTGTTCACTAAATAAAATTGCTTTTGCAAGTCTTTTTGCCTGACCTCTTGATGTACAGGCAAATGCTTTGACTCTTTTAACTACTGTGCCTAACTTTGCAATAGCAACACTATCTTCTTCTACTTCATAGTCTATTTCTCTACTATCCATATTAAAATAACCGACACTTACAACTGAATGTCTTTGCCTTAAACTGCTTCCAGAATATGAGAACCCTCCTTCTCCTACGTTTGATAAACTAAACAAATAACTAGGATCGGTTGGTTTGTCTTGAGCAAGGGTTATAGTTCCTGTTTGCCAAATAGGAAACGCTCTCATAACTCCAGATAGTTCATTTATTAAAGTAAATGCTTCTGAAGATCCTTGAATACTTACATTGCAACTAAATCTAGCTTCTTCACTTCCATCTTCATTTGTAACTATTGCATTTGCATATCTACTGGCAGCAACATAACCAAATAAATCAATATTTTCATACAATTTTGCATCTGTTGATTGATCTGGTGCTATTTGATCCCCTAACCCATAGCGTTTATTAGTTAAAATATCAAGCAATATCATGGCAGGGCATGAACACCATTGAGCAGCAGCCATTTGTCCGTTAAAAACATAATTCTCTGGGTAATTTATACGGCCAGTTGCTAAATCAACTGTTGGTGTTAAACCACCATTTGCTGCTGGTATTCTTACCTTTATTCCACGAATACGAAAAGCTCTTTGAGGTACAGAACTAAACTGTTGAGAACTTAATCTCAATGTAGAGTAGGCACAGTCTGGATATGTTCTTACATCGTCAGATATTTCTTCCATTCTTGTAACAGAAAAAGTATCCTGTATCTCATCTGGGTTGCTATCAGCCGTTACTCTTACAACTCTTATCTTTGCTTGGCTATAAGTATCAGGAAGATCTATTCGATACTCTTTAGAATAGGGATCAGCACTTCTACCTTTTATGGTATCTGTCAATCTATCTACAAAACTTCCATTATCTATTTGCCTTTGAATTTTTAAAGTAACTTCTGTTCCTAAAATATCTCCATTAGTTTCAAACTTCTGCAATGCTCCAAAGGTTACTGTTACTTCTACTGCATCTTTGTTAGCACTTATATTTGGGCTATCAGCAGGACCAGGATTACCACTCTGAGTTACAGCGTTGGTATGCGTAGGTGGAATATTGTTAGTTTGTTTTGTTAATACAGCATTATCAACATTTCCTACGGCGGGTTGATTGTTTTCACCAAATCGAGGTTTAAAAGTTACATCTTGAAAACTAAAATCAGTTGCTTGTAAATTTCCTAACTTAGTTAAAAAATCTGAATTACTTAATGTAGGAGATACATTTAATACTGACGTATCATTTAAAAATATATCTGCAAGACAGGCATTATTGTAATTTGCGTTGTTTCGAGGAATACCTCTTTTAGAAGGAGTTGCAAAACCCTCTATTTCACCTTCAGACAATAAATCTTGAACAGTAGCAAACTCTTTACTATTTAAGGTATCTTCGGCTCTTACTGGTTCTCTTGGTTCTGGTGGCCCTTTGGCTCCCCTAATTATTTTGCTCATAATTTAATTCTCCGCTACTACTTGATGAGTGTCTATTCCTGCTGAGATAACAACCGATCCAGTTACAATTTCTCCATAACACAAAGGAATACTGGTTCCTGCTCTTGATGTATTTTGAATACCACTAAAACTAAATGATATTCTAGGGTCTTCTTCATTACTAAAGTCAGGTATTTTAGGTAAAGGAAATAATATATCTGATACACCACTTAAAACTAAAGCTGAACCAATGCCAAATGCAGCTTTAGTGTAACCGCTTGCTGCTGCAAGAGATTTACCAAAACCACCAGCAAAAGTTAAACCTCCAAAAGCAAAGGCTCCTCCAATTAACATTGCTCCTAATACTATTTTACCAAAATTACCTCCTGCTCCTGTAATTACAGGAACTATGCTTATAGATGATCTACCCATAGGATGTAGTATCTCCTCCTCTCCTATTTGATAATCATCGATTATTACCTTGTAGTATCTTTCGTTCATGTGTGCCTCTAACTTAGGAAAGTTAGTAAGCAAAAATCTAATAGCTTCTGCTGGACAACGCACAACAGCTTCTAATTCCTTATGACCTACAAATTCGGCTAGTTCTCCATATAATTTAACTTTGTTGAGCATAGCGATACCTCTTACCAGTACATTTTAACAACCATTCAGAGTAAGGCTCTCTACAAGATAGTCTATCTGCTAAATGATGTAAAACCATATCTCCTAAGAAAATAGCCACATGATTTAAAGTTGGATACATGATAGACATTAATAATACATCTCCTTTTTCTAATGGCTCATCTGGTCTAAGTTCTCTAAATCCTGTTCTCCACGCATAGCTTTCAAATAGTGGATCAAATAAAAATTCATCAGCAGTCATATTTCTTTCATAATCTTTCAACTCAATACCTTTCTCTTCTCTATACCAATCAACAACTAAACTCCAGCAGTCTGTTACACCCCATACCCATTGACGGCCCAATAAAGGTGCTTTATATCCCGATGGTTCTAAATATGCCCATTGTTCAGTTTCGGGGTTAACAATATGCCAAGGTAAATTACTTCTTTCACAGCTAATCTTATCTGCCTGACTAGGTTCTGGAGATGAGATTGGATGACTATGAATAACAGCTACTATATCTCCTAAATTATCTGCTTTTACATAATCTTCTGGATTTAAAATAAATTCTTGATGACTTGTTATTGCTAAATTTTCACATGGATAATAACGTTTTTTACCTCTTATATTAAGTAAAAGTCCTACAGATTCTTTAGGATTTTGGTCTTTCGCATGAACCAATGCGTCATCTTTCCAACTCATTGAAAAAACGTACCGATAGCAGGGAATAGCTCTCTAGTGCATTGTCTTTTTGGTAATCTAACTCCTGCCAAGTCAGAAGGTGCAGCTAATTCAAATTCTACTATTTCTCTATTTTCAGTTGCTTTACGATCCACTAAATATATTTCCCTTTTAAATTCAGCAGTAGGGTCAGGAGTTCCGAGAGGGTTTGAATTTCCTGGAAAGTTTACAGCATCAAGAAACCTTGCCATAGTTCTTATTCTCGTTACTGTTGCACCTGTTAGATCATTACCTGTATTAACAGCACCAGCTACAGTAGCCGTATTTACTGCGTTTAATATCGCTGATATATTTCCTAAAGCATTACTTATAATTAATTTTGGTCTGGGTATTTGGCCTCTTTGATAAGCAAATCCTTCTGCGATTATCGGTATTCTTGTATATGAATTTCCTGCCCATACGATCTCTCCATTATTGTTTAAATTTGAACCCCCATGAAACCTATAAATTGAAGTGTCATTGTGAAATTTTTGACTTAATTGCAGCGTAAATAATTCAATTATTGCTGATGGATTTATCTTTTGAGCTTCACTATAAACAAGAGCAGTACTCATGGTTCAAACACCTCTCTAAATGTTGCTTGAATTGTAGCTCTATTAACAAATGGAATTGTTTTACTCCATCCTTCACATACAAATTTAGATGAACTAGCTTCTCCTGGTGGTTGAAAATCAAAACTAGCACTATCATTTGCTCTTGCATCTAAAAATGTTTCTATCGTATCCGCGTCTGCTTCAGATACTTCAAACGTAAAATTAAATGTTTTCGGGTTTTGATGTTCTGCTAACCCAAACAAAATTCTATGCTCATAGCCATCAGCAAAGCGAACTGTTCTAGTATTTGGTGCGGATCTTTTTTGTTGCCCGTATCTGGGAGTTATTGAAGGAAATGTAGCCATTATGCAAGCAAACCTCCTGGTCTTTTCTGTTGTACTATTTCAGATTGTACTGCAACTGATATAAGCCGACCAAGTTCTCTACCTCTTTGCTCATCACCTTCAACAGATGAACCAGAAGCATCTACATTTACTACAACATTTGTAGATCCCCCAAGCTCATGGTTCGGAATTATAGTTCCTGCCTTATCAGGTACGAATAATTCTGGTCCTTTTTCTCCTACGATTGAAGGTTTGCCAACAGGAGGTCTACCGCCATTTGCAAATCCAGGTATGCCTATAGCTCCTAAAAAAGAATTAACACCAAACTGTATTAATGACCTTTGAATCTGCCTAAATACACTGCTGGCTACTTCTCCTAAAGTTTTAGTTCCTTGTATTGCCCCTTCAATAGCGTCTACTAAACCAGTTTCTATAGCTGAACCTATTTGTTTGTACATATTCTCAACTTTTTCTAACTCATTTATAAGACGTAACTTATTGCCTATTTCTTTTTCTGTTAAATCAGTTCCTTTATCTTTAAACTCCACTATCTTTTGTTCTATAGTTGCTTGTTCCTTACCTACTTCTAAAGATCTCTGTAAAAAAGCTATTCGTTTATCTAAGTTAGCTTCGATTGTTGGATCGGTAGTACCCCCTAATAAACTTAGATCTCCTCCTAAACCTTCTCCTACTGCTCTAGATATTGACCTTTTCTTTGCTTCATTAGTCAGCATACCTGGTACTACTTTGCCTCTATCTTTTCTGGTTCCCCTTTCTTCTAAAACTATTTCGTTGAATCTTTTTAGATCAGCACCAGACAGACTTCCCTTAAAATTTTTAAATTGTGAAGGGATAGTAAATCCCGACAATATTGTATTTATCGCGTTTATTCCTGGAAGTATGGCTTTGGCTAATACAGCTTGGATAGAAGCCCCTAGTTGACCGAATGTTCTAGCTAATTCTCTAGAGGATTTTCCTACTTCTTTTAGACGTTCCAAACCTTTACCGCCTAAAGCTATTGTCAGTTCTTGGGTCAGTAGTTTGTTAAGCTCCTGTTGTTTGCCTAATTTTTTAAGTTGTTCTGCTCTTTTTTGAGTTGCATCGCTGCTAAATAGTGATTTTTCTGTGACAGTTGCCAGTGAGGTTTCTACATTTTTTAGTCCTTCTCCAAATGCTTTAACACCATTTATAGCGTTGGATATTGCTTGAACTGCTGCTGTGGCTGCAATACCTCCTGCAAATCCACCCATCTGTCCAAACATTCCACCGATACCGCCACCTAAAGCTCCTGCTGCTGCTGTTATTG
>VTLG01006237.1_pt1 | contig 19152 bp, 20 predicted proteins | sample 4694571 | NCBI WGS metagenome assembly VTLG01 (sample SAMN12604809, study PRJNA352737) | marine metagenome | biome: ENVO:00000447; feature: ENVO:00000209|ENVO:00000569|ENVO:01000036; material: ENVO:00002151; isolation source: viral sequences binned using virsorter ...
TTAATGTACTATTAGGATTGTCTAAATCTCCTACAGTACCATCCAACATTATTGTTTTAAAATCACTTTCGATTTTATCTATTACTCCTTTAATATATGTTTTATTTTTTTCTGTAGTTCCCATTAATTGTAAAGTTGCATGAAAGGTGGCCATTGCCTCACCTTTTTGTGCAGACATTAACTGAGATCCACCTTTTTTCTTTAATGATATTTTTCGTTTTGCTGTAGTCATATCAGTTTTAGGAGTTTTATTTTTTCCACCCCAATCTAACCATTGACTATTAAGTTTAATTTCTTTATCTCCCCCACCTCCTGTTTGTGTCATCGGTGGTTTGAATCCTTCTCCTGAGAAAGCTTGTCCTAATTTAAAAGAAACAGCTCCATATTTATCCCAAAATCCTATAACTTTACCAAAGGTTTTTTCATCTATACCTAAATTTTTATTATAGATTAAAGATTTAGATCCCTTTAAACTAACACCAGAGTTATATAAATTAAAACCCATTGATATTAAACTCTCCCATTGAGCTCCAGTTGGTGTTTTTTGAGGATTGACATTTTCCTTACTCAATTTATTAAAATTAATTTTGTCAGATGAACCTTTAATTTTCATTAAAGGTGTTCCTCTAGAATCAAATTCCCAACCATTATTTTTTAAATGATTTACTAAATCATCACCTTTTAATCCTAAATCAGCTCCTTTTTGTAATGCATCTGCTTGTTTTTTATTATATTCTATATCAACTGTTCCATCTACATCTTCTCTTTTAAAAATTATATTTGGGTCTGCCCACATTTTTAAAAAAGGTTCTACATATGCTTCTGGTTTTCGTTTAATAGCACCACCCCAAAGTGTTCCTTCTTCTAATACTTTAGGTCTAATTGTAGAAAAGTCTTTAAATGATTTCATTTTTTGATAAAATTGGGGGAATTCTAGACAAATAAGGTAGGTTGTTTCAAATTCCCATGTTAATATAAAAAAAGAGAGTAACAGAGCTAGAAGGTTCAGAGAATCTTCTTCTAGTTGAAACCCTCTCAGATAGTATTTATAAGATTAGAACTTCCAATCCTCTGTATTTATTTGTTGTGTTGGTATATCCTGGCCTGAATCGACCAAATCTGTTTGTGCTTGTTGTTCCACATCATATAATTTCATTTTAGGTCTATCAATACCTAGAATAAATTTCTTATTTTTAGTAGGATCATTATATCGATTTTTGAGTTGTTTTACCAGAACTTGGTTAAGTTCCTCTAATTCCTCAGTTTGTATAAGTGCAAACATAAAGTCAGCTGTTGCTGGTAATCCGAAACTCTCACTAGTATCTTCCAGACCAAAATCTGAAGCAGTAAATCCAGTTCTATTCACCTGAGTTGCAGAAACTATGGGAACATCTTGTTCAACAGCAAAACCTCTTAATTCTTCTGCAATAGCTTTAATATAAAAGTAAGAACCGACATTTGCTCCAGTTCTGAATCTGGAAGATGCACAAATGTTTAAGTAATCTATAAAAATAATTTTAGGTGTGAATTGTCTCTTAATCTTTAATTCCTTAATCAGAGACTTGAAGTGTCCTACATGAGCTGATGCAGTAGGATATTCTTTGATTATTAGTTTTCCTTGAGTTTTCTTTCTTATCTTGTCAACTGAACTGTCAAATAAAGTTTCTGGAAGGTCATGTAATTCATCAATGGTCATGTCCATCAGATTTGCATCTATTCTTTCTGCAATCCTTTCTTCTGCCATTTCCAATGTAATATAAAGAACATCATATCCATTAATAAGAACATTAGCTGCATGGTGACACATGAATAGAGTTTTACCTACTCCTGTACCAGACATTACAATATTTAATGTCTTATTGGGAAGTCCACCATTTGTAATGTTATTGAAATATTTTAAATCAAAAGGAATTCGTTCTTCTTTTGTATGATAAAACGCAAAACGATCAGAGGAGTTATCAATATAATCATGCCCGATAGACATATCAAAGCTAACAGAAAGAGCATCAGACAAGATGTCAGGAAGAGCAGTAGTATTCCTGTCCTTATCATTCCCCCCAATAATGTTAATTCCATCAAGTATTGCCAAATGGAGAGCTCTGTCCTTGCAGTATTGTTCTGTTGTGTCAACGAGCCACGTTTGATCTGTTTCCTCATGTGATAATCCATTCACTAGGTTTTGAGTAGTTTTATATAACTCCTCATTTAAATCATTTCTTTTATCAATCTGTATAACTATAGCTTCTTTTGTAGGTAGTTCACTATATTTATCTACAAACTTTTCTATTTCATCAAATACTACTTGGTGTTCTTTTCCTTCAAAATATTTAATCTTCAGAAAGGGTAATACTTTCCTTGTGAATGTTTCGTTGGTCATCAAGTGACTCAGAATCATTGTCTCTGTAGATAATTTCAAATTGCTCCTTTTCCGATAAACCTTTTTCAAGACACGAAACAAGAATATCTCCTGCGACTTGATGAAATTCCTGTTCGTGTTTTAAATGATTATTGTTTTTCCATTGTGCAGGCTTCAATGTAAAATGAAGGTTCATTCCCCCATCTTTAGTTTCTTCACCCATCATGACATCCTCGTAAATATAAATCAGGCCTTCAAATTTACCTTCATCAATACGAATAGCGTTGAGTTTAGAATCATCACCCTCACGCACTACTACTGCGTGTTTAACTGTTTCTATTGGTGTATATTCAGACATAGTGTAAATAACTCCCTAAAATATATTTGTCATTACTGATTGGTGTGTTTCCACGATGCAGATATGTCCACGTTGAAGGAAACAATAACATTGTACCACACTTTGGGGTCACAGTCAAGTCCAATTCTGGAAATTCTGTACCACCACCTTCTTCTACATCATTAAGGTATACAAAAAGTACAAGAAACCGCATTGCAGAATCATAACTCCCAACATCAACATGATCCAAGAAATTCCCTCGACCCATTCTATAGCGTTTGATTCTGATTTCTTCAAATTTGAAAGTCTCGGGCCACGCACGCTCGTGTAACCCTGTTTCTTCTTTGTATCTGTGTAAGACATTTTTAAACCTATCGTATACTGATAATTGTGTCTCGCGAGTTTCTTCTGGAAAATGATTTAAATTTATCTCATCAAAATGTCGATGATCTTTTAAATTTGTATGAGTTAAATTTTTATTGTACTCTTGTATATTAAAATATTCAACAAAACCCGAACACTCTTGTTTACTGAATATCTTCGGGTATGTCTTTATCCACTTCTCCATATAGAAATTCCTTTTTTGCGGCTTCTTCTAAACCATCCATAATTTTTTTATCAAAATATTTTTCTGGATTATCGTATATAGATTTTCCATATAAAGTTTTTCCATCTATTTCATAACGATTTCCAGACTTTTTAAACACCCCATGTTTTTCACCAAACTCTAGAAGTCCATAATGTCTATCAATGCCTGATTGATAACCCAATCGTACATCTATCATTTTATTTTCTACTGTCAATCTGGATTTCTGGTTCTTACAATGGATGATATTTCCCACAACCTCAGTACCTTCTTTGTCTTTTTTCTTAGACAAATAAATGATAGAACTGGCTGCATACTTGAGTCCAGAACCGCCACCCATTTCCTTAGTCGGCATATATGCACCGATAACATCATAAGTGTGATTGGTCACTATCAACGGCACGTTGGCACGACCTAACTTGAGGGTCAACACCCTAAAACAAGCTTTGATGATTTGTGATCTAGTCATATCTCTTGTCTCTGCTCCTGCAGCGGTATCTTCCAGTTCTTTTGTGGTAGATAAGTTGCCTAAAGAGTCCAAGACCAACATCATAGGTTTCTGTTCTTCCTGTTCTAGATATGCATCTAGTATTTTTATTGCTTGTGTCCTAAATTCCTGTATAGTTACTACTGGAAGTATCACCATTCGTTTAGGGTCAATACCTCTAGACTCTATAAGTTCTCTAGGTATTGCAGACTCAGATTCAAAATACAAAACCCCAGCATCTGGATTTGAGTCTAAAAATTGTTTGACCATTCCTAGTGCGAAGTAGGTTTTTCCTGTTGCACTTTCTCCAGCAAGGGCCGTAATTTTGTTAGAAGGTAGTCCACCATGTAAACTACCAGATAGTAAAGCGTTAAACAAATAAGAGCCGGTGTCAATGTAACTATGAACATCACCAGCTGCAACACCTTCTTCAACGATTGAGGCATATTCATTTCCTGACTCCTTTATAAATTTCTTTAGATCCATTAATCCTCTCTATTCTCAGATTTATCAACATCGAATCCTTCTGGATAACGACCACTTAATTTCTTAGTGTTCTCAGCGAGAACTTCTTCTAGATCCCATTCCATTGTTATCAAAACTTGTTGGACATACCACATGACATCTCCAAGCTCATTTTTTACTTTATTTCGTAATTCTTCTGAAGGTTTTTTACCTTGAAAAATTATTTTCTTTACTAAGTCCAAAAGTTCTCCACCTTCTGAACAAATTCCTATTGCTCCTGTGAGCAATCTTTGTGGTTGACTCCAAATCAATTCACCTTCTTGTAACTCTCCAATCCTATCAAGGAATACATCACAATCTCTGGTGGCTTCACTTGTTACATCATCCACAAACATTCTATGTTCTATTACTTCTTTTGAATCCATGTTTACTTTCTATAAGACATCACCACCAAAGGTCTGTAAATTTACACCATATGATATAATACAATATGATGCATATTCTGGATGATATTCAATTACTGTATATGTTCCTGTTTCTAGATTTATATAAAATCTAAAAGGTAATGTTGCTGGTTTAACTTTATAGCCAGATTCAGACCTAACCTTTGCAAACTCTAAACCAGTAAAAATTAATACTTCTTCTTTTTCATTTATCGTTTTGTATGTTTCTTCTTCATTTGCACACATCACGGGCTTCTCATTCCATTCTCCTGCAATAGGCACCATAATTGGCATCAATGCAATAGGTATGAAAAGGAAAAGGAAAAGAAGGTTTCTAAATGGTAAATATTTTTTCATATTCTCCTATCCAAAAAAGTCTAATAAATTTGTTTGAGTGCCATACGATTCATCAATCATCCAACCAATAGAGTTCGTAACAAACTTCAATGGTTCTACATATGACTTCTCAAACTGTTTTTCATAATCAACATATTTCTGCACATCTAATTCTGTAGGACACTCTGTAAGAAAAGTAAATACGTTGGCTTGAAATGGATTTGGATTTTTCAAGTAAACAAACTTAACCTTTTCTCCTTCCATTATCTCAGGATATTTTTTAAGTAACTTCTTATCCTTGAGTTGATAATTATAAAGTAAAGCACCCTTAACGTGCATAGGACAACCCTTCTTGAAAATACCATTCGTTGTTGCCCACTTTCCAAGACCATTACATGACCGCGGGAATGCAATCATATCTGGTTTCAGTTCTAACCATTCCTTACGGAAATCCTGTATGAAAGTATTAAGATCTTTTTCTGAACCACTAATAATAACTTTCAACGCATCTCTAATCTTGTCTCTACAAACTTGTGGAGTTGATGACTTAACAGCCTCAATTCCCATCATCTTGAGTTTTGGTTCTGCATACTGAACACCTTCAGAGTTATGGACATTCAGAATATATCGTTTCTTTGCAGTCCAGATACCCTTGTCTGCAATTACCTCTCTGGCCATAACCATCTTCTGTTCGTATGCATTTGTATAATCTGCAAGTTCTTGATACTTACCACCGATAAACTTTTCTATTGTTTCACTACAAATAGTATCAAGAAACTTTACAGGGTCTTTCGGTTTCAACTTGTCAACCAAAGCCTCAAATGTAATATAAACCGAATCCGTATCAGATGCAAGTACATAGTCAACATCTTCAGTTTTTAGTAACTCATTTAAATACTTATTTAATGCAATCTCAATCCACCTTATGGAAAGTTGACCACCATATGTTACAGCCTCTGCAATACGAATATCATAAAATCTAAAATACTGATTACCGATTGCACCATATGCAGAGTTCAATGCAATTTTGAGTGCCATCTGTTTGTTCTTGTACTGTGATATAAGATTCAGAAGTCTAGAGTCTTTTGTGTTCTCATATTCCTGTTGTGCCTTTAACATCAACTTCTTAACTTCCTTACGTTCATTATACATTTGTGATAGTAACTCAGGAAGAAAACCATACTTGGATGTATTGAATATTGCACCATTAGGGGTTACAGTTTCATCTTTACTTAAAAAAGATGTATCAAATTCCTGTGATAACATTTTATCTACAGTAGGCACAGTTCTATGCATTCCCTTGATAGTCTCAGGGGAAATATTGTATTGCATGATTAAATGTGGATATAGTGAGTTCAAATCAAAACTGACAACCCATTTGTGTAATCCTACTTGTGGGTCTTTGACATATGCACCAGCATATCCTTCTGATTTACTACCTCTAACCATTTGTGGAATCTGGATATTTCTATCTCTTAAATAATTGTAAATAATCACATCCCACATTCTAACCTGAGAAAACACATCCACATAATTACACTTTGCACTATAGGCCATAGTCATGATTAAATCAATCAGTTTCATCTTGTCCTCAAGACGATCTACTAACTCCACATCCTGTATGTTATATTCAATAAATGATTGATAATCTTTAGTGTACCATTCTCTATAAGTATCGTATGGGTTTGGGTCTTTACGTTCACCCAATTCAACAAATGCAATATGGTCTAACCGATAACTTTCTTGTGCTGAATAAGTAAACTTTTTATATAAGTCAAGATAGTCCAACTGTTCCAAACCAAACACATTGTAGCAGATATGTTCTTTACCTTGAATATAGATACTATCTTTAAATACTGTTTTCCATACTGACAATCTCTTAATCTCATCTTCACCAAATCTATACTTAATACGATGAATCAAATAAGGCAAATCATAAAACTTTGAGTTCCATCCAGTAACTACATCTGGCTTATGTGTTTCCCAAAACCCAAGAAACTTTTGTAACAGCTCATCCTCATCTTCACATTTTACATAACGTACATCATCACGTTCATTCTTAAATTCACCAATACCAAACACCACGATTTGTTTTGATTGATGATTCTTAATTGTGATGGATAACATTTCTTCTGGAGCATTTTCAACACTTGGAAACCCATTATCACAAGCAACCTCAATATCAATAGTAACAACCAAAACATCATCTATCTTCCAATCAACACTACCTTTCCAATTATCAGAAATATACTGATATGGATAACGTGTCATGCCGTAGATTAGATTTTGTTGTTCTGGATATTGTGAAAGAAATTCTTTTGCAGACTTGATGGATTGATGTTTAACTGGAGCTAAATATTTTCCATCAAGAGTTTTGTACTGAGTTTTCTTTTGTACTGGTACAAAAAGGGTAGGTTGATATTTGTGACGGGCAGTTATTCGTTCTCCGTTCTTAACTCCACGAACAAGAATACTATTACCATAACTAATTACATTCGTATAAAAATCCATAATGAAACTATTATACTACAGTAAAACGAAAATGTCAAGTTTTTTTATCCGTTTAACTGTACATTGGGAAGAATAATTCCAGAACCAAATTTAGAATTCCAAGCATCTCTAGCTTGGTCTATAGGATCAGTTATACAGATAACCCAATCCATTTTAATTGTAACATTGTCATGTTTTGCAAAGGGAGGCCAAGGTGCAAAACCTAAACCTTGATCTGTAGGCATTATCTGGCAAGGATTGGATATAATAACATCTTTATCAATAACTGTTACATCACCAATTAGTTCCTCGCCAGACTTTAACTTAACTAGGCGAATATCACTCATCTTTCTTTTTTCCAATATTATATTTTTGTTCAAGAATCCAATCGTTCTTTTCTCCAAACGATAATACCTTGATTTGACTTAATGGAGCTTTAGGTTCTGCATTACCTATTAAACCTACTAAACCCCAATCACTTAATAAACCAGCTATAGTATTTCTTCTTTCAATATCATTGTCTGTAAGGCTTGATTTTTTCCCATCTAATACAAATAATTCTTTAAAATGGACAATGTAATATTTGCCTTTCTTATGAAGTAAATGACATGACTGCCATAACTTCTTTTCTCTGCGAGATGCAACACCAATTCGTGATAAAGTTTCCCTGACCTTTAGAAAATCATCTGGTTCACTTAGGGAGACTTCTAACATATCATTTGATGTCCAATTTAAATCTTCAGTCATTTTCCACCCTTATTTAATTTGGTTTCCATATAGGATATATCCTCATCCGTGAGAACATTTAGCACTTCCTTTGCTCTCTGATCGCTATATCCAAAATATTCTTTAATAGTCTCTAAATTCTTAATTTTAGAAGTTTTGAGCCAAGGAGCAAATCGTTTCCTTGCTCTTATACTATTTAGTAGAAAATGAAATTGAAGTTTGTTATCTAACCCATTGTAAATATTCATTTCATTTACTAATAGGATAGTGTCTGAAAAGGGGTATACACAACGATTTACCACAAATGCAGGGTATTTTTTCTCCCACATTTCATCAGTAGTGTCCATCAATGGTTCTTTAGACTGATTGATAGCTTTGAGATATTCTTTCAATTCATACATTATGCAGCAAGTTGTAATGATGAAGTTTCACTTATAAGTTTTTTATAATCTTCTACATTTTTAAATACTATACCTTGTCTTTCTAACTTAGTTTTAAGTTTATGATGTATAGTAGTAATTAAAAATTTATTTTCAGAAGTATCACTACCACCCAAATCAAGTGCTATAAGATGGTCTAATTCGTAAGTATTGGTATTTAAAACATCTATAAGATGTATAGGTGCATCATCAACTGGATTTTTTGCAGGTTTATGTTTATCGCCTGGTTTACCTCCCTGTTGTTTAAATGCAATTACTTTATCTTTTACTGTAGGTTGTGTTCTAATACTTGAAGTTTTGGGGGATAATAATTTTTGAACTTCTTCATTATTAACAAAGTCACCTAATGCAATCTCAAGCGTTAATTTTACTAAATTTGCATTTGTTTTTGATGTACATCCAGAATAAGTTTTTGTTCCCCCATCATGTTTATAAACTATTGTATCAGTATCAGTTCTTCTTGCAATTTCTTGTTCATAGAAAATTTCAAAAGCTTTAGGTAGATCTGAAATTTTATAGTTATCATACAATGTAGATAATATTTGAAACCATGTAAAATCCTGTCTCCAACCCCAATTTTTTATTTTTTTAGGAAAATTTTCATAAGATTTTACATTTTGGGTAAGAATTTTATGAAAAATTGATTTAGTTATTTTACCAGATTTTTCTGTATCTTGCATATATTCTAAATGTTTGCAATTTTCCTTATACATAAAATCTTCTTGTGAATATTGAAAGAACTCATGTTTTTTATAACCATCAATTCTTTCATCAGTAATTTCTGCTCTCCTTGTATACCAATCACCTTTCCATACAATATTTTCATCAATAACCTTCCTTTTAATACTTTTAGGTGTAAAAATATGTTTTTTATAAAATTCTTTAAATTCATCAGCTAAATTCCTAACAATACCTGCTATTGGAATATCAAGAGCACTTCTAAATTCTTGTGGGTTTTGTGCAACTCCCACATTAATTAAATTAAATATTATGTGAGCTTGTCCTTTTGTACAACCCAAAATCATCATAGTAGGTATTATTTGAGATTTATAAGTTTCTTGAAACTCTAGAGGCATTTGATGAAATCTCATTTCTTGATTGTTAAAATCAAAATTCCATTTTTGTTTTGTATCACACCAATTCGGTAAAAGTTCAGTTTTTTCTTTATTTACATATGGAAAATTAGGATATTTGAGTTTTCCATCAGTATCCAATATAAATTGATTCAATTCATATTCAACATACTTCAATTTAATTTTACTTAATGGAAATTCTCCGCTCAAATATCTAACATATGACCATGTTTTTTGTTGACCATCATTACAAATACGAGTATAACCTTTATCGATAAATTGAACAAAATATTCTACATCTTCAGAGTTAGCATGTATCTTACACCACTCTACACAAGCTTTAAGATCTAATAATATAAGAGAACTTAAATTAAATCCAGCATAACTAGAATAAATAAAAAGTTGTTTCATCATTTTTTTCCAAACTTCACTTCTTTGAATTTCTATGGGATATGCAATCTTATCATTTTGAACTAAATGATATAATTCAGCGATAGTCATCGGTTGCATCATCTTCATGATTGTTGATATATTACCTATATCATTAGTAAGAAAACTCATTATTTTTTCCTTTATTAAAAATTAGTATTATATTACAGAATATTTCAAATGTCAAGTTTTTTATTAGAAAAAACTCGTTAAGTCTACTTGTTTCTTAGTTTTATTAAGTTGTCTATGAAACTCCTTATGTTCATGCAATTTCTCAAAATTTGAAACAGGATTTTCGTGTTTTTCATCTTTAATATAATCCTGCAATCTTCTATGAGCTTCAGTTGCATCATCTGGAATATGCAGTTTTGTAAATGGTGAAGTAGGATCATCCTTAATTCCCCATTGTCTTACCCATCTTCTGATGGTTTCCCATGAGTTTGAACCCTGACCATCTACCAAACTTTTATGAGTTTGAAAAAGTAAGTCTTTCTTATAGGTCAAACCTTGAGACATAAAATATAGCCATGGGCCTCCATAGATACCTTCAGTATCATGTATCTTAGTATAATTACGACTTTCTAACATCGCATTCATTAAATTTGTTTGAAATTCAGACTTGAAATCTCTCAACTTATATTCAAACTTCTCTGGTAAATTTTGCAACTTAGTTTGAAATTCCTGTTTTGTCTTAAAAAACAATGGGTACTGACTACCCAAAACATCACGCATCATAGGTGTATCATACACTAATGTTGGTGTTCCTAATTGTATTGGGTCTTGAACACTCAAGTTCCAAGTACCATACCCTTTAATAATTCCAACAGATGCATAACAATTCTTCAAAAAGTCAGAGTATAATTCTGCTGATTTCTCTTGTGGTCTACCCTTATATGCATCATAGGCATACTTAAATCGATCACCAACAGGGGATTGCCCTGCTTGTGGTTTCTTTATAGTCTGGTCAGTACAGTAAACTACATATTCTGGTGGTAATCCTTCCATATATTCTGGCAATATATCTCTACCAGTTGTTCCTGCCCATCTATGGTTGAATGCAATCGGTTTACCAGACTGTTTCCATAATCCCATATCTTTTTCTGGAAGTTGTTTTGCAGCTAATGGCATATAAGATAACTTGTTTTCAATCGAACTATTCATATCCACCACATGGCTTTTGTTGTTCCAATTTTGTTTCCAATACTCCAAACTAGCTTTTCCATGCACAAATGCTTTCTGTGACCAATCCACAGCTTCCATATGTCTAAAAAATGTTGGTGGAAATGTTGGAGCTGGTGAAGATGCAGGACAATCAACCCAATGGAAAAATACCATTGCATCTAAATTTGTTTGCCCATATCTTAATGTCAACAACGCCCAAAGTACATTCGATAGAATCTCTGGTTGATGACAAAAAACAAAATCAATATCGATTGATGATGTTTCCAAATACAAATACTCACTAGGTCTAAAGAATACCTTTTCCCTTCCTGCCATAATTCTCTTGAATTTCTTGGCATTAAATTCACTACGATTACTCAAAACTGATTGAGGAAATGGAAATGGAATTAGTGTTACGTTATCCATTCTGTACAATGGATCACCATCCGTAATTGTACTATTTTCTGGTATTAGAATGTAGTGATGACACATAGGTAACATCATTACAGTATCCATTAAAACTTTCCAGTTGGAATCAGTCTCTAAAACAGCTTTGTTTCCACTAAATCTAACTGGTGAAGGTACATGAAGTACTCTCCTTCCATATAATTTATGTTCACTTAAATCTTGCATTAGTCATTATCTCCACTAAACAGGCCATTAGGTTAATCTCTTGATCTGCAACAAATGCAGACTTGTACTGATACTCTGCAATATGCAGAATTATTTGTGGTATCGTACTAGGTTCTGCTGATTGATACAAATGGTCATATATCTTACGAAAGATTTTCTGAGGGTCATTATCAATATTATCAACAACCCATTTACGAACACCCTTGAAGTTTTTAGACTTCAGACATTCGATTAACTCTTTCATATTAGCATCACTTATATTTAGCAAAATTCCAGAGTCAATAATTCCAGAAACAGAATATCTTTGTAACTCATTCAACACCCTACGGAAATCTGGTAGGTGTTTCATAATAAGCTCTGCAACTACTGCACCATCATATTGTATGTTATTTTCTGTTAGAATAGATATACACCTATTCATAAAATCAGAGCAAAGTTTTTGTTTATCAGAATCACTAATACGATAATCAATTACTGCACACCTAGAATGAATAGGTTCTATAATTCTATTTTTGAAGTTACAAGTGAAGATAAATGAGCAGTTACTAGAAAACTTTTCTATAAAACCCCTCATTGCAGGCTGGACTGAATCAGGCGTCATATAATCAGCCTCATCCATAATTACTACTTTTCTTCCACCAGACATAGAAACTGAGCTGCAATATTGTGTAAGTTTATTACGAAGCGTTTCAATCAATCGACCTTCATCAGACCCATTGACAATAATATAATCGCAGTTTAGGGATTTACACAATACTACAGCTGCAGAAGTCTTTCCTACACCAGCACTTCCATTCAAAATAAGATTGGGAATCTTATCCTGACTGATTATTTCTCTAAAAGTATTTTTAATTTCTTCTGGTAAAATTAAATCATCGATGGTAGAAGGTCTATATTGTTCTACCCATAATATATCTTTATTCATTATCAAAAAAATTGGTTAAGAGTTGAACCGACAAACTCTGGTCTTTGAATAACCTCGCCGTCAAATAACTTATTCATAATAAAAATTGCCCTACCATTTTCAGTAGTCTTATCTGTAATTTGATGAGAATGAGAATATTCTTTCTCAAAATCAATTTTAACTTCTGTATGGCCTGGGTCATCATAAAAAACTTCTTCAAGTTTTGGTGTTGGAAATGTGAACACAATATTTTCACATATCCTTAGTGCCTCATCTACAAATATTTTCTTTTTATCTGGTTCAATATGTTCAACAACTTCACTACACCAACCCCATTCCCATTCGTTATCTTTAAATGGTGTTCCCTCAGTTAAATCCATTACAAAATCTACTTTAGGAAATGCACCTCTAATATCTAATGCTCTATATTCTCCACAACGTGTAGAAAGAACACCTCTATATGGACAAGAAGTTCCTGCACCAATATCAAGAATATTTTTTCTACCTTTTGGCGGTAGGAATAACAAAAAATATCGAATTACATTTTCGACATTTTTATGTTCATGCACATTAGACATTATCCCCCAAATGAGCTAGAGGCTTCAGTCGCAATCCAATATTCAAGTTTTTGTCCTTGCAATGTAAAATGTGAAATTCCTTTTGAGGAAATCTCTACATCATAATTACCAGGCAACATTTTCATGTTTTCAGTCTTAAACACAAACCTAAATTTACTGTCAGACTTCTCATCTAAAGCCACTGTAAAAGTATCTGTAGAATCATTATTAACATCTAAGGCTTTAATGTTAATGTTTCCAGAATCACTTTCAACAGAAATCTCAGGAGTTCCCAAAACATTAGAAGCCTTCATTACCTGAGACAATGCATCTTGTGTCAAAGTAAATTTTACTTCTGGATCTGGAAACGTAATATTATTTTCTGGTGGTGTGACAATCATGGAAGGATCACAATAGACATAATCTACTGAATTTCTACCAGTACCAATATTGGTAGACTTTCCATTGAATGTTAATTCGGGGTCATCAAACAATGATACTGCACCCAAAAAACGATTCAGTTCATAGATTGCAAAGTCTTGTGGAAATTCTTCCTCAAGTTCTGCCTGTGCCAAAATATTCTTCTGAACTGATACAGTCCTGAGAATATTTCCTTTTTTGATTTCAATCGACATATTAATATCGCTGAAATTCTTTAACATATTCAACGTATGTTTACTTAGTTTCATATTCACCTTTATGTATAGATAAAGCTATTATAGCATAATGAATGACTTTTAATAAGTCTTTCTTGTTAAAACCATCCTTCTTGCCGTATCTTTGAGCATACTTGATAATATTACCAATAGTAAATCCCAAACCATGGCCAGTATCAAGTATAAATTCGGTAGATTGGATTTTACCAGTCGCATAGTGTTGTTCATAAGTTGAGTCCACATACTTCTGGATTTCTTTTAGGATTTCACCTTCATTAAATTTATAATCTATCATGTAAATAGTGTAACATAATAAAGTTCAAAAGTCAAGTTTTTTTTAAGGGGGCTTTCGCCCCCTAACAAGTCACTCAGAAACAATCTTAATTGAGCGTTTCTTTTTACCTTCTGGAACAACTTTTTCCATCGAAATGGTAAGCATTCCATTTTTCATAGATGCATTATTTACGATTACATCTTCTGCCAAAGTAAACTTTTTTGTGAACTTACGAACAGCAATTCCCTTGTGAATATACTCAGGTTCTTCGCTGTCCTTAAAAGGTTCAGTTTCTTTAGATGATACTGTCAGAACATTGTCTGCATAATCTATAGCTAAATCTTCTTCTGAAAATCCAGCAACCGCCATTTCAATGTCATAACTGAGGTCATCAGTTTTTATGATATTGTAAGGTGGGAAATTTTGAGTTCCTTGAAAGGAATCTGTGAAAAAATCTGAAGTTAGTTGATCCACCATTGAATCAAAGCCTACTCCAAATTTTCTAATCCGAAATGGATCAAAAGTTGATACTTGCGTAACCATATTATCTCCTTATTTAGCAAGATTAACAAAAATGCATCTCCTATCGGCAGATGCGTGAATAGGAATCAGAAACCCTATGTCTCTGACTCCTATAACTATTTATAACACTTAACTAGGTTAGTAAGGCATATCTGAATTTTCTTCTGTTTCAGATTCAGTTTCCTCAGTTTCTTCATCATTAAGGTCAACCCCTGCATCTACTTTTGAGTAGAGGTCAAGGAATGAAGTTTTAGTATCTTCATCAAAACGATTAGTACACATTTCAATCGCTTTCAATTTATCTCTGAAGATTGCATAAGCTTTAACGATATGGTCAAGTCTACGAGTTGAAATCAGTTCATCAACTGCACCCTCAAAATAGGTCTTACGAATAACCTCAGCCCATGTTACGAGTTTGTCGGCAAATTCTTCATCAACTTTACCATATTTGGTCATTGAACCAAGAACAATCTTTTTCTCAACACTAAGTGAAGGATAGGGTTGTTCCATTGTGATAGGGAATCTTTCAAGGAATGCTTCGTTCAGTATGTTAGTACCGATAAACTTTCCATCATCACTACCTCGACCTTTAGTGTTTGCAGTCGCAATAACTGTGAAACCTTTAGCTGGTTTGATGTAACGATTAATCTTTTTAATGTAGATTCCATTACCTTCCAGAACAGGCTGTAAACACATAATCTTGTTTGATGCAAGGTCAACTTCATCTAAAAGAAGAACTGCACCACGTTCCATCGCAATCGCAACAGGCCCCAAGTTAAACTTGGTTTCACCATCGACCAAACGAAAACCACCAATAAGGTCATCCTCATCAGTTTCAATGGTCACGTTTACCCTGACACATTCACGATTAAGTTCCGCACAAGCTTCTTGCACATTAAGAGTCTTACCATTACCAGAAAGTCCAGTAACAAATATTGGGTAAAACATCTTAGATTTAATAATGGATTTTATCTCTTTGAAATAACCCCAAGAAACAAAACCCTCAAATTTATCAGGCACCATTTTTTCAATGTCGGTTGTCATCATTAAATTTGTCAACGTATCTGGAACTGAAGTTGGTGCAGGAGTTGCAGTTTCAGTTGCAAGAACTTCTACAGGAACATTTGGTGTTTCATCAGTTTCAGAAGGAATCCTAAAAAGACCCCTGTCAACACGATTTTCTTTTTTCCAGACAAAAGCTGCGGCATATTCATTATAACCATTATTTAATGCCCATTCTTTTAGTTCTGGAATTCGAGCTTCCCTTGTGGGAAAATCTGCAACAAGTTTATTTGCAATCTCGATTTGTTTTACATTCATAACAAAGTCTCCATTTGGAGTTATCAAAAATAGAGGGAAACGATTTCCCTCTTTCAATCTTTAAGTATATTATCTCAAATTCCTATATAAATGTCAAGTCTTTTTTTCATTTTATGCAATTTGAGTAACAAATTTATTTAGAAGAACACGATTGACCAGTTTTCCTTTCATGTAATTGGCAAATCCTTTTGCCATCTTTCCTCTAGTCATCTCACTATTTACTGCAAGTTCACCATCATCTATTGCAAGACTTTTTCCACCAGCAACAAAGTAGTACTCATCATATCCCATTGATTCACAAACCAGAACTTTTTCTTTTCTCAAGGTTTTTCTCAAAGCTGAAATATCTTGATTTGGAAACAAGTACTGAATGTCTCTGTTTGAAACTCTACCATTTCCACCAGATTGAGCAAGAAAAAATCCAACTACGTTACACTTTGTTCTATCTTTCAACATATTCAATAATACTGTAGTAGTTATTTGATTATTTCTTCGATATGAACTTCTAGTATATTGTTTTTTAGTAATAGGATCATGATAAACTTTAATTCCACCATGACAATATTCTGTTTGGTCATATTTTTTATCAGATTTGAAACATATTCTGGAATTACTGTTGTCATTAGAAGCTCCATCAGTAATAAATACTATGTTCAAATTTTGAATTCCATTTTTTTCTCTATACTTTGGAACAAAATTCATTGCATTTATAATAGCTCCATTTAATGGTGTTCCACTCAAATTCCATCCATGAGGAACTGGCAATGTACCATTGTATCTTTTATAATCTTTATACTCATCACTTATGTTTCCTACTATTGGTAATTTATCTAAATCTGCATTCCAATGGTGGGCATATTGATAAGATATTGAATATGTTACCATTGTTAAATAATGAATCATCTTTTTCAATTCCATTTTAGACATACGATTTGAAAAAATATTCAACAACAAATGGTTTCCTAAGTTCAAATCACCATCTTTAAATTTCCAAGTGGGAGAATTTGTAGGTCTATTTCTATCAGATCTTTCCCCAAACATTTCTGGAAAACCACTCCAAGCTGAATCAGAAAACGCATAAACTTCAAATTTAATTCCAACCCTGTTACAGAACCAGACAATTTGAAGTAACTGTTTGAAACAATCGTGAATCTGATTAGACATTGAAGCAGACCAATCAAGAAATAAAACCAATCCATGATTTTTTCCATCGGGCTGAACTGTGATTCTTTTGAAAACATCTTCATTATACTTGTAAGAATGCATCTTCAACATATCCAGAACACCAGTTTTTGCAACTGAAGCTCTCTGGTATGAATCCGCAGACTTTTTCATTTCAAACTCTTTTACCAAGTAATTGACTGTTTTCATGGAATCTTTTTCAATCTTGGTAGCATACTGATATGCAGTCTCCATCCATACTTTTTCATATTTTAATTTTGCAGAGAAGTTATTATCTTTGTAATGATTTCCATGAACTTTTCCACTTATTTCATACCAATCTCTAAGAGATTCCATACATCTCTTATAACCAATTATTGATGTTTCCAAATTTGACTCTGGAATATTCATGTAAAAATATTCTCTACCAGTATTGTCATTTAATTCTTCTTTATTCTGTTCCCAACTTAAAACTGTTTCAGCTTGGATTGGATTGGTCATTTCACCCATTCCACCAGTTGCACCAGAATTTGCAGTTTCATTAGTTTTCTCACCTTCTCCTTCTGCATCAGAATTTCCAGAAGATTCTGAACCATCTTCTTCACTTTCACCATCTTCGCAGGAATCAGCTGATTCAGACTCATCTTTTTCACCATCTTCACTTTCAGAACCTTCACCTTCTGAATCCTCAGAATCTTCAGATTCCATAGACTCATTAGAACCAGAACTTTCAGACTCCTCATAATCTTCTGATTCTTCCCATTCTTGACCCATCATATCATGGTCATCAGACATACAATCTGTATCTTCGTTATGTTCCTTACAGTACTCATAAAGAACTTTTGCAGCCTCAACTGCATCTTTGAAAGTTACTGCTTTCTTACATAAGTCATATATTGCAGTTTCTTCTTCATTAAAAGTAATTCCAGTAAGAGTACCAACCTTCGCATGAAGATTAATTTTATCTGCAAGGTTCATAGTCTCATAATCCATATTTCCAGTACCAAAAAAGTCATCTTTGTAGAGTTTTGCATAGCCTCTCAAAAATGACTTAACACCGCCGGGGTACTTATCCTTGATTTTTCTCTCAATTCTCACATCTTCAGTAACATTAATAAATGACTTAGGAATATCATCATCAGTTTTCTTTTTGACAATATCCATCCACTCATCATTATCAGTCCAAAGAGCGTGACCAACTTCGTGTAAACACATCAAATCGTAAATGTCTCCATTCATCTCTTTCAAGATTGGTAGACCCAATTCACGATTCTTTGTGTCAAAATATGCAGTAGGCATATTTTTGTGTACTACATGAATGTTCTCAGTCGCAAGCATTTTCGCAAGCAGAGATTTTGCATCCTTGTTTACTGTTTCCATTTTAAATTTTTAAGGGAAGTTTTAGGTTTAATGAGAAGTTTTTCTCTCATTGTTTAAGTACATTATCTCACATCCAGAAAAAGATGTCAAGACAAAAATGAAGTTTTTTTAAAAAAGATCTCCGTATTCGGCCTCAAGTTCCTCATCGAACTCTCCCAAATCCATAGACATTACAAAATCCTTGTCTAATTTATATTCCAAATCTTCCATTCGTTGACTTTCCAGAGCTGCAAGACCTTCTTCATCTCCAGCCCTTTCCAGTTGTTCTACTTTTCGTAAATATTGTTTGTGTGTCATATTATCCTTTTAAGCTATAGACCAAATAAATTCATCATCATGAAGTCCACTTATAGTTCCTGCTTCACATCTTCCACAATCACATTTGTTAGACTTACTTATTTTAACCACTTTTTTCT
>VTLG01008020.1_pt1 | contig 19151 bp, 28 predicted proteins | sample 4694571 | NCBI WGS metagenome assembly VTLG01 (sample SAMN12604809, study PRJNA352737) | marine metagenome | biome: ENVO:00000447; feature: ENVO:00000209|ENVO:00000569|ENVO:01000036; material: ENVO:00002151; isolation source: viral sequences binned using virsorter ...
GAATCAGCATCTAATCAGAACTTTTCTCTTAGAGGTGCAGGTAATCTTAGAAAGTATCCAGATATCATAAAGAACTGGACTATTACCAACTTAGATTACAAAGACTTGATGGAAGATGAACTTGATAACGATCAGCATCCTAATCCATTTGTGTTCTTAGATCCACCATACAAAATCAAATCGTTTTTATATGGTACCAAAGCAGATCTGCATAAGAACTTTGATCACCAGAGATTCTATGATGACTGTAGTGTATGTGCATACAGATGGATGATTACATACAATGTTGACGATGAGATAGAAAAATTATATAGTAACTATAACCAGAAATATTTTACACTAACGTATGGTATGCAGCATCGTGCTAATAATAAGAAGCAAGAACTGCTGATATCAAACTACGATATACAACCACCAAATCCACTTGAGGCATTACTTTATGGCAGAGTTTGAGTTTCCCCTAAAAGATTATCTAAATGGCATCAACCTTAAGATGGGAAAACTTGAGGACAATGAACGTGCTATGAAGAAGTATCCTAAGTATGTGGTTAACAAGATGTTATCTAGTCACATGGACTGTATCATTCATGTCAATGAAATGAATCGATATTATAACTTAGATAACGCTCTCCAATATCATTATTTTCTATATAGTATTAGGAAATCAAAGAGATTTTCTCCTTGGCAAAAACAATCGACTGATAATGATTTGGAACTCGTTAAAGAGTTCTATGGATATAGTAATGAGAAAGCTAGAACTGCTCTTTCTATACTCTCAAAAGAAGAATTAGAAGTCATCAAAGCGAAACTTGATACTGGAGGAATAAAATGAGTGACGAGATCAACTGGTCTCAAGATATGATGCTTGAGGTTTCATTAAAAGAACCTGATGACTTTCTCAAAATAAGAGAGACACTTACTAGAATAGGTGTAGCATCAAGGAAAGAGAAAAAACTCTATCAATCTTGCCATATCCTACACAAGAAGGGCAAGTATTACATAGTTCATTTTAAGGAACTGTTTGCACTAGATGGTAAACCTGCAAACATAACTAAGAACGATGTAGAACGTAGGAACAGAATTACAAAACTACTATTTGATTGGGGTCTAGTAGAACTAGCAACTCAACCCACAGAGATAGCACCTCTGAATCAGATCAAGGTACTTAGTTATAAAGATAAAGGAGACTGGACTTTAGAATCCAAATATAATATTGGGAAGAAGAAGGTCGCTGCTGAATGAAGTTTCTTGGATTGAGAATCGATGACCACGATTCCAATGTTACTTACACTGACGGTAAGAAGGTTAAGTATTGTGCAACGGAAAGGTTATACGGTATAAAACATCATGGATGGGACAACATATGGCAATGGGAAGATGTCCTAGACTCTTGGGGTGTCAAGGTAGATGATTTAGATGCTATTGCTATCATTACAGATGATATCAATTTCGAACAAGGAGAATCATATAGAGAATTAGAGATGGGGTTTCCCTGCAGGACGTTTGCAGTAGACCACCACTATGCACATCACCTAAGCATCTGGCCAGTTGGGGAAGTACCTCATACTGGTTATGTTTATGATGGGTTTGGTAATGATGACCACTCATTCTCCCTGATACAGGGTGAGAAAGTGTCACTGACTCATAGTGCAGAGGAATATGGATCCATCGGTAAGGAGATGGCTAACGTAGGTATACAGGTAGGACTAAAAGCAGACCCACAAGGATTAGATTTAGCAGGTAAAGTCATGGGACTTGCTGCCTATGGTCTTATAGATAAAGAGTACTATGATAAAATATCTCACTACGGTTTTACTAACATAAAATCTATATGGAATTACAAATCTTGGCATAGGAAGTGGGATAAAGACTTTGATATCAATTGGTTAAGGACAGTTCATGAATACACTGGAGACCAGCTTGCTTTATATCTCAGCCATCCCGTTGGTGGCGATGACATCATTGGGTATAGTGGTGGTGTTGCACAGAATTGCAACTTTAATGGTAAGATCAGGAAAACAGGTCAGCAAGTCCTGATACCACCTCATGCAAATGACTGTGGTTTATCCTTAGGAGCAGTAGAATTTTTAAGAAGAAGGTTCCATGAAGAACCATTTAGTAATGAAGGGTTCCCATTCTGGCAAGATGATGAAGCACCAGAGGATGAACCAGATGATAGGACTATAGAGAAGGCAGCACTACAGTTAAGTCTTGGTAGGATAGTAGCTTGGTATCAGGGACATGGAGAGATTGGTCCCCGTGCTCTAGGGCATAGAAGTATTTTGATGCAAGCAAGGAACCGCAGGGCCAAGCAGTTTCTTAACGAAAGAGTCAAGCATAGAGAAGGATTTAGACCATTTGGTGCTGCTGTACTGAAGGAAGATACCTCTAAGTATTTTGATTACGATGGTGACTCCCCGTACATGAACACATCAGTACCCGTATTAGATAAAGAACTCACATCAGTCACACATGTAGATGGATCTTGTAGGATTCAGACAGTTGATGGTGATGATAGTTTTGCTAGACTCTTAAGGAAATATAAAGAAATCACAGGTGACTCTGTACTTCTTAATACTTCCTTAAATATCGGGGGATCGCCCATAGCGTCTAGGATTTGGGAGGCGAAGGAGATGTTTTCTAAGAAAGGTATAGACGATTTAGTAATTGGTAATAATTTATTTGATAAATAGGCTGAGAGGTTGTGATGATTTATGGCTGAAATAAAGAAAGAGGAAAAACCAAAAGGTATCCTCGGTAAACTAAAAGAGAAAGTTGACGATAAGGAGGAACAACTCCAATACTTAGCGACTTTAATAAGAGTAGTCGTTCTCGTCTGGTCCGCAGGAATTTTAACTTTAAATTATGTTAAAATACCAGGTTACGAACGAGGAGAAAGAATTGATCCAACTTTCATAGCTTCGGTGTTCACAGGAACTTTAGCTACCTTCGGGGTCGCTGCAGGAGGTAAGAAAAAGAATGGTGACAATGGTAATGGAGGAGCTAACATATCTAAGAAAGATATGGAGTTTCTTATAGCTAAAGCATCAGAAACTGCACCTGCACAGACCATTAGAATAGAGCAAGGTCCTGTGAAGATAGTCCCAGATACAAAGTAAGACAATGAACAAGTGGATTGGAATTAGTTTAGGAACCGTCTTTGGTATATCACATATCGGAATGATAGGTTTACTAGCAACTAGACAAAATAGTAAGGTACCATATATCAACCCACCAGTGGGTGACTATACTTCCTATGTTGTCTCAGCATCAGAAGATGGATATAAGATTAGTTACACTGCTAACGATCCTAAGACAATGCATATCACTAAGGACATCAAGAGAAAGGGTGGTTTCTTAGGACTAGCAAACAATACAACTCAGATTGTTGAGGAGTATGTTATGGATGGACAGACCAATCAGGGAGGTCCAGTTTCTAACCATAGATCATGGCAAGATCCATCTACTATCGTAGAAGGTACTGCAGGTGGTGGTGTGGGAAAGTTAACTGCCAAGACCGTCGAGTGCATCGAGGCGGTAGGTGGTGGAAAACAGACAGGAAGACTTGTCGGAACTAGCGTTGGTGCTGCTGCTGCTCCTGCTGTATCAGGTATACCATTCGTAGGATGGTTAGCTGCAGGTTGGGTTGCAATGTTTGGTGGTAACCAAGGTGCTGAGATCGGTGGTAACATGGTTTCAGGACTTAACGATGCTTGCGAGGAACCCTTGCCATAAATAATAGTTCATGTTACTATTGTACATGGATTATAATGATATTAGACCATATCACGAACTAATTTCTGAAAACGAACGACTGGAAAGTATGATTCACATCTACCAAGAGGAGATCGACATAAACATCAAGAAGATTGATGAACTAAAAGCAGAGATAACGTTTCTTAGGGAACAGTTAGAGTACAAGACTCTAGGACCTCCTATATACTCACAAGAACATGACAACGAGGATTAGATCATGCAAAAAATTATTAATGGAATTGCCATCTTCTCAGGTGCTGTAGCACTTGGTGTAGTTGGTCTTGGTGGATATGTATTCATCAGAAAAGATGCTATTGTGGAAGCAACTAAAGTAAGAGTTGCCGAAGAATTACAAAAGGCATTACCAGGTTTAGTTAAGACAGCATTACCTGCTGTACCTTCAGTTCCCCCTACCACAGGACCAGCATTACCTGCACCTAGTAACCCTATACCATAAATGTCTGACCCTATACATGATATATTTGTAAGGGTACAGGAGATTAATACAATACAACCCCCTAATGTACCCAATGTACAGGTCGATATCCCAGTGATAGAGATCAGGGGGTCTTTTAATGGAGAGATACAGGTACAGAATAATAACCCACCTGTTGTCAGAAATGTTACAGTTCCAGTTGTTACTGAACTAGGTAAACCTATTGTTAATATACCTGGTTGTGTGGAAGCACACAAGGATAACAAAGGAAAGAATGATGAACTAATGGAGGATGATCCTAAAGGTGTACAGACATTCTGTGACGCAGGTACACCATCATTTAATCCTATAGATTATGTTTCAGATGAATTAGAATTTCAGCAAGAAGAATATAAACCAGACTTTAAGATAGAACCTCCACCAATGCCACCTCCACCAGAGGTACCAGAGACCCCTTGTGTTAGACCTAAGGTCAGGGATCCTATTACTCAGCAATGTGTAGAGAAAGTAGAACCACCAACAGAACAAATTATAGAACAACCTCCTGAACCAATTGTTTTTAGTGAGTATGTTCCAGAACTCTCTGTGGTCACAACTACAGCAGCAATTGCTACTACTGCAGCAGCGTCAGCGTTGTTAGCAAAACCTCTTGCCGATGCTTTGATGAAAGTATTTAAACCACTGGCTAAGAAAGGAGTTGCTAAGGTCAATGCAATACTAGGAAGGACTCCTCCTCATATTAATAGGTGGGAGATCAAAGCAAATGAATATAGAGAAAAGAAAGGTTTACCCCCTCTTAAGAAACAGAAAAAGAAAAAGGACTAGGCATAAATTTTTGTGACAAAATGGTGTTTGCTGCATAAATAATGGCAGTCAGGGAAACCTACACACGGAGCAACAAGATGCACTGAAACCCCTCTATATTATGGGTTTAAAGATAGGAGGAAAGACCATGAGAGTATCTCATAATCAATTAGCACAATGGAATCATGTTGAGACGCTACCCCTGTACAATTCTACAGACGACCTAATAGACGACTACTTCGAATGTCTAATTGACTGCGATAGCACAACGAACAGTTGTAGGAAAATATGTTCGGATCTCCTGAGATAGATTTAAAATAATAAAGACCCCTTAGGGGGTCTTTTTTTATTTCTGGGTAAAGTTAATTCCCTCCATGTGATCGTATTCGTGCTGAAATATTCTTGCCATCAGTCCTTCCATCTTAACTTTATGTACTCTCTTATATTCGTCCTCGAACTTGACCACGATACCCCATGGTCTTTCTATCTTTAAGAATGTCTCTGGATAGGATAGACATCCTTCTTCCATCATTTCTTTTCTATCATACTCTTTAATAATCTTAGGATTAAACACCACAATAACTTGCATGGTCTCTATGTCAGATACCATAGCGAATGCTCTCTCTTCTATACCAATCTGATTAGCAGACAGACCTACACCTCTATGGTGTAGCATACTCTCTACCAATGTCTGTGCTAACTCAGATCTATCTAAGTTGTATGAGCAATTATTAACCCTCCGTGAGAGGAGGGTGTCTGTGTTGTTAATTAGATCTTTAATCATGTTTTTGTGGGTATAATTTTGCTATCTTTTCTTTTCTTTCCTTCTCTTTATCTTTTTTCTGGTCAAACCAATTCACTGGCCACTTATTATTTTTAAGTGCAGCATCAAATAATTTTTTCTTGGGCAACCTTAGTTTCATTTCTCTGGTTTGTCTTTATTCTCTAGTTCGAAGTTCTCGTTTGGTCCGAGGTTCTCCCGTTTGATCAACGTAGCGTTCCCGTTAGCATCGTATGAGAATGTAGATACTTCGGTACCATTAGTCTTGATCTCAAATGTAACTTGCTTTAATTGCTTGTTACCGTCCTTATCTATTTCCACTACAGATGTCTGCTTAGGTTCCCAGTTGAGGAACTGCTGTGGTATTGAGTGGGTGTGACCATCCTTATGTTCATTACCTACTATAGTATGGTTAGCTACAACTACATCAGCACAGACCTTAGCATATTGTGTACCTGGTGCGAACGATATGCCTCGCTGCATCAATTCACCACAGTTCTTTAGCCTTGCGATCTCAAAGTCTAACCGCTTATTAGCCAAGACTTGTTGTTGTAAGGCTATCTGTGTATTAAAGGCGTTCTTACAACCCTGCTGCAGTTGTCTGTCTAGGGGTATAGAAACTGTCGCACTGATACCCAAGGATAGGTTGGTATTGTTTTTCTGACCAGTTCTTGTTGGAATGTAGTAAAGAACTTCACCTGGATTATCGGGAATACCGTCATCATCATTATCTGCGTTATTATAAACAGGGTCATTGTAGTACGATTCATAAGGATGCTGTTCAGATAACGCCCCAGTGACGAATGGAGTAATATTGAGGGTAGGTCCTTGACATGATATACCACCACCATACTGGTTGTTAATATATGGACCTTGTAAAACTTGTATTGCCTGGTTGGTGACTGAGCCTGAAGAGTTGGCGATTGGATTGGCAGTCGCAGAAACACCACCTACGTCTGTAGCCATAGCAGCAGGAGAACATGTAAGTGCTGCTATTACTGGGAGAAGATACTTGTTGTATCTGTGACGCTTGTTACGGTGGTTTCTCTTTGGATCACGGTCTGGTTGGAGATCCCTGGTCCTTGATATGTATTTGTGAGTTGGAAGGCAGCTCCTGGTGTCGTTATGGTATAGTTCCCTACTGTTGAGAGATCCAGACCATGCGTAGTTTGGGGTGTCGTTCCTGACGTTCCAAGAAGGTCTATGCTTCCTGATGTTGTCACTCCATCTGGTAAGATGCTGTCGCCATTGTGGGAAACCCCTGTCCCTGTCACTGAATATTGCCATCCTGTATTATAATCTATAGAATTTATGGTCTCCGTCACCGTAGAAGTTGTCTCGGTGTGGCTAGTCATGGAGCCTTGGGTAAAATTGGGGACCACGGGCACCGCCATCACTGGGGTACCTAGTGACATGATAGTAAGACTAGCTAATACTACCTTCTTCATTATATATATCCCTAATTTATGGTAAGTTCAGATACGAATTGACCCGTAGCTGTAGTGCCAGCTCCACCAGCTGTTATTGTCATCAAACCTGCTGAGGTTATAGTTCCTGCAAGGGTTCCTGCGACACCGCCACTTTGAGTAGTTGTGATACCGAAAGCTGGCATGTCTGCGACAACACCACTGGTCACGTCTACACCACTACCGATAGTATTTACAGCGTCACCTGCGACGAAACTTTCACTAAAGCTGAAAGCTGAGCCTGCAGTATTAATATCGTATGTACCTGCGTCAAGTGTTGCAGCAGCAGTACCACTTGGTGTTACTAACTTACCGAAGTGATCGTCTGATGATGCCACTTTGATGTTGTTACCACTTACACTGTAAGTACTACCTATTCTTGTACTCTGTGTTGCTGCCCCGTCTACAGTTAACTGTGTACTGGTCGTCAATCTATGAACTAGATCTGCATTCGCAGCAGTTGGTAACAGCATCCCCATACCAAGAAGTAAAATTAATTTCTTCATTGTTCTCCGTTTTAGTTGTAGGATTACTAGCTCTATTTATCAAAAAAATTATGTTCACCAGGTACTTATACGGATAGCACTACTGCTAGTGGGTAAGAAGTGTGCTATAAATACATGTGGATGCCGAAAGGATCCACAATCAAACAACTCGCTTACAAAGGAGACTATTATGACAAATTTAGCAAGATATCGTGCAGCTGATCTACCTGCCTTGATGGATAAGATCAATAAGTATGGTATAGGACTCGACAGTTACTTCGATCAGTTCTTTTCCTACAATGAGAACAGTAACTACCCACCCTATAACCTAATCCATCTAAGTAATCACGAAAGTAGATTAGAAGTAGCACTAGCAGGATTTAAAAAGGAAGAAGTTAAAGTCTACACAGAGTATGGTAAACTCTATGTGACAGCAGAGATAGAAGATAAGAAGGAAGAGGGAGAATTCATGCATCGTGGTCTTGCCAAGAGATCTTTCACTAGAATGTGGCAGATGTCTGAAGATGTAGAGATCAAACATGTTGACTTTGATAACGGATTACTTAACGTATTGTTAGGGAAGATCGTTCCAGAACACCATGCTCGTAAAGACTATCTCTAAATAGAGACAGTTATATTTCTTCCCTATGGGTAAGATAATGAGTCACCCTCTATGGATGCTACCAGTCATGGTTCTTGGCATGGTAGCAATGATAGAGGGTATTCATACAGGTGCACACCTGCACATGAAAATAGATGCTGATGCGTATTGTAGAAACAACGCTGAATGGGTAGAATCAAATACATCTTTTGATGATTATTGACACATACATAATAATGTGTTAACATAAACCCTAGTAGAGAGAAACAAATGAAAGCGTCAGACATTGATTTACAGATAGATCCTAAGCCGACACCTGTTCCTACTACAGCAGGTGTAACAGTTACATCATATCCAGAGGGAAGTGATGGAAGTGTATTTAATGTTGAGTATTCAGATCCACAACACGTTCAGATTATTGACTCTGTTGCTGAACTCAGTACTAAATTAGACCATGTGCTAGAACATCTTCATAAACTGGAAGCAAAACTTTCTGGTGGACTGAAAATTGTATCTGAATAACGTACATATATAATGTACAACTAAAGAGACCCCAGAGGTCTCTTTTTGTTTGCCAATAACACTATGAACATGTATGTAAACCTATGCCATCGGTATAATGATAAGGCAGAAACCCTAACTGTGGACATACCACCTGAGTATACTGAAGAGTTTATGCAGATGGTACACATCCTCGCAGAGGAAAAGAATATCTCTGCAAGAAGATCCTTTACTGACTTAGTAAAGACAACATTTAATCAACTAATGGAGAAAGACTATGAGCGTAAGGGTCGTAAGAATGCAAAACGGAGAGGACGTTATAGCTGACGTTAAGGAGATGCGTAACCAAGATGGTACACCTCTTGCTTACAAGTTAGACTTTGCCTATGCACTTACGCTACAACCTAACAAAGCGATGCTATTAGAAGAAGGAGAGTCAATGGACTTAGATCACTTGGACGTTGAGTTCCAAACCTATGTGCCACTTTCTAAACATTCATACATCATGGTACCGATACCCTCGGTTGCATTAATATATGAACCACATGACAACCTTCTGTCCAAATACAATGAACTACTAGAAGAAAATGCTAAAGATACTGATACTACAATCAAACCCCCTGATACACCTGATGGGAATGATGACAGAGTTGGATGAAGAACCATCCATTCTGATAGAAAATTGCATGATGATTACTAAGGACGGTGCATTAGAGAAGTATCCTTTGCATACGGATCAACGTGACTTGTTCTTGACAAGTGACAATGTTTTTACTATAATTGATCCATCTCCTGAAATAGCGGAGAAGTACAGAGCACTTACTTAATGGGTTTTTATACAGACGTATTACTTCTTGGTGATGATATCCTTTACCGAGGGTATGAAGATGGTGATGCCATCACTTATCGTGAGAAGATCAGACCCCTGTTATATTTTGTACCTCAGGATCAAACCAAGAAGTCAAAATATAAAACTCTAGATGGTCGGTATGCTCATCCCAAAAGGTTCGATGGAGCTAGGGATGCTCGTTCTTTCATTGAGAAGTACGAGAATGTGGAAGGTCTAGAGGTGCATGGGTATGATAGATTTGTATATCAATTCATAGCAGATAAATTTCCTGATGAGATTGATTTCGATATGGATCTGATGAAGATCTATACGATTGACATCGAGGTCGCATGTGATAATGGATTCCCTTCTGTAGAGGAGTGTCGTGAAGAGATGCTTTGTATTACGATGAAGAATCTCATCACCAAGAAGATTACTACTTGGGGTACTCGTGAGTTCCAAGGGGAACATGAGTACAGGTTATTTAATACGGAATCAGAGTTGCTAGAGGACTTCCTACAGTGGTGGGTCTCTGAAACTCCTGATGTCATTACTGGATGGAACTGCAACTTGTATGATATTCCATACATTTGTCGCAGGGTCGAGCGTGTGTTAGGTGAGAAGTGGAAGAAGTCTCTGTCTCCGTGGAACAGAGTATTGGATCGAGAGATAGTTATCAGGGGTCGTAAGCAACTTGCATATGATATTGCAGGTGTTACGGTCCTTGACTATCTTGATTTGTATCAGAAGTTTACTTATTCAGCACAAGCATCTTATCGTCTGGATCATATTGCTGAAGTCGAACTAGGTGAGAACAAGTTAGATCACAGTGAGTATGAGAACTTTAAAGCATTCTATACAAATGATTGGCAGAAGTTCGTAGAATATAATATTCATGACGTGGAACTTGTTGACCAGTTGGAAGGCAAGATGAAACTGATTGAGTTAGCATTGTCCTTAGCATATGACGCTAAGGTTAACTTGTCTGATGTGTATTCACAGGTGCGAATGTGGGACACATTAATATACAACGATCTTAAAAAGAGAAACGTTGTTGTCCCACCGAAAAGAGGAGAACGTAAGAATGAACAATACGCAGGTGCCTACGTCAAGGAACCTAAACCAGGTATGTACGATTGGGTCGTCAGTTTTGATCTCAATAGTCTGTACCCTCATCTCATCATGCAGTACAACATTAGCCCAGAAACCTTGGTGGATAGAAGACATCCATCCGCATCTGTGGAAGGATTGCTCGCTAGAGATGTACAAATCTCTGGAGATTTTGCAGTGTGTGCCAACGGAGCACAGTATAGAAGGGACATCCACGGTTTTCTTCCAGAAATAATGCAAAGGATCTACGATGAACGTACGATCTATAAGAAGAAGATGATACAAGCGAAGAAGGACTATGAAAGTTCTCCTTCCGATAAACTTAGGAAAGATATTTCTAAGTTTAATAACATCCAGATGGCAAGAAAGATCCAACTTAACTCTGCCTATGGTGCTATTGGTAACCAATACTTTAGGTATTACAATCTTGCTAATGCTGAAGCAATCACATTATCAGGACAGGTCTCTATCAGATGGATAGAGAATAAGATGAATACTTACCTCAACAAATTATTAAAGACAGAAGATTATGATTACGTTATTGCTAGTGATACCGATAGCATTTACTTGCACCTTGGTCCTCTTGTGGAGAAGGTATTCCAGAACAGAGAGAAGAGCGATCAAAGCACACTTAGGTTCCTTGAGAAGGTGTGTGACGTGGAATTTGAGAAGTATATCGAGAATTCTTACGAGGAGTTGGCCACCTATGTAAACGCATACTCTCAGAAGATGGTCATGAAGAGGGAGAACATTGCCAACAAAGGTATATGGACTGCCAAGAAACGATACATCTTAAATGTATGGAATAGTGAGGGTGTTCAGTATGCTGAACCTAAACTAAAGATGATGGGTATCGAAGCAGTTAAGTCTTCCACACCTATGCCATGCAGAGGTGCTATTAAAGAAGCACTTGAGTTGGTCATGACCAAACAAGAATCTGATGTGCAGAAATTCATTGCACAGTTTAGAAAGAAGTTTGAGTCTATGCCATTGGAGGATATATCATTTCCTCGTAGTTGCAATAACATAGAAAAGTTTACATCCACCAAGGACATATATGGTAAGGGGTGTCCTATACACGTTCGTGGATCTCTACTTTATAATCATTATGTGAAGAAGCATAAGATACAAAACAAGTTTCCTTTCATCCAAGAGGGTGAGAAGATCAAATACCTTTACCTTCGTAAACCTAATCGCATAGGAGAGAATGTTATCTCATTCTTCCAGACTCTTCCAACCGAGTTCGAACTTGACGGATCAGTGGATTATGAGGTACAATTTGACAAGAGTTTCTTGTCTCCTATTAAGGGTATCCTTGATGCAATAGGTTGGACACCAGAAAAAAAAGTTACATTGGAGCATATTTTCGGATGACAAGTTCATTTTTACAGGACATAGCAGGAGAAATAGGTAATGAATACGCTAGTATCGTTAGTGATGGTGTCGCTTCTGGTGACACAAATAATTTTATCGACACGGGCAGTTACCTCTTTAACGCTCTTGTCTCAGGAAGCATCAAAGGTGGAGTTCCAGGGAACAAGATCACAGCTCTCGCAGGTGAGTCGAGTACAGGCAAAACTTATTTTTGTCTTGGGATTGTACAGTCTTTCCTCAACGACCATAGTGATGGTGGGGTTATTTATTTTGAGTCTGAGAGTGCTATAAGTAAAGAGATGATTGAGAGTCGTGGTATCGATTCTAATCGTATGATGATTGTGCCTGTTGTAACTGTACAGGAGTTTCGTCAGCAAGCAATTAAGATTATTGATAAGTATCTGGCACAGAAAGAAGAAGAACGTAAACCATTGATGTTTGTGTTAGATAGTCTTGGTATGTTATCTACCAGTAAAGAGGTAGAAGATACTGAAGCAGGTAAAGATACTCGTGACATGACTAGAGCACAGGTTGTTAAGTCTATCTTCAGAGTTCTTACTCTCAAATTAGGTAAAGCAAATGTACCAATGATTGTTACCAACCATACCTATGATGTAGTGGGTGCTTATGTACCTATGAAAGAGATGGGTGGTGGTAGTGGTCTTAAGTATGCAGCATCTACTATCATATACCTCAGCAAATCTAAAGAGAAAGATGGTAAGGATGTGATCGGTAACATTATCAAATGTGAGACTAAGAAGTCTAGGTTCACCAAAGAGAATGCTAAGATAGAATCAAGACTATTCTATGATGAGAGAGGACTTGATAAGTATTATGGTCTTCTTGAGTTAGGAGAGAAACACGGAGTGTTTACAAGAATAGGTAACAGATATAAGATGGGAGAAGTTAATCTATATCCTAAACAAATCTTGAGTAACCCAGAGAAATATTTTACACCCGAAGTTCTACAAGCACTAGATGAAGTTGCTGCTAAGGAGTTCGGATATGGAGCTTAAAGATTATGTCAGACACTACCCTCTGGCATTAGATCCCAGTCTCTGTCGTAATATCATTGATCTAGGAAAGAAAACTGAACTAGAAAGGTGGGAGCAGAAGGGTAGACCTCAATGGAATATGTTTAACATTACCCATGAGATCGAGAAAGAAAATCCTAAGGATGAATGGGTTAAGATTCATCAACAATTGATCCAATATATCAAGCGTCTCTCTGAGATCTATATGGCAGAGGTCAATTGTAAAGACTTCTGGCCAATAGAAAATTCATTTGAGCAAATTAAACTCAAGCACTATGATAAAGAAAAGAATGATAGGTTTGATCTACATGTGGATGTAGGTAACCATGATAGTGCTAGAAGATTCCTTGCCTTGTTCTTTTATCTTAATGATGTTGACAAAGGTGGAGAAACATGCTTTCATAATATAGATCACAGCATCCAACCAAAGGAGGGTAGTGCCTTAGTCTTCCCTCCCACATGGATGTTCCCTCACTCAGGAAAAGCACCCCTGTCTCATGACAAGTGGGTGGTCAGCACTTATTTACACTACCTCTAATGCAAAAGATCGAAGAGATCACCCTCAGTAAACTCATCCTTGATGAGAATTATTGTAGGCAAGTCATGCCTTTTCTTAAGGATGATTATTTTGACACCATTAATAATAAGGTTTTGTTTACTGCTGTACAGGAGTATGTACAGGAGTTCTCTGCAATGCCTGAACCTCAGGCACTTAAGATTGAGGTAGAAAAAAGGAGAGATATAAGTGAAGAAATCATTAAGGAGATCGAAGATTTCCTAGATAATAGGATTGATAGAGATCATTATAATAAAGATTGGTTGTTAGATACAACAGAAAAGTGGTGTAAGGAACGTGCTATCTACCTTGCTCTCATGGATAGTATTAAGATTGCTGACGGTCAGGATAAGACACAAAGTAAGGATGCTATTCCACATATTATGTCGGAAGCATTAGGTACAAGTTTTGATGACACAGTTGGACACGATTATATTAGAGACGCAGATCAAAGATACGATTTCTACCACACCATTGAGGAAAAGATTCCGTTCGATCTGGAACTCCTCAACAAGATTACAAAGGGTGGACTTCCTAATAAAACTCTCAACATTGCTCTTGCAGGTACTGGTGTGGGTAAGTCTTTGTTTATGTGCCATTGTGCTAGTTCTAGTTTACTCCAAGGTAAGAACGTTCTCTATATTACTTTGGAGATGGCTGAAGAGAAGATTGCAGAAAGGATAGATGCTAACTTACTTAATGTACCTATCCAACAACTCCAAGATCCACTCTTTAGTAAGGCACAATTTAGGACTAAGATAGACAAGCTAAATAAAAAGACACAAGGCAGACTTATCATTAAGGAATACCCAACTGCATCTGCTCATGTCGGTCACTTTAAGTCACTGATCAATGAGTTAGCAATGAAGAAAGGGTTTAGTCCTGATATTATATTCATAGATTACCTTAATATATGTTCGTCATCTCGTTATAAAAATACAATTGTTAATTCTTACACGTTCGTTAAAGCAATTGCTGAGGAACTTAGGGGTCTTGCGGTGGAAGCAAATGTCCCAATCGTCTCAGCTACTCAGACTACTCGTTCTGGATATGGTAGTTCTGATGTGGATCTTACTGATACCTCCGAATCCTTTGGTCTCCCTGCTACTGCTGACCTCATGTTTGCTCTTATTAGTACAGAGGAGCTCGAGGGAGTAAATCAAATAATGGTTAAACAATTAAAGAACCGTTATAATGATCCAACAGTTCACAAAAGATTTGTCATAGGTATTGACAGATCAAAGATGAAGCTGTATGATTGTGAACAGCAGCAACTTACCGACTCAGGTAGTGAAGAAGAGGTCTTAGAGATTGCCAAGACCGCCACCAAATTCGATTCATTTAAGATATGAGCAAGAAGAATTCCCACGGACATGACCACGACCATGAAAATGAAGTACCTGGTCCTGTACCCTTTGACCCTGCATCAACTGACAATGCACAGAAAGTAGCAGAGGAAATGAATAACTCTGCACAAGATGCCAAAGATGATATGGCAGAAGGTGCTAAGAAGATTGCAGATGAAACACCTAAAACTCCAGAAGATTTTATCAAACAGAAAGGGTTTACTGCATGGCAAGCAGCAGAGAAAATTAGAACCGATGAAAAGAAGAAGAAGGACAAGACTAAGTTTCAGATAGACTTAGACAAGTACATGGACTTCCAAGACAAGACTTGTTCTGATGCTAGTAAAGATAAGATACAATACATTGATAGGTTGAGACAACTATCTGAACAGGGATGTGACATTGCTCGTTTAGATACTGCATCTCAAGGACTAACTGCTGAAGCAGGTGAGTTCTGTGAGATCGTTAAGAAGCTGAAGTACCAAGGGAAACCTTGGAACGATGCTAACAAAGAGCATCTTATCAAAGAGTTGGGTGATGTACTATGGTATGCTGCGTGTGCAGCAAGGGCACTTGACATTCGTTTGGATGAAGTGTTCTATACTAACTCACTTAAACTTGCTGCTAGATATCCTGGTGGTGAGTTCTCAATCGAAGAATCAGAGAACCGTAAGGAGGGTGACATATGATTTATGTAATGGGTGCACTCGCTACCATCGTACTAATTGGTGTAATATATACATTATATAAGTACTGGGTATGATGGGTGAAGTGTGGAAGATCTGGAAGTACGCACTCGGATCTTTCCAAGACGAAACCACAAAGAGGTATGATGATATTATCTGCATCATCAGAACTTTTATCTTTGTACAGTTAGTAATAACTAATTGTTTTATTATCGCAGGTAACATTCGACATTGGAACGACAATCATGGCACTGAGTCAACAAGTAGAAGATTCATTAAGAGAGGCACAGGAAGACCTCAGGAATGCACTGTCCTTTTCATCGAGGACGGAACCCCCGTATGTGAGTAAACATATTGCAGATATTTTACACAACATCGAGAACCTAGTTCAGGTTACCGAACTTTTAAACACTGTAGATGAGGTAAGGAATGGACTTAAAGATAACTAATGAAGAGTTTGATACTATTATAATGAACCTTTGGATGCATCGTAAGAGTGATACAAAAACCAAAGAGTTATATAATAGACTTAAGTCTGAACAAAAAGACCCGAAGGAAGGATATGCTCCTTCTTATCATCAATAAATAGAGGGGTAATACCCTCTTTTTTAATGGCACTCCTATCAAGACCCACTACAGATGGTCAGAGTTCTTTTAATAAGTATATTGCTAACAATAGTAGTTGGCAAGATTTAGAATTAGTTATTGAGAATAACTTAGAAGCAACTTTCTATACCTTAAATAAGCAGAGTTCTCATGGTGTATTATCAGCAGGAGACTCACTTACTTTAGCATCTAATAGGCAAGAAACTATTGGTAGATTGGCGGTGGCCAAAGTTACTAACCGTGGTAGGACAGGGTATGTTGCTCTCAATAGAATTCGTAAACCAACCAGAACAAATGTACTTGCTGCTGAGACTGCTGCTATGCAACAACTGAATCAAAGAATTACAGAAATAGTCAGAGAGATCGGTCCTATTACACTCAACACACCCACTGGTTCTGTACAGGACTGTGTAGGTGTAGTCAATGTGACTGATAAAGTTAACGGTAGAGAAGCTAAAGCAGACTTTGCTATTGTAAACTCTAAAGGTGATAAGGTACTCTACATATCACACAAGAAGGCAGGTGGTGCTAAAGCATACCAACAGTATGGTGGTTTGAGTTCTAAAGCAGGTTCACTGGCAGACCCAAGATTAATTTTAGATGATGATGAGGTGCAAGGTTTCTTAGGAGAAGTTGCAGAACGTATTGTAGATGACCGATTAACAAATCCAGTGTATAAATTAGTATCAGGTGGTACTCTAATGATGAGATCAATCTATGGTCCTAACTATGGTAGTGCTTTTGGTATTGATAATGTACATGTTATTGGGCAAGCTAATGCTGTGTTGACCAGACAAACGGAATCAACATACTCATTTAGTTTCAGTGAGCATACCAGATGGAATGGTAATGCTATACACTCAAACGATCTAGATGAATACCGACCAGTTCTAGGTGCCACATACAGAGCAGGAAGGGGTTTTGAGTATGACAGTACACGCTATAGTGGTGCTCGTGTGGCAATTTATCCACTGGACTTTATCCAGAACAGATCCAACGTAGAGGTGCTAGAATAAGGACATGAGTAAGAACACACACTTAGAACATCTGGAAGATGAACTCATTAATAATGGGTATGCAGGTGGTCTAAATGCAATAAAATTTTTAGAGTCCCTTCGTGACATGCTAGGGACACAGGTTACAGGTACTAGGATCACAACTAAATGGGACGGTGCACCTGCTATTGTATGTGGTACTGATCCAGAGACAGGACTATTCTTTGTAGGAACCAAGTCAGTATTTAATAAGGTACCTAAAGCAGCGTTCTCTGATGCAGATGTAGATCATCATTATCCTGGTCCTATAAATGGTATCCTAAAGAAATGTTTATCAGAACTTAAGAAATTACCTATCTCAGGTATTCTACAAGGTGATCTATTGTACACAAGTACTCCTGGTCTAGCGAAGATGGGTGGTGTAAGTGGATATAAGTTTAGACCTAATACTATTACATACTTTGCACAAGAAGGTAGTGAACTAGGTAATAAGGTTGCTGCATCAAAGTTGGGTATAGTATTTCATACAACATATAGTGGAGCATCATTACCAGAAGCAACTGCATCCTTTGGTGCAAATGTAGCAGGACTACAAGGTGTACCTGACGTAGCAGTATTATCTTCAGACTTCCAGACTACAGGTAAGGAGGTTACTCTAACTGCTATGGAGAAAGCAGCAGTTAATAAGAATATAAATTCTGCTAAGACTAGCATGACTAAGGGTAGAAACTTTCTTGACCTCTTAGGTGGTAAGAAACCATTCGAATACACTGCAATGTTTAAGATGTACTTTAACCAAGTAGTTCGTAGTGGTAACGTTCCATCATCCTCTGCTGTTATGCTTAGGGGGTTTGTTGCCTTTGTGTCAGGACGCTTTGACATGGAAATAGCGAAGAAAAAGACCGAGAAAGCAAAGAAACAATGGCAAGAAAAGAAACGACAAACTATTTCATACCTAAATAGTAACAAAACTGCCATACATAGTGCTATGAATGCCTTTACTGCATTGATGACTGCTAAAAACATCATCATCGGCAGACTACAAAAGGTCAAAGGCATTGGTACGTTCATAGAGGATGAAGATGGGTACCGAGTAACAAGTCCTGAGGGATTCGTTGCTATTAAAAATGGTACTGCTATGAAACTGGTCGATAGATTAGAGTTCAGTCGTGCTAACTTCACCGTTGCAAAAAATTGGGGATAAATGTTAACATTTCACGTCTTTATAACTGAAGCATACGATGCTACCAAGAAAACCAATCCGAAAGCCAAACCTACAGGTAATGGTAAAGCGGAAAGGCAGGCTGCAGACAAACATGTTGCCATAACTTTTGGTAGATTTAATCCACCACATGCAGGTCATGGTAAGATGCTTGATGCTGTGCAGAAAGCAGGTGGTGACTCTGGTAACTACAGGATCTATCCTAGTAGGACACAGGATCATAAGAAGAACCCTCTAGATGCTAATCAAAAGGTTGATCACATGCGTAAGATGTTTAAGAATCATAAGGATAAGATCCAAAATTCTGAACAGCATAGAAATATATTTGATATCCTTCGTGACCTCAATGATGAGGGGCATGAGCATGTTACTATGGTAGTAGGTGATGATCGTGTAAAAGAATTTCAGAAGTTAACTGACAAGTATAACGGTAAGCACTATAACTTTAAGAGTATTAATATACAGTCTGGAGGAGCAAGAAACAAAGACTCCGAAGACCCTGTAGAAAGACTTTCAGCATCAGATCAGAGGAAACATGCGTCAGGTGATGACCATGATAATTT
>VTLG01011514.1_pt1 | contig 19150 bp, 30 predicted proteins | sample 4694571 | NCBI WGS metagenome assembly VTLG01 (sample SAMN12604809, study PRJNA352737) | marine metagenome | biome: ENVO:00000447; feature: ENVO:00000209|ENVO:00000569|ENVO:01000036; material: ENVO:00002151; isolation source: viral sequences binned using virsorter ...
GTTGACCAGAGTCCGTTTACCTCAAAGTCAAACCCTGGTTTTCCTTGAACGTAGGTCATGTCGGTGTCAGCGAAGGCTGTTACATCTGCGGGAGCCTCTGCGAAATTCAATGTCATCGAATTGGACACTCCACTGAAATCAAACTCGTCCACTAATAGCCCTGCCGCTTTCGCGCTGATTCTAGCCATTGTTTCTTCTTCTCCTTCTGGGCTGTGGTCGCTCTGCTAACTGAGCCTGCGCCCATCCTTCGTCTGAATCTTCGTAGATTTTGATTGCGCCGGTTCTAAGCAATGCGTCAACGTCCACAAACTCATTTCCGTCCAGGGCAAACCGCTGGCCGGGATAGAACCTGATGCTGGACGGCTTGACTCCTGGCCCCTGTGCAATATGAAGTTTATGCAGGGCCAGATACCAAACATCAGGCGAGTCCGAACCAGCGGTTCCATTTGCTTCTGTTTTCTGGGTCTTCTTCGGCATCACTTCTTCTTTCTTTTTCCAATGTTATGTGTTGGGTCATCATGCCCAATGAATTGTAAAACTCTTGATTAGCCCCGCAGTTCTGGCAGACGCCATCGCTTACCGGCCCATTGGCAATAGCAATCACCCAATGGTGAATACAATCAGCTTTGGTCGGCAACGATGCGGTAGAGTCCGCCAACGTGCTGGTAGATGACTCCTTCTTGGTCTTCGACAAGGTATATGTCTTCCTCACGTCTGCAAGATAGTAACGCGAACCCGGTGATGCTTAACGAAGCATCTTGCATGACCGAATCAACCTGGGTATCGATGTCACCCGCCGACTTCGGCCAGGGGCTTTGGTCGATAGCCTTGACCATGTAGACCGCTTCCGCGCCCCGACCGGTATATGCGAAATAATCATCCGTCTTGGACATAGCCTGAAAGACCACGAAGGGCGGTTCGGCCCCTTGCGGTGCCACGCTGTTAAAGACCCCGCCAGTCGCTTCGTTGGTCACGCTTGCGACGTTCAGGGTCGAGAATATAGCCGTGTCCAGATTAACCCTCAGATTAGCCATCTATAACCCTCGAAACACTTGGCCCAATGCTTTTTCTAAACGTGGTTTTTCTTGCTCTGCCGCTGGAACCATGAACGGCCTGGCCCGCATCTTTACAGTCCCGAATTCGACGAAGGGCGCATATTCGGTGGTCGGCCCGATTCTCCAAGCCAGACCTTCCCGGTCAGCCGGACGGGGTGCAATGGAATTCACTGTTTCGCTGGTATCGATTGCAGGCCAATCGTGCATCCGTTGTTTGGAATCCTTTTCGATGTTGCGGGCCGCTATCTGTAAAACGTCCTTCAACATCCCTTCGACCTTCCCCCATTCGGGGTTCAAGTCCACTTTGATTTCCATCGTCATGTCGAATTCGTTAGCCATAAAAAAATCCTCAACCGCTCAAAGCCACACGCCGACAGTTAAGGACTAATCCCTATGATTCCCCGGTGCCAGCGTTCAGGCCGCTTATTGGGCTTCTCAGAGCCTCTAGGGCGGGTTCCTATTCAGTTGTCAGGTGGAACGAATCCACCTTGCCCATCAGATACCAGATTTATCGCAACGTCATCGCCGTCCGGTTCCAGATTGAAGGTGTTCACCTTGTTGCATCTGCGGCACTTGATTTCCACTACGCTGTCGGGCATCAGCCGGACTCGCGCCAGCAACAGGTTGCACTTTTCGTTTCTGCATCTTGCTTGTGTCAGTCCTACAGTTGACGCATCTTGCATCGTTTCGTTGTCGGCCAGGATTTCCCGGCGTCTACGGTCTGGACTTCATAAGTGCCACTGACATGAACCACCCGGTCGGAACTGTTCACCGATTGGTCATATGCGACCGTCAGCGTAAAGTCCAACTGGGGGTCACGTCGGTTGTTATCCAGGGTTTCGCTTCCGCCATCGCTGGATATGCGGGCCGCTATGTTCTGATAAGCGTTGGCCCACGTTTCCGTGTAGCCGCCCTGCTTGTCGGACACCAGGCTTTTCCTCTGGATGTCCACCAAGTCCGGCATGGCCTTGCGTGTTTCCTGGCGCATGTACGCCAAGTCGTTTCCCTGAATCAGCTTGTTAACCATCGGAGTACCGTCCATATTGGCCGGTGCCAGAGTCCAGAATGTTCAGGCCGGTCACTTCGTCGCTGTCCGTGTAGACCGAATATCCGTCCACCCGGCGCGGCATGACCGTGGTCGTGGCCCTGGCTTGCCGCCGAAGCCGCTTGGCCTGGTTCATGTACATCTGGGTGATGTTGCCCTTTTGGAACGATGCCCCATCGGCTGTAAAAGTGAAATCCCTGGCGAACCGTGTTGCCAAAGTCTCACAAGCCCTAGCCGCCGACCCCAGGATGCTGTTGCCTTCTTGGGCCAGGAAATCATCAAGTTCAGCGTCTTGGAATAAGATGCGGTCTTCGTCGGTGTCGCCGATTTCCAGTCGCACCCTATCCCTATCCGCTGTGCTTCCCGCTGTGTAACTAAAAGCCATTAGACCCTCACCCAGATGGTCATTACCAAGGCATCAGTCAGGGCATCGCACCCGGCTATTTCCGTCAGAAGATTACCGTGAATCAGCCCCGGCACATATGCGCCAGTGATTGCCGACCCAGAGTTATCATCCATCTGGATGCCAGGGTAGTACCACGCATCCGTCGCGCTGTTGGTCACGGTCAGCAATGTGACAGCAACCGGGTCGCCGGGCGAAGACAGCGTGGTGTCTGTGGACGCCGGAGCGGATGCGTGGAAATCCATCCTCACCGCTATCAGTTCTGAATACGGCAACGCTGTCACCAGCGAACCGGTCGCCGAAGCGTCAGACCCGGTGGTGGACACCTTGATGGTGTGCTTTTCGATAGGCATTAAGCACCCGCGTAATAAACAACAACGACTTCAGCCGTGTCGGGGTTGTTAGCTTGTGCAATCGTGACCTTGATATTGTCAGCCACGCAGACCTTATCGTAGACAGAATAACCATCTGCATATTCGATGTCTGCGCCGGTGTTGCTGTCTACGACATGGCGTGGGTGGAACCAACCGTTTGTATTGGCATTGGTTAACGTCAAGATGGTTAAGGCGGGGCCATTGTTCCCCGCCGTAGCAATCGTCACGTCCGTAGTGCCAGGCGGCGAGTCTCCGTAAGTCACACCGATAGAGCAAATCTGCCCTGTGACAACGTGGCTGGAAGTATTGTTGGCGGTGGCAGAACCATTCGCCCCCGCCGCTTCTCCAGTATTGATTGTGACCGATTGATAACCGTACATTCAGCCCTCCTAAGAGTCGATGGCGGGTAGAACGTATCCAGAAGCGGTGTTGGTCGCCGTTCCCAGATTATCGAACTGGCGGACACCATCCGCGTCAATCAGGACTTCAGAACCCGTGTCGGCGTGGCCGATTCGGTTGTGAGCGATGATGCCAGAGTTGGCAGTTGTGTCGCTATCAATCAAAAGGTCGCCCGCTGTGTTCAAGCGATAGATGTGGTTGTAAGCAATCTCGCAGTTGGTCACATCCTTGCCTGTTGCCACAGAGATGATGGCTTCTGAGTCTTGAACGCCCATGCTGATGTAGTTGTTGTTAAACACTAACCCATCAATGTCACCGCCGATGTCTATGACCCCGTTGTTGCCCGTATCGGGCGAAATCACAACGTTGTTGGTGAACTCTAGCCGGTCGCATTGGTTGTTGGTCGTTGTGCCTTTAATCAGGTCAACGAAGTTCATGTTGGTCGCCGTATCGACGAAACGGCATTTGTTCAGAACGAACCCTGCCGCGCTGAGGTCGAACACCTCTACGATGTCGGCGTAGTTCATGGAAAAAATCATGTTGTGAATCTGGACATCAGCGGCAGTCACATCGATGTCAGTGGTGGTGGCTGTGTCCAATGTGATGGTCGGCCTGGAACCACCAACGCCCATCCCAATGACCGTCACACCAGCAACGTCAAAGGTGATAGCGGCGGCGGCTGAAATAGTTTCGGCGTGGCCGGGGGCAACAAGGATTACATCACCGTTGTTCGCCGTACATTTGCCAATCGCACCGTCAAGGGTGGCGGCTGGTTGGGCTGGATTTGTCGCCGCGTTGTCATCGTCTGCGGAATCTGCGCCACTGTCTACATGGAAGACTTTACCGGTGGTTAGCAGGGGGCTTCCTATGCCGCCCAGTCCTTCGACCGGAACGCCACGGGATTTTACGCCAGATGGAAAGTTAGTAGGCATCGCCAGTTCCTCCTTAATTTAAGGAACCAGTGGGGGCGGTGCGTTTGCTTGCATGGCCCCCACCAGTTCTGCCTATTTAGTTTTAGCTAGGGTTGTGACCGTAGATGAAACGCCAGTCCGTCCAGCCGATACCGTAGCGCATATAGCCACGGAATTTAGCTGTAAGACCGTCGAAGTCTTCCGCCTCACTGAACTCTGGGCGAATACGCCATTGCCAGATAAGGTGGGATTTCATCATGTTGGAGTCGATAAGGAACCACGCATTGGCGTCCGTCAGTCTGTCCCAAACCACTGGCTGGAACCGACCACTGAACATGTTCACGTCGAACTGCGCCGAACCCGGCTCGTACAATGCCCGCTCACTGACAATCTGGGTCGCTGTCCGCTCAAGTTCCGGTGGAACAAGAAGCATGTTGGGGTTCACACCCATAAGCTGACCGGCGTCATCGGTGAAGCTCCGCATCGCCTGGCGGGTCGTGTCCAAGTTATCGATGGTCAACGCCAAAGTGCCTTCATTGGATTGCGTGTTGTTGGTGTCCGCCGGGCTGAAGGGATGGGCCGCACTGAGCAGACCCACGCCGTCCGCACCGTTGGTGGAAGCACCCATGCGGTTGGTGCCACTGTCCGTGAACCCATTGATGAACACGTTGGCGGCGTCTGTCTCAATCGTAGTGTTGAAAGAGTCAGACATGCTGGAAGCGCGGCGTCGAATCTGGCTGTACTGGTCATCATCGACCAACCGGCGTTCCACTTGGATACCTTGGGCGAACTCGTAGTTCCGAATGTCCGTCCGGTATCCGGCATCGAAATCAGCGTAAGGAACCGTCCCATCAAATGGGGGAACCAAACCCTGGCTTCCCATGCCCTGGTATTGTTCTTCAAATCGGGTCGAAGACTCAACACCGAAAAGCATTTCCATCATTGGCCGTGGGCGCGACATACCGATGTCGAATATGCGCTTTAGGCCGGGTTTTAACAGGTCGGCAAAATTGCCAGAAGTTAAAGGCATTACCTACTCCTATTGAACCTTGCTTAGATAATGGGTCGGAGCGGTGAACTGAACGCGGGTTTCGTCACTGGACTGGCGTTTGCGCTCTACAACAACGAACTCATTGTTCGATGCGGAAGCGATGGTTTGCGCCCCGGTAGCACCGGAAACGTCCAGCAAAGCCCCTGCCAGCCGTGCGCTGGTGTCGTTGGGGTCTGCGTAAACTGCGTCTGGGTTCACGATAGCCTTGACCAAGGTCGTGCTGTCTGTCCCTGACACCGTGCCGGGCTTGCCGTCAACAGCATCGTCAGGGTTTTCTGGGCCAACGAATATCCCGACAGCGGAGGTGTCTCCGGTTGCCAGAAGGTCTACTTCGCCGGACTCAAGATTCAGCATGTCACCCCTGGTCAGGGTTTCCGTATCTTTCATCAAGAAGGTGAGAATTAGCGGGCGTCCACCCGATATGTTGTATCGCCATTCAAAGCCATTTGCGGCCATGATTTGCTCCTTATGCGTTCTATCCGCAGTTCAGAATTAAAGTCCTTGCGCGTATTCATCAGCGGACATTCCCATCAGTCGTGCCGCTTCCTGTTGGTCGGCGGTCAACCTGACGGATTGTGCCGGTTGCCCAGTCTCAGGATTGAGGTTAGGCGTCCGGTTCGCTGACCGAAGATACGGTTTGGCCTCCAGAAGACCGGCAAGGGCATCATCTACACCAGATACACCGGCCTCAGCGTCATAATGGACGTTGCTCCGGTCTAGTAGCAGATACGCCGCATCGGGGTCGATTACCCCCATTGCACTGGCACGAACCTTGACCTCTGAAGCAATCATGGCGGAAGCGATTTGTTGCTGGGCATCGGTCGCCTTTTTCTCAGCTTCGATGGCCCTTGCTTCCATCCGTTCTGCTTCGGTCAGTTTCTCTTGTTCCAGTTCATCCGCCCTGGTAGCCCGCGTCTTTAGTTCACCGTAATCGGAAAACTTGCCACGTTCTTCCCGGCGCGTTTGAGCCATCATCCGGTTGACTTCTTCCTGAGTGAAAGACCGTTCCGTTGTCGGCTCCGTCGTTGTCGGTTCGACTTCGACTGTCTGGGCTGGTGCCGCGTCTTCTAATGGTGCCGTATTTTCTGTAACCATTTTGCCCCCTGTTTATACCCGCTGGGTGCGGTAAATTCCGTTCTATCAGAAAAGCTGTTCAGGTGCTAGGCGGATTATTTCGACTTATTGTTGCGTAGCCTTTTATCCTTCGGCGGGCCGTTCTTGACCCGACCTTTGGACTTATAGCCCATACCGCTTTTGCCCTTTTTGCCCATTCCTTTTCCTGGCATCGATTACCTCCTTATGGTTGGCAGTCTCATTCTTCCGGCGGGGTCTTGAAGACCTCAAACAATGGCTTCGGGTCTTTCTTGGGATTGGGGAACCAGACCTGGCCTGTGGATGCTTCCGACGCTGGCGCATTTTCCGCCGCTTCTGTTGGGGTCAGCATCTCATCGTGTCCGTAGTGGTTCTGCTCCAGGCCGCAATGCTGGCACTGTCGCATCACTATCTCAACAGCGACGTAGGACTCCCGCTCATAGGGCCACAGTGGGGCCAAGGCCAGCTTGTCGGAGTAGCACCGGTAACACTCCATCGTGTTCGGTGGCGGAAATGTCGCAACCATGATTAGGCTTCCTCTGCGACTTCTTCAACAACGGCTTCTGCAACCGGTTCTTCTGCGGCTCTGCGCCGTCGTGGGGTTGCCGGTGCTTCAGCTACTACCGGGACTTCTGCCGCTTCGTCGGTGAATTTGGCGTGGCATCCATCGCAATATTGTTCCGACCCTTCGTCTTGTTTGCTTCGGTCGCAAAAAGGACACCACATCACGCCCCTGCGGTGCCGAAGTACCACTTTGGTTTCGCCGTTAAGTTCCGCAATCATCGTTCCATCACCTCATCCAATATAGCTGTATATTCGGGGTTCTCCCGCCACTGTAGACCGTGGTCGCCACGCTGGGGCAACCGATGGTCTGTGGTTCCGTGAAATATTTTGTGTGGTATGCCATTGGGATATGCGAAGCAAACTAACTCCCTGCCCGTATTTCCCATGTACCAAAAACAAGAAATGCACTGGTCAGAAGATGCCATTATTTCCATTCTCCACGCGCTCTTAATGCGTCATATGTTTGGCCCATTCCAAATCCCTTGTCAGCCAGTTTGATGTTGGCGTCCATCACATCGTCAACAAGTTTGAGAACCTCAGGGCTTAATTCCTTCCTGTCACCCCAGATGGACTTTGCAAATGCTTCGGCAAAATGTTCTTCGGGCGAATCCAGGGCATATTCACTTAGGTTCCGTGCATGTTCTTTGCCCTTCTTGCCTTTCAGCACTTCGTTTCTGTAGTTATATCCCCACCGCCGATGCCCGTAGTGGCCGATTTCATGGGTGACGATTTCCTTCAAGGTTTCTGAGCCTTGCGTGGGGTGATAGACCTGTGACTTCTTTCTTTCGGCTCCCTTTGTCACGGACTTAATCGATTTTTTTAGGTCTTCAGCGTACTTTTTAGACCGGGCATCTATAAAGTCTTGTTTGGTTGCGAACCCCCGCCCTTGTAGGTACTCAAGTTCTGTTAGAACTTTTCCGCCCCTTTCTGCTACTCGCTCCGGTCGGTTTACAAATCTCATGCTACGCTCAAGGTTATCCGCTACATCAGCCGCAACGCCCTTCGCTAATTCTGCTTTGCTTGATAGTTCCCTTTCTATTTTGGCTAACTGGGTGGTGTAGGCTTTGTACTCATTGGCAACGTGTAGGTTATCTGTGAGAATGTTTTTATCCCAGCCACGCACACTTCCTTGTCGCATATCAAAGATTTTTACGCCCGAAGACTGCGCGTTGATGTGGACACCGTTGCCGTACTGATAAGCATAGGCGCGGCCAAACTCTCCGCCTCTTTGCGGTAGCCGTTGCGTAGTAATAACGTCTAATGGTCGCCATCCGTTACGGACGATGGTTGCCTCCATAGCCAGGTTCACTTCCCTGGCCGCTCTGATGGATAAGCCGTCGTAATTGACTTCCACGGCCCCGCCTGCGGCCCTAGCCCATGCCTCTTGTTCCTTCACTTGGAAATCAATGGCTTCGCGCCCGGTAGCCCCACGGTATTTAATCATCGCCGGGTCTGCATCGACCGGAGCGATGTCCAAGAAATCATCTGGGTCGCCAAAACTTTCTTCCCATTCTTTCGGTAACTGCGGCTCTGGTGGCGTGGCCTTTGTTCCCCTAACCTTGTTCCCGGTCAGTGGGTCTACCAAGTCGCCTTTGACTTCCGGCGGGGGCTTGGGTGCCGCACGTCTGGTCGGCCTGGTCGCCGCGTTCTTGGGAAGTTTCGGTGGCTTCGGTGGTCGGGGTGGCGGCTTGGCAATCCCTAGCTCACTCAGGGGTTTGACCACGGCGGAATCGCCCCAGACCGTGTTGCTCCTAACTGTTGCCAGTTGGTTCAGTTGAATGTCACCCTTCTTCCAGGCATCGAAGCGGGCCTTCTTCAGCACCTTCCGCTGGACAAGTTCCGGTTGGTTCTCCAGCCAGTCCCTTGCTGTCGGGGGTTCCGGCAATCGCTCCACATCCAGACCAAGGTCGGCATAATCCAAGACATCCGGCACCATCGAACAGCGTCCATTGGGGTGTTCGTTCAACGGTTCGTTCAGAGGATACTTTGTGCCGTCTAGGGCGATGCAGGCCACGCACGTCGAATCGGACTTTGTAGCTACGCGCCGATAGCCCTTCACCAACTGGGAATTGTTCTGGTAGTCCAGGCGGGACGCTTCCCGGTGCGCCCTGGTAATCTCTGTCCGGCTGATAAGTAACGCCCTAGAAAGGGCCATGCCTGACTTGTCTGCAACTTGCCGGGCAACCTTCCGTGGGCCGTAGCCCAGCGCGATGCCACTTCCAATCGTGTCACGGATACCCATAGCGGTCGAAGGGCCAAGGGGGCGCAGTAGTTCAAACAAGGGCTGGCCGTTGGTCGATATACCAATGAAGTTCCGATAGGCTTCGTCCGGCAGACGGTTCCAGCCAAGGCCCATGTTCGCCATGTTGTCCATCGTGATACCTGGCGGAAGTCCGGCAATCACAGTCTGTTCGGTGCCGCGCCGGGCCAAGTCCACCACCTGGCGTTGCCCATTAGCAATCAGCCCCCCAGCCGCTTCGGCGTATCGGTCGAAGTTCTGGATGTACTGGGCCTGCAACTCCCGGTATCGTTGCATCCTCATCACTTGCCAGGGCTTCAGTCCTTTGGTCTGGGCAATCTTGGTCAAGGCTTCCGTGTCATCGAACAACTGGTTTTGCACCGACCGGTATTCCCTCACCAGTGACGCAGTTGTTTTGTCATCTGCCGCTTTTAACAGCCGGTCGAATTCCTCAACCCGCTTTTGTGCGTCCGAAGGGCCAGGCATACTAATTCACCAAAAAGGCTTGCATGAGATTCGATTTAAGGCCATCAAACTTTTTGAGATGACCTAATACACCCTTAGATTTCACCGGCATTGAAGTTCCTTAATATCTCTGCGCCGATGTTGGTTTCCTGTTGTCGCTCAACGGAACCGTCTTCATCCATCTGGTCGATTTCTTCCTGGGAGTATCCCAGTTCCCTGAATATCTGGTGCTTGCTCACACCTAGTTCCGCCTTGGACTTCAGGGCTTCCATGTGGGCCTGCTCGTTCCGTGTCTCTGGGTCATCCCAGGTGGCTTCCAACATGGCGTCTTCCATGACCGTGATGGCGGTGCCGAAAGCGGCCTGAATCCTCAAGGCCATAGTCAGGCAATCTTCCCAGGCGTTGCCGTAGTTAATCATCCGTTGCTGGGCCTTGTTGACCAGTCCTGATTCCGCCGTCTTCAAGGCTTCACCGCTGGGTGCGCCACCCATGATTTGGAACAGGTGCTGTGGGGTTCGCGTAGTTCCGGCAATGTGTTGCACCAGGGATTCGATGGCCTTCAAGGGGCCGTCTACCGATGCCGCTGTCCACTGGCCCACCTGACCGCCGTCATACTCACTGTGGAATTCCGCCACACTACCGGGCATGATTTCCAGCCGGGATGAATTATGGTTGACGTTCAGCGTGTACCGCTGGGGGAAAGCCAATGTGTCTAGAATCATGGTCAGGTCAATCAGGGATTTGTTCAGAAGGTCTTGCATGGGGATGACGTTGATAATCTCCGACTGGCCGAAGTCCGTTCCCATCGGGCGATTGCGGAAATGGATGATGGGGATACCCAACGGTTCACCGGCCTTATCCAACCACGGCACCGGCCATTCTTCGTCCATGTCATCTTGGTGCTTGGCCCAGACGCCACCCCTGGCAACGTACTTCTCCACCCGGTCGGGATAGTAGATGTTCAGTCGTGTTTCCGGCTCATCCCCGGTCATGCCCCTTTGCATCCACTTCTTCGATACCCAGTCAATCTCTCGCGTGGCTTCGTTGTAGTGCGGCAGTATCATCTCTGCCATCTGATGCGTCCACCGGGGCCGTTCCTTCACAGCGTCCCAGTCGCACAAGATATAGCTGTCGCCTAACATCACGGCTTCGGTGTGGATGACCACCTGGGTATAGTCCATACGGTTCATCTGCCATAAGCCCCAGGCCCATTCGGAGTAATCGACATCTTCGCTGGTGAACCCGATAACCTTCAGACGTTCCGCCAAAGCATCGACCACCACGTTCATAAAGTTGTCCCTGAACGCCAACCTGGGCGGCAAGAACTTCTTCAGCCGGTCAGTGATAGCGGTGTCGTGGTCGCCGCCGTAGTACCGCCGGGCCATCTCATAGTCTTCCCGGCGTTCATCGGCTTGTTGCTGAATCCAACTCATCATAGATTCCGTCACCGGGTTGATGCCTGTGGCGCGTAGTACCATTCTTATTCTTCTCCGACCCAGAATACCTTTATCGAGTTTAAATGCCCTTAAAACGGCTTACATGCACGGCTTTTAGGCTTCTACCACCTATCCTTGTCCCAATACACCGGGTTATCGGGGTCTAGCCCCAAAGGATTGTCAGCCGGACTGATTCGCCTGGCCCCGACCAGTTGATGAACCAGGGGTTCCGTGACGTGGATATTCCGAAGCCGCATCATGGAACCAGAGAAGGCATCCACTTGGTCATCATGCCCGCCGAAGGGGAAGGCTTCTACTTCATCCAAGAAGGTGCCAATCCAGGGGCCGCGCAGAAGGCGTATGTTCCCCACCTCTGCCTGGCTACTGACCGGGCCTGCACGTTCCAGCTTAGAGCCGGTCGCCCGCTGACCACGAACCGTGTAATCGGACAGCACCCTGGTCACGTAGTTATAGATGGTGTTTACGCCAGATGCGCCGGGTTCTTGTTCGATGACTATCTGAGTGGACAGGCCATCGACTGCCGCTGTCTGGTTGATGCGGCGTTCCACCTCTGCCGGAGTTCCACGCATCCGCTGAACGTCCACCACATAGAACAAGCCATCTGACGCATAGTCCACCCGAACCCCTGCCGTCCAGTCGGGGTCAGTGCCGACCCGCTTCGGGGTTGCGGCCAAGTCCCAGTAACGGACGGACTTGTTGATGAACACTGGTACATCTTCGACAACCGGGAACCACTCACGCTGGAACAGATTGCCGGGTTGCCTGGCAGACCAGTCGCCCTGGAGTAGCTGACGCCGCGTCACCGGGTCTAGCTGGTCAAGGCTCTGAATGTAGGAATCTTGGTCAAGGTACGGATTGTCCGGCAACATGGCCGATATGAACACACGGCCTGCATCTTCTGGGGTTGCGTCTAAGAACCTTCCCCTGACCCACTCATGGCCCACGCCGCCAGGGTTGCTGGCTGACCGCATCCGTAGTGGCGCACTTCCGTCACTTCTTCGGCGCAAACGCGAGAACATGTATCGGTAGTGGGATTCCTCAAACTGTGTAAGTTCGTCAAAGCCGATGTATTGGAACTCCGTGGACTGATAGCGGTACTCATCGCCGATATGTTCCAGATACCCGAAGGTCAGTGTGGCACCGCTTGGGAAGTACCATGTCTTTGCGGCTTCGCGCCACTTGGCATCGGTGGGCATCAGCCATTCCTTGGCCCTATCCATCAAGGCACCAGGCAACGCCAGGTCTGTGTACGACCGGCGCAACAGGAGCGCGGAATAGTCGGGCTGGTCAACATACTGAAGCGCGGCCATAAGCAAGGCGTCAGACTTCCCGCCACCAGCGGCCCCGCCATACAACGCTTCGGTGTTCCCTAGTAGAAGGAACGCAAGTTGTTTAGGCGTCGGCTTGTGGGGGATATACGCCGTCCAGGGCAACGTCAGAGTGTCCATTTCGTTCCACCCTGATTGCCCCAGCATCACGAAGGGTTTGGAGTGCGTCTGTAATGTCGCCAACGTCTAGCGTTACCACCTGATGTTGAATCGGGCTTCCTTCCGGCCCGCTGTGTTCGACACGGGATGCGGCGTCCAGGCCCAGCAGTTCCCGCATATCTTTCATCGCAGTCAGACAAACCTTGGCTGAACTAACGTCGCCTTGAAGCATCGTCGGCCAGTAGGTTTCCACGATTTTTGTTAATCGCTCATGTGTTAAAGCCCGGTAGTGTCCGACTTCTTCGTGGTCTACTCTCGTAAGCGCAACTTTAACAGCGTTAATCGCTCCGGTGTGATTCGCGTAACCCAAAGCCTTGGCTATTGCGGGCCACTTCCAACCATCCAGCCGGAGTTCTAACGCCTTGCGCTGTTTGTCCTGGGCTTCAAGACGCCTGGGCGATATTGTCGATTTATCTGGCAATCTGTCCTACCAGTCATCTAAAGATTTTTAACGGCCTTAAATCAAGCCTCATGCACGGCTTTTTACCAATATCGGAAGGCATGACGGCAATAATAACAAAATACCGTCTGACCGCATCGGCACCGCATCTGATAGTGGAAACCGAACAAGTGACACTTCATCCATCGCCACATGTTACTTGACGGATATAGGCGTATCCACCAGATTGTCCGTAATCACGCGGGCTTTTATCGTGTCGTTAAATACTGCCGAAGCAGAGTTGATACCTGAGCCATCACCGAATTGATTGGTATTTTCCATAACGATACATCCAGCATTTATGCCTTCCCATTTCCATGCACCTACGCTGGCGTCCACGTCATCGATTAAGATTTCACCGATAGTAGCATCTCCGCCAACCGTGTTGATAATCACTCTGTCAACATGGGAGTCAGAAGCAGTATAGGTGCCAGCCCCTCTGTCGCTATCAATCACCAGTTTCGGAATGGTCGAATCCACACTTATGGCATTTGTGTGACCATCGACGTTGCCTGCTAGGGTGATGCACCCGGTATTGATACGTGACCAGTCCAAGGTTGGGGCCGATGAATTACGGATGGTTATTAGACCTACATTCACTTGCGCCCCAGTCACACCAGTCACATGCAACGAATTAGCCAAGCCAGTTTTCCCCAAGTCCAGCCGGGAAAGTTCCAGCTTGTCCAAACGAACCCCGTTCCCTAAGTTGACTTGGAGCGTCTGGCTTCTCGTAGCCGGGTCGCTTGCATCTGGCGCGAGTCGTTGACCATTGACGTTGGGTAGCGAATAGACCGCCCCTGCCTCTGGCCACGTCGGTACATCATTCGTGCCGTTAATAACCAGAGCAAAGGCACCACCGAAGCCTCCAGCCACCAATAGGAGAGACATAAGTGCGGCACGGAATCCTCCAACGCGAATCATCTTTGGAATCGGTATCCTGACAGCGGTTAACAATCTGAGGTATGGCAATCCGATTTGTGGCAATCTTGCCGATGGTATCGAGATAGTCTTAGGCCCAAGTTTGATAATCATTTTTCCTCCTTGTTGAACCGTCCTGTGATAGCGGCCAGCCCGGCTGTGGTTGGGGTTGCGAATATGGCGTAGGCCACCAATATTATGTCAAGGTGAGGCGCAACGGCACTAGGGTTCGATGTCGTTTTCCAAACAATTATGATGCCTAAAATTACGAAAGCCGCAACAACTGGGCCTAACATGAGCAGAGTCAGGAATTCTGTGCCGGATAACGTAGTGGTTGCCTTTATCCTGAGTTCGGCGAGTTCTTCCCTGGCAAGGGCCAGTTCTTCGCGTATGTCATCCAGTTCAGCCATATCATCAACCTAATCGAAAGCCTGGAGTTCTAGGATTTCCAGACACTACTTTTTGCAGTTGAAACACGTACCGGTGCTACAACTTGATTTTCCGACATCAATCGAGGAAGCCCCCTTAGTTGTTAAATTTACCAGACGCCCCTGGCAATCACCTAGAATCTCACTGGGGGAACCTTGGTCGCCGATTCTTATTATCATAGATTGCCGGATTTAACACACGAACCGACCTGACATACCTTTTGCAAATTAAAACCCCCGCAAAACGGCTCTCATGCACCGCTTTTTGGGGGTTAACTGTTAAGTTTAGCTGTTAAGTCGCGTTAAGTTGTTAAGTCTTAACCGACACGCTTCTTATGGTTCCAAATCGTTCCACCAAACGTCACGCGCGAGGTTCTGCCGCAAACCCGACAAGAACCAAACCCGCTGGTTCCCCGGTATTCCGTCACAACGGTCGGCTGGCCGGAACCTTTGCACTTATGGTTTGACCAGTGCTTTTCACCGCTCTTGAACCCTTGAACCTGTTCCTCTGAATTCTTTACCCAAGGCAACCAAGATAACATCACTTATACCCCCATTCTGTTTCGTTTCCGTCCCAGTCCACAACGTCCCTGGAAACGCCGGTGGCCGGGACTCCCACTTTCTCTTGAACCGCTTCTTTCAGTGCTTTGATGAAAGTGGCCTTGGCTGAACTGTTCATCTTTGGAAGGCGCATCTTCGGGAACACGGCCTGGACATCCATTTTCACTTTCCTTGATGACCAGACGCCAATCACTTCAAGGTCTATGAATCCACACGGTGGTGGTTCTAGCCCCCATGCCATGTTCGCCGCCGTAGTTGGCAGATGCCAGAAGCAGAGCTGTAGACCGAAGGTCGTAGGCTGTGCGGTTCCGCCCGCCAGCACCCTCTTTGCGTTATTTTGATTTAACACTTGATTTATCTATAGTTAAATTAATTGTTAATTTTTCCGATTCTTAACGGCTTGCTGTGTTAACTTAACTGTTAAATTAGAACATATGACCGTTCTAAACATTTGTTCTGATTTGGGTAACATTATCATGGATTGTGATAGTTGTCGAAAAGAAACGTCAAAAACGGCCATTTTCCGAACCCCCCTATTTCGCGCTGAGAGGCCCATTATTGGGGTCTTAGCTTCATTTCCGTGTAATTACTCATGTGACAGTCTGTCGCACACTCAAACATTTGTTCTGATATTGTTCTATTTTTTCGCCGCATTTTCGGCACTAAAAACCCATGCTTTTGAGTCATAGATGGCGGTCTGAATCCTGGCCGCTAACCGCTCCGCATCGCCAACGGAATACACTTTTCCATCGACGATGATTAGCCCGGCATCAGAAAAACCAACGTCCATTTTGTCCGCATTTCCCTGCGTCAAAATCTTCCCATCGGCTGTTTGATACTTCAACATCAGACGGCCTGAGCCGCCATCTTTGCCGACCGGAATTCTATGAACCGGGTCAGTGCATCGTTGGTCAGGCCCGCCGGAACCGGTCGGGTTTCGCCGTTAGCCCATCGGTGAACCGTCCGCCAGTTGACCCCCAATGTGTCCGCCACCGTCTTATAGGTGACACCCATATTGTGCAATTGCGACAACAGTGCCGCTGTCCGGTTCTCCGATTTGTTGCTTTGGTTATTCACTTCACTTACACCTCACGAATTTCCCCCGCTACCTACCAGCACGGCGCAGGGGTTCACACACGGCCCTTTATCCATATCGTTGCAAGCGGCCCATACGGGTTTAGTAGCGACCTATCCCCGCGTTGGTTGGGTGGGGCTGGCGGTGTGCTTCCATCCTATATGCCTATGTGTCCTATTCCTAGTGTTGTATTTCCGCCAACCTTCCTTATAAGGGGAAAAAAGAATCCACCTCAGTGCCGAAAATACGCCAAATGTGTCAAATTGCCCTATATTGGTTGGAAAATGGCAAAATCAGGCACGAAATAAGGGTTGACATGACAGGTTGACATGGCTACTGTAGGCACTGACCCAAGCACATTGACACCTTAACAACCGAATACGCACACCCAGACCGTCGGGCCAGCGGCCCCAGAGGGCGGGAACACAGTGAGGCCGGTACTGTAAATCCTTCAAAACCACCAGCAGGCTGGACTGCTCAAAGACCAGCGCACGAACCAACTGACCCCCAACAATGAAACGAGTGAGTAGCCCCCACCGTGGGCTTCGGAGAAACACAGAACGGCAAGGGTCAGAGCGATAGGGCCAACAGCAACAGGTGAGTCAAGGGAAGCGACACGAACTACACCGTCGCTTCCCTGTAACCCGCAAGACCGGTGACAAGCCCGGTCGGGTAAATAAACACTGGAGCAAAACAATGAACGTTCAATTCAAAACAATAAGAGGCACACGATGGGTATTCGCTGATGGTGAGGAAGTCGGAACGATTAATCCGATGTTGTCAGCGGCAGGCAAGTGGGCCTTCATTCCAATCGATGGCTACGAACTACTTAACAGCGCAGAGCCATTTAAAGAAATCCTTTACGGAAGGACAATCGGCGACGTTAGAGGTTCCGTCCTTCGCCGAAACATTACTTTCCGCAGATAGGTGAGCCAGCCCGCTTCGGCGGGCCGTAACCCACAGACTGGTGGCAAGTCCAGTCGGGTAAATAAAACAAACGGAGAAAACATCATGTCAGAGTACACACCAACATTCGCAATCAGCTTCGTCAGCACACTAACCGGTAACGGCATCATCGACGCCGGAACTTCCGACAAGAAAACGGCCAAGGGTGCCGCTAAATTCTGGATAAAAAATGTTGGCCACGTCATCAGTTCCTTCTTAATCGAGAACAAAGAAGAATACATCAAAGTAATCCTTCGGCCCATCGAAAGCCGGAAAGATGCGGTGTCCTTCAACATGAGCGGCGCATACATCAGCGCAGAGCTATACATTGACCGTGAGGCAAGGCACGGTTCAACCGTCTTCGACTACGACGAAATTTTTGAGACTTACAACGCATAGGTGAGTGGCCCGCCCTTCGGGGCGGGTGTAACCCGCAGAGCCGGTCACAAGCCCGGCAGGGTAAATAAAAACTGGAGTGAACATCATGGCCCATCATTATCACATCGTCAGCAAACTGGATTACACCAATTACGGTGGCACTAAGAACGAACATTACTTTGGCCCCGGCCTTCCAATGGATGACGCCCGCAACGATGCCCATCGTCATGCCGATGAAATTGGCTTACATCAAATCGCTGGTGGGGTCTGGACGGATGCCCCTGACGCCGACGCTTTCAACGCCGACCCGGTGGTGCAGTACCAGTACATCTACATTGACCCTTGCGACAACGAAATGGACTTTGACCTTCCTTGGGATGCTTACCGGGACGAACACCAAGAATTCCGCCGCGCTCCTAAAGGCAAGCCATGTACCAGCCTTATCAAAAAGGAATACGCCAAGTTCTTCTGGCCTAACGGCATCGTATACATCCAACGCGCAGAGGCGTAGGTGAGCCACCCCACTTCGGTGGGGCGTAACCCGCACGGTCGGTGGCAAGCCCGACCAGGGTGAATAAAAATCGGAGTAGAGAAAATGAATAACGAACTATTGGACATCATTTACCGGACAACATCAGGCCGCATGGAAATCGAAACCGTGGACGGTGACGAATAATGGGTAAGGACAGCAAGGCATTTGCAAACTTCTTCCCATCAAGTCGGCGGGAAAATCAGACCTGGGCGGACTTCTTCCCATCGAGTCGGCGACAGAAAACAGCACACCCCAAACCAAGCCCACGCCAGCAATCATTAAAGGACAGACTCGCAGTCCTGGGGAACAACGCTGGCATTGAGCGGGTCGGTGGACACTGGGATGTTTGGTACAACGGTTGTACCGCTGAATGTGCCAACCTGACCGAAGCAACTTGGGTGGTCGAAGGCTACGAACAACAGGTGACGAATGATGGGAGATAAGTTTTACGCCAAACCAATCCCCAAACGGCGTCGCCGGAACCCTAAGTTGAAGCGGGTCTTGAAAGACCCCAACAATGCCAACGGCACCATGATTTACCACGCTATCAACGGACACCGGGGCATCTACAATTTCTGCGGACATTGCCGACAGGAACTGAACAAAAACACACTTCGTTGGGAGTAGGTGAGCCAGCCCTTCGGGGCCGTAACCCACAAGGCCGGTGGCAAGTCCGGCCAGGGTAATAAAACATTGGAGCGAACAATGCTACAGACAATCACACATTCATGCGGACACGAATCAGAAATGGACTTGAAGGACAGCACCGGGAACGAACCGGGGCCACGCAGTCTGACCAAATCAGTGGCGTTCCACTCCGGTCGGGAATGTAAGGAATGTTGGAAGTCCGGCAAGCAAGCCGAAACCGATTTGGCCCTGGCCCGGTTCGGTGAACTGCCGGAACTGGTCGGGTCGGAGAAACAGACCGGGTGGGCCAAGGTCTTACGGAGCAAGACACTGACCGCCGTTGCCGCATGGTTGGACATGCTGGAATCCGATGACAATCATCTGGCCGTCGAAGAATTCCTGAAGACCAACGTCGATGTCACCGATGACATGGTGGCTGAGTACCGGGCCAACCTAGCGCAGAGCCTGGTTGACCGGGACGCCACGGTTGCCTTGCTGGTGCGGGTTGTAGATGCCCGGTTCTGGATTGACACCAGGGACATCGGTGGCCCTCTGGCCGACTACAGGGTAGGGCGCATCATTCTGGAAAGCGTTCCGATGCCCACAAGCACCGTCAAGTTCGACCTTGACCAAGGCAAGGTCTTCTTATCAAAGCGGGGCAAGGCCAAGGAAATCTATTCCCGCACCAGCAACCGGTACATCATG
>VTLG01016727.1_pt1 | contig 19149 bp, 27 predicted proteins | sample 4694571 | NCBI WGS metagenome assembly VTLG01 (sample SAMN12604809, study PRJNA352737) | marine metagenome | biome: ENVO:00000447; feature: ENVO:00000209|ENVO:00000569|ENVO:01000036; material: ENVO:00002151; isolation source: viral sequences binned using virsorter ...
AGAAACATTGTTAAATTGAGTGCCAAACCCATAATGTCTATTTATTGTAGCTGCGTCATCATCATCACTTGGGTTATTGTCATCTTGAGAAACTGCAAATTTTACAGATTTTATTGGTCTATAAATTCTAGTCGGAACAGCCTTTTGCCCCTCTATTAATTGAGTGGTTATTGGCTCTAAAGAAACATTAGCCCCAAAGCCACTATCTTGCTCAAAAGTATAAATAACTATACCTTCATCTATAGAGACATCTCCCCCACCCCAATCCCTAACAGTTGCTCTCATTATAGGGATGTGTCCATCATCATATATATTTAAAAAAGAATCAGACACTAACCAACCGTTTGATTTTAATGTATGATTATCATTGTTCTTTAAAGATTCATTTTCCCAATTATTAGCAAAACCAGGACTCCAAACCCCAGCCATAAGCTGTCCAGGCTTATCTATTATAAGTTTAGTATAATCTCCATCATCAGCTGATTGTATAAAATATTTTAAAGGGTGTTTGTCTGCATATCCATAAACCATAGGATAAGGGGTTCCAACATCTTCTTCTCTATAACCCACTTCATCTGGCACTAAAGTTGTAGGAATTTTAACTGAAAGCATTTGTTGAGATAAATCTTCCAGTTGAAGGCTTATCTTATCTTGGGTTTGGCTATATCTTCTAACTGTGCCTGTGTAAAGCAAAAGACAATCTTCTATATCTGTAATACCTGCCGAACAATAATAAACCTCACACACAGCATTTAACAACTCTTCAACAGTATCTGAAAATATCTTCCCATTATAAGGTGCGTTTGTTATACTCAAAGACACATTACTTATTTTATATTTGTTGTTTATAATATCAGCAGACGAGGTGATTTTAGGCGATGTAAGAAGGAGTGGGTCAAAAGGAATCCCTGAGTAAGAATAATCACCACCTGCTTTTAAAAAGTGGTCTTTTATGCTTAGATTGACTGTATCATCTAAGTCAAGGGCTATCCAATCATCAGGCTTATCTATTCTCACTCCTTTATAAAACCTAACAACAGGAAATAAACTTGTTCTTGTTCCTGTTCCTAATGACGACTTAAACTTATCTGGTAAGGTAAGCATTAACTGATTCCAAAATCACTTCCTCTACGAAGTGCCTCTTTAATTGATTCAGCTAATTCGCCTTCAACAAAATCTTGTGTTAATACATTTCCAGTAACAGTAACATTAACGCTACCACCCCCACCTCCAAGGTTCATTCTATTTAAAGCCTCTGTTCCTATAGAATCTACAGCATTTCGGCTCATAACAAACTCCCCTTGTTCTGCCTCAATTAAAGTGCCTCCTTGCGAGTGCCTTCTTCCACCCACATATCCACCATATTCATAACTTGGGGTACTTGCCCTACCTCCACCACCCATTTGGTTAATTGCGTTATAAATTGCAGTTACATTTGCTAATCCTGATGCCAAAGCAGAAGCAGCAACAAGCCAATTAGTGGGATATGGCAAACTAGGGTCACTTAGTGCTTTATTATAAGCAGCATAAGCATCTATAGAGGCGGCTAGTGCTTTTAAGAACGCAGCCTCTTTACTCATTCCAAACAATTGGTCCATGGCTGCAGCAGACTTTTTCATAAAATCACTTTGTGCTGCTGCTTTTTTCCCATCAAGATCTACAAGTTTAGCATTTAAGGAAATTTTATTTTTAAGAAGGGAGTTTTCTTGTTTTTCAAATTGTATCTTTTTTTCTCTCCCTTCTGCTGTATTATCAGGGTTTTTGGCTCTGACAATGGCTAATTGTTCTTCTATTAAAGCAAGTTCTGCTTGGATAATAGCCCTTTCGTTTAAAGCTGTGTTTTGTATAGATAGTTTTTCTGCCACATCATCACCTGGGGTTGGGTCTGTAGTGAGGGGTGCAGGAGCCCCCTTACGAGCAATAACATCTTGTGCATCACCGAATGTTTTTAAAATTGCAAGAAGTTTTAGTAATTGTTCTCTTTCAACACTATAGGATTCTGCTTGGTCATAGTTTGTTTTAATAAGTTTATCATTAAAATCAATTTGTTTTTGTGTTCTAGTTATGTCATCCCTTATAAGTTTTTTTCGACCCTCACTTAAATCGGCATTATCCGTCAATGATTCATTTAATTTTTTAATATGTTCTTCATATATTCTATTTTGATTAGTAAGGGTTCCAGTTGAAGTCCCCAAAACAAGTGCTGAGGCTATTATCTTTTCTAATTGACCTTCAACTCCTTCGAGTGTAAGGTCATCTAATGTTTGGAATTGTGTTACAGCTTGACTAAAACCAACATCAAATTCGCCTAGCGATTTTATATAATCACTATTACTGTCTTTAATTCTTTGTATAAAATTTATATAATCTTCTTCAGACTGCTTTATTGCATCGTTAGCCTTTTCCATAGCTAAAATTTCAGATAATCCCTGTATATCAGCTATTGCTATCCCCATTCGTTCTAAATCGGTAATAAACTCCTCCAAATCACTTTGCATTATATCATTGATAAATTCAGTAACCCCATCCATAAAGCCTGTAACTACAGGACCAATAGTAGATCCTATAGCAGAACCCACATTATCCATAGTTGCCCCAAAAGCATTGAATGAATCAGAGGCAGTTCTCGCAGTTGGTCCTAATTGGGCAACTTTTGACCTAGCAGCATCCATAGCTGCATTAAAAAACGCTTGTTTCTTTTCAGCGTCTGTTAGTTCGTCTACAGTTTTATCTAATGTTGCTGCGTAATCCTGATAGGCTTCGTCTGATTTAACAATTATACCAATGTTATCAAGCATAAGACGAGACTGCCTACCAATACCAGTTACTAAAGATTCTACAGCTCTTTTTGTATCCACCCCCAAAGCATCACCAAGCCTTTTAGCCATACTAAACATTTCACTCATTTCATCTGTATTTTTGGTTATGCCTAAAATCATAGCGTTATTAGCTTGTTGCATCAAATCAAACTGGCTCATTGTGCCTTTGGTTGCTGTTTGTAATGTGAACATACTTGTAGCAAAATTGCCTGTTCCTTTGGTCAGAGACTTAAAGGCTTTTTCCATGTTTTGTAGTTTTGCAGCCTGTTTAGCCATATTGAGCAGTTGCCTACCACCCAAAGCTATAGCAAAATTCAATAAAAGAAGTTTAGAACGAACTACGGAAAATTTGTTTCCTAAAATACCCATACCTTTCGCATTTCTTTTGTTTCTAACATCAAAAAGACCTCCAGATTTTGTGGCTTTATCTGTAATTCCCCTTAGTTTATCAGTCTCTGCATTTAAAGCCCTTATTGCTGCAATTAATCCAGGATGTCCTTTCGCTTTAAATTCGACAATTATATCATTTGGCATTTTTTGCTTCCCTTTTAGCTTCATCTTGCATTGATTGTTGTTTTTTGGCTATGGCGTTCTTTATGATAAAGAAGTGCTCTATCCACCTTACAGGTTGCTCACCATAAGAACCTGGGTAGGCAGGTGTACCTGTCTCTACACAATACAAGTATTGATTTATTAATTTTAAATATTTTAAATCACGGATATGATTAGGACAAGTGAAAAAAGGTATTTGAGCTATCATGGACTTAACTAGATCAAACCCTTTCCCTGTTTTTTCATTCATATCTTTTGTTTCCTCTATAACAAGTCCTATCACATTCCAAACATCATCTATATTATTAAATGTTCTGCTTTCGTATCCCTTATCCGTTTTTACAGGCACTTGGGCATCGTATGGAAACTCACAATATGGACAGCCTCCACAACTATCCGTTAAAATCGTTATTTCGAGTCGGAGGCTTTCCCTTCCCCCACTAAAAGGCTCTCCTGCATTTTAATAAAAATATCAGTCCTGTCTTTTATTGTGAGAGTTTTTAAAAATTCATCAGATGTATCTCCATCAACGCAAAGGCGAAGCCATTTAGTGATAGTGGTATTCATCATTTTCATGCCTCTAATACCACCCTTATCATCATAGATATATTCAACACTATCTAGCATCATATCCTTCTCATCTATAGAAACATCCTTTAACTTAATCTTCTTACCAGATTCAAGTTTGATTTCCATTGTTTATTCCTTACTTTGTTTTTTTAGTTTCTTTTTTAGGCTTATCAAATTTAACATTAGGTTTATCGTGAGCCCTCCCTTTAAACTGGTCAGACACATCTGTCCAATGAGATGGAACTAAACTTGCATCTTTGTCAGCAACTCTCCTAAGTTTATAGTGATCTTTAACTCTATAATATTTCATTTATTCTCCTTTATACACTTGTATCACCAGTTGCTAATCTTAAAATGTAATTAGTGCCCTGATCTACAATTTTTGCTTCTAAATCAACAGTAGCTATATCACCACTTCCAACAGAAACATTAATTAATTTTGCCTGATGGAATATAATCCCAAGACCGTGATTGTCGGTGTCGGTAAAATCAAGATCATTATTAAAAATAGCAGACCCTGATGGGGCAGTACCAGCCAAAGTGTGAGTAGCTCCTGCGAATTGAATATATGAATCTTGTCCTGGATCCCTATGAGCTTCTAACAAATTATCAGTTTCATTATCATATTTAATAGAAGCAGCCCATGTTATATTAAGTTCTGGTAAAGCTCTGCCTATTACCTCTGGCTCGGCATCAGTTCCAGAAGCTCCCATAAATACTGCTGGAGCATCAAAAGTTAAACTCATACTATTAAATAATGGAAAATTTCTAAAAAAATCAGTTCCACTCGCATCTGCATTTATCATATTTAAGAATTTTACACTCATTTCTGATAAAAACATTTGGGTATTAGGGATTGCAGTAAATTGTCCAGCTACCATCGCAACTTCTGCTTTAGCTGGTTTAAACTGCGTTTTGAAAGTTGCAGAATAATCATATCTACCACTTGCAGTTCCCATATCCCCACTTATTGAAAAGTTGGTACAAATACACCCAAACAATGTATATGAATCTGCTGCTGTAGGAGCTTGGAAATAAAAAGTTAAAGTTTGGTGATAATCCCCTGAATCAATAGTATCACCATCTTTCATATTTGTTCCACCATCATAACCTGTATTTATATCTACAATGCCTAGATTACTATCATCTTCTCCTGCTTGGTTGCCTGTAACATTTTCTGCAAACATAGCACAATTAATTTGGTCTAGTCTGCCTGTAAGTGTAAATTCTGTTACCACTCCTTTTGAACTTGAAAACATTTGCCCAAATTCAGCTACCCTACCTGAGCCTGAACGCATTTCAAACTCTTGGTTTGGTGAAAATGTGGGGAGCGTAATCCCTTCTACATCTATTTGTTTAAATGTCGAGTCATCACTATTAGCTGTTCCTACACTTGCATCGTCTGCTGCAAAAACCCTAAACTGTTTTCCAGATATAGTCGTACTGTTTATTGCGTTAAAATCTGCCATTCTTTCCTCCTTGGCATAATTTTATGCCGTTAATTTAAGTTATCCGATATTTCCAACATAGTTACATCGCCAATTCATTTCAACTGTATAAATTCCCTCCACAGCAGTATTAAGCTCTGTACTTTGTATTCTACAATTTAATGCAGTCGTACTATCAGATAGTGTCATTATTATGTTATTATGTATTAATGCCTCTATCCTAGATACATATCTTAGGATATGATCCATTGTTGTTTCATTAATTATTTTTCCATCAAAGTAAAATATTACATCTACACGATATTCTCTTTCTTCAGAGTTTAGTGTAAAATTTAAAACTTCAGAGCCAGTAGGCAATAATCTTATATACTGCGTTGAGTGCATAGGTTGGTCACCTAAACAAACAGGCAAAGCCCCCTTAAATTCTGACTCTAAAACACTTTGCAACTTATCAATTATGTTCTTCCAATGGTTTGTAAAACTTATTGCCATATTATGCCCTTGTCATTTTTACACTTCTACCTTCAGAGGCATCTACTTGCTCATTGAATCCAAAAACTTCTATTTCCCATTCATTGTTAGCTGTAGCAGTAGAGCTGTCTGTACTACCCCCAAACCTAATCTCTAAGCCACCTGCTAAAGATTGATAATCACCTGTAATTACTTTATCAGTAACTACTTGACTGTTCTTTAATTTTGTTCCATCTTTTACAAACACATTATAGGTTGCTGTGCCAAGTACTCCACCAGTTCCAATTTTAACCTTTATTAAATCATAACTTCCTGACCATTCGCCCCTTGTATCCACAGGTCTCATTTGAGCTGATGTGTAAGTAACATCCCTAATAACGCCTTGAGAGGAATCTCTTGTTACCTGCCAACTAAGTGCTGCCCTGCCTTGATTAATGTTTTCAATATTCATGTTGGCTTCTTCTAGCAAGGAATTAGCAAGTTCACTATTGGGGTCTTTAGATTTAATCATAAAATTAGCAGCAAGTAAAGATGTTGTTCTAATGATGATGTAATCAAAGTTACCTTCTTTATCCTTTAAAGCCTCTTTAGGAAGATTAGGGTCAAGCATACTATCTAAATAACGACTTGCATCAGTTCTGAATTGAGTAACTAATGTAGTAAATTCTTCTCCTGCTTCCATTAATTTGTCTACAGGAGTACTAGCAGAATAATAATAACATACATCTTCAGCAGAATTATAAAACCACTCTCCTTCAACATTTAAATCAGTATGTGCAGATTGAGCTGGTCCTAAATCCTCTCCATCTGCAAATAATTGAGTTACTATTCCACTATTGTGGGCAGCATACTTACTTCCTGAAACAACCACCCACCCATATAGGGGGTTTTTAGTATCAAAACTATCAAGTTGAGGAAATACTCTCTTTAATTCTTTATGTGTACAATATATCGCTGCTGTAGCCATTACTTCCTCCTGTTTTTAGACTTCTTCTTCTTAGTTTTTTTCTTTTTGTATTTAGAATAAGGCATTATACAAATCCTAGTATTTCAATTTCGGCATCTATCTTTGAGTTACAGCTCCTTGCTCCTATAGCAGTTATTCCATTTTGCTCATTAGAGGTTTCATTGATTCCCCCACTATGAGCCGAATCATAATTAAGACTTACCACAAACTCAGCCTCAGAAGGACCTTGTATGCTAATAGCCCCTGTTTCATAATTTATAGTACCAGAAGCAGCCCCTTTGATGTTTCCATTACCATCATCATAAGCAAATGCACTTTGATTCTTGTTCTCTACATATTGATCCCTACTGAACACCGTATCATCAGGTAGCCTTGACGCTACTGCTCCCTCTATGCTTCCTATGGCAGGGATTCTACCTACACCGAATGGCGTAGTGCCTGATCCTGGTGCAGCCAAAGCAATAGCTGAATTTCTTGTTCTATTGCCTGATGTAAATCTTATATCACCACCAACTATACCTACTGTTACTCTTTTTTCAAATAAATTACCTGCTGTATAGTATTGAGTGTTTAGTGCAGCTTGAATTTTATTTATTATTCCACTTGTTCCACCAAAGTTTAAGTTAGTTGCATCAGTTGTAAATGACAAATCAACAAAAGCCGAGCCACCATCTACTGCAATATTAAATGTATAAGCCGTAGAAGCAGCTAAACCTGAATGTGTTGAAGGAGCAACACCACTCATATTCCATTCTTGAAATCCTTGGCTATAAAACTTAAAGGCTAATGAACCTTTAACAATACCTGTAGGATAAGTTAAACTTCTTCCGTATCCAAATAGGTTTTGTGCTGTGTATTTACCAGAGAGATTAGTCTGTGCTATACCTAAAGCGTTTGCGTCATCGTGATACTTGTTGTAGGCTTCTTGAGTATTAAACCAAGGGAGCCATACATCAGCTCCACTTACATGACCTGTAGTTTGAGCGTCTCCATCCCCTGTTATAGAGCCAAACAATGCTCTTTCAACCTGCATTACAGTAGCAGAATCTATTGATGTTACTCTCATTATCTCTATATTTGTTACAGTAGTACCTGTAGTTGTTCCTAATTGAATTAAATCTCCAACCCTAAATACATCTGAATCTACAACAGTAACTTGTGTTTCAGTATTTTCTACTTTTGCTCCGAGATTAGTTGCCGAATCACCATAAAGTTTGCCACTATTTACATCATAGCCACCCTTATTATCAATAGTCTTTGCATATCCAGCCGAAGCATCTTCAGCATATCCTACAAGCCATTGGTTGGGTAATAGTATATACTCACTAGCCCCTAACAAAATACTACATTGCCTTGTTGTAGTTGCAGAACCAGGACCTAGATCAACAGAATTAGTTTGGTCTATATTTGAGTCATCTTTCCATTCTGTATATTTGAATTGAACCTCTGCACCTACAGGGCTATTGTTTTTAATTACGATTAGCCTAGCTCCTTTAAGCCTTGCCCCTACTCCTGCACCTATACCAGACATAGAGCTTCCTAAAGCAACTAACTGAATAAATCCGTCTGTGTTATCTACCTTCTGTTTGGTAGTTACTATTTCTGTGTAATTGTCTGACATAGAGCATAGATAATCACTTCCTTGCCCTGTCGAAACTGTTAAATTTGCATCTACTCTAGCCATATTTACTCCTATACTATATGATATAATGTTTGTATTCTAATTGTTATATTATCCGTATTCGTTGTATTCTCTACAAAACAAGCAATAACTTCTCCTGCACTAACACTTGTGCTATCCGATGTACAAGTAACCGTCTTAATTACATTCCTATCTACACTCCTTGCTAGTCCATGTGCAAGTAATGTTCCACTTGAAAGATTACCATCACTTGTTCCACCTGCATTTGTCATTGTGAATTTATATAAATGGAGATTAACATCGGTATCTGTATCGGATGCTGTTGAAACCATGAATGTTGTTGAATCAATAGATAAATTTTTGGGTGCATAAAATAGCATAGATAATAAGTCATCTTGTTGGTCTCCTGCATCTAATGAAGTAGCAGGGTCAGTTCCTGTTCCATTAGCCATTTCTATTAAACCTGCTGCTGATTGAAAATTACCACTTGAACAAGGCACAAAATAATGAGTACCTGCTACAGGGGTTAAACGATAAGCCGAAAAATCCAAGACATTACTATTAGCATACCATTGTGTTGTACCTACTTTAACTTGGTCATTACTAGAATCCACACTTAAAAGAGCATTACCATCTTTATCAAAAACGCTTAATACTGCCGTAGTATCATCATTCTCTGGCTTAATTCTTATTTGATCGTCACTAATCTGCATACAAGTTGAAGTTCCTTCCCCATCTTCAATTTGAGCTAGAGAAGTCGTTATCCCATTTGATTCATCAGACACTTTAAGTAAGCTCTTATATGTTGCCGAAGGCGATTTTCCTGATAAACTTCCCATTATTCTCCTAGTTTATATAATATTCCAAAACCAATGTCCATACCATATCACTTACTTGAGTGGTTGGGTTTAATGATATAGCAATAATATCTCCTGCATTAAAATAACTTGCATCTGTAAAAGTAAAAGTATAAGGAGTATCGTCTGTATCCATATCTACTGTTATTTCTTCAGTTGCAGTAGAATTAGGAACCTCTGTTCCTGTTGTTGATTTATGAAACCCTGCTTCCGAACTTCCTGCTACTGACTCACTTCTTAAAATTAATTTCTTAACCCTACCATCATAAGGAGGAACATAGGCTATACCTTCATTTACAGAAGTCGTAGTTGTCTTTTCTATATTATAACCAACAAGTGGTAAGTAAAATTTTCCTGTTCCTGTACTGTATGTTCCACCATTTAAGATATGTAAAGTAGGTTGTCTTTTAATTGTTCCAACAACCTCAAGATCTCCATTGATACGAAGAGTACCCTTATTGTTAGTTTCGTCTTGAGTATATGGGGCTGATAATTCTAAAATAGAACTCTCTCCACCGATTTTTATAGGTTTTAAATTACTATCTAAAGGATACCCTTCTCCGAGTGTAACCTCATTTATCAATTGTCCATCTTCATTTCTATAATATGGCATTATCTAATCAACTCTCAAACCCCTTATGAATCCTCTGATAGCACCACCTGCTACATTATCAGCAAGATCAATAAACCAAGGCTCTATGGTTTTATTCCACAATCCCTTAGTAAACTTCCAATGTGATAATCCAAGTGTCATTGCTTTACCCATTCCATAAAATGCTGTTTCTACTATATTTGCTAACTCTTTATTGGGAACTTTTTTAAGAACCCATAATACTACAGTTGCTACTCCACCACCTGCTAATAAATTTACATTATTCGATAAAAAATCTAACATTATTTCTCCTTTATGTTATTTTTACATTCTTCACACACCACAAAGTCTCTTCGTGGATGTGCGACTTGTTCTAATAGATGTAATCTTCCTTCAATATGTTTAACTTTGACATCAAGTTCATTATCATCTTCCACATAGCTTAAAACCTTATCTAATTTAAACTTCTTCGTTATTAATTTTAAAACTTGATTTATAACCAATTTTGACAATATCATTATTTATTTCCATTTATCAACTCTCCCCACAATGAGGTTTTGCCATCTATTATCTGTATAATGTGGACTGTAAAGTGTCCACCTCTAAAAAAATCTACTATTGCAAAGGCATGAGCCCAGTTTATCCTTCTATGTTCAAGCCAAAGGTTCGCATCTGACTTCATGTCTTTTAAACATCCGATACTCCAGGCAGACTTAGGTCCATCCATGTGAGTAGCAGACATCTGTTGTAAATCGTGCCAATGTCCGTACATTACATTGCATCCAAGTTTCCTTAAATGGTTTGCAGCATGGTATTGACCCCCATATTGATGTCCGTGATATAGGTATAATTTACCAAGTTTTAAGTGCTTCCCAAACTTATAATACTTATATCCTCTTTCTTTCAATTTTACTGCGTTTTTAAACTTATACTGGGATATATAAGGATACTTCTCAACTGCCATGTTAAGCCAATTGTCATGATTACCTTCTGTCAGGTATTTTTCATCGCAATTAACCTTATCCAAGGCTTCGTCAATCTGATCCATACCAGCATTAACGCTTTCTACATCTTTATCAAAATCTTTTATTAAGAACTCTAAAGGGGGAGCTTTCTTTCTCTTATACTTCCAAACACTAAATCCTGACCACTCCCCAACATCACCCAAATCAACATAAGCATCAGGTTTAACTATCTCAATAGTTTTTTTTAAGACATTTATAGCAGGTTGGTCATGTAATGGAAAATGTTTATCAGGTGAAACGATGACCCTTTTAACTATCCCAATATTATCTCAACTCTCGTTTAATTAATCTAATTTTATATACAAAATATACTATCGTTGCTACTCCAGCCAATACTCTTACCACTTCAGGTATCGCCTCCATACATTGAACTGCAAAACCACAAGTTCCTATTGAAGCCGATTTAATCAAATCCAGGTCTATCATTTCACTCCCTTAACGATTTCACTTAGCTCCCTTGCCCTTCTAGGGGTTTGTACTGCCCAACGACTATCAAGCATTTCAACAGAAGCCTTTTCCCATTCCTTATTCTGTAAATAAGATATTGTTTTCTTAAAGCACGAAAATCCATAAAGCCCAAGTTGGTAACACATCTCTACAACTATATCTTTGATAGTAGGAGGCATATACTTATACCAACTGAACTTCTTTTTAATTCTATCTTTTAAATCTTTGACTTTTCTTTCGAGGATTAAATCACAGATGTCTTGATCTAATTCCAAATCCTTAATAGCAAAGCCATACCCAATAGTAGGAATCCCCAAACTATCTTTATAAACTTTACTCCGATAGCCTTCGTGTTGTTTTATGCTATCTATTAAAGACATTTATAGGTACTTAACACCGATTTTAATAATCAAATCTGATGTTGAAGCACAATTTATAGCTTCATCTGCAATTCCAACAATATACAAACTTGTACTAAATGAATTTCTTGCCCAATTATAACTTGACACAACTGACCCTATGCCATCTGCTGAAGGATCTGTTAGCATACAAGTATTAGCATTATCAGTATTTGCAGAAATCCAATCACCTTCAACAATAGGAATAGTTGCCTGTACTTCTTCTATTACACCAATAGCAGCATCTGCTGAAGCATTAACAGTTCCAAATGATGTAGCTATGGGTGTGAAATATAATGTAAAATCAGAAGTATTAGCAGCTACCTTGTCTATTACTAATAAACTTACTATTTGAGCAGAACTATTTTTACTTGGAAAAAAATCAGGTATTTCTGTAGGACTAAACAACACATCCCCATCTGCATAATCAGGCGTTGCTTGAACAGTAGGAATTACTGTAAATGTTTTATATCCACTCATTATGCTTCCTCCACTTTCCAACCTTTTTTCTCAAGTCTTGCCAGTTTAATATTACCTACCGATTCTTTATCTTTAAAAATAACTTTACCATTATCTTTAGTTATTTTATATTTAGTGAATTCTTTTTTCTTAGGTTCACTTTTAGTTTTACTTTTACTTCCTGCCATTATATCTCCTTAATAATTTTACCATTTTTATCAAAATTAACACCTGCAAACTTGCTTCCATTTTCTATTCCTCTACCCTCTTTGTTTCTTTTAACCCTATCACCAACCTCTTGTATATAATCCATATACTTCATTGGCTCACCTTTATAAAAAGCCTTTTGCCCTTTTTCTTTATCTTCAACAAGTTTCATTTTGTTTTCAGGATCAAGTTCACAATTAAACCCATGATTGTTTAAATTGCCTATGTCTTTTTTATCTTTATCTTTCATAAATTTTTTATTTTATAAGGGGAGTAAATTAATGCTCCCCCTATAAGTTTAACTATCTTAGTGATATACTATGATACTTCAGTATCTATTTCAACACCCCATACATCAACTAACTCTGCACCTGCATAATAAGCATTTGCAACAAGAGTAGTTTTAGCATAAGCTTCTTCTCTCTCACTTGCCATTTGGATAAAGCCACCACCACCAAAATCAAGGTAACCACAACCAATAGCACCTCTTGAGAACATTCCACCTTCTTTTCTACCTGTTCCACCAGTAAGAACTGCTGTTGTTGTGTATATTCCTACACCTGCTACATTTGTCACTAACCCAGCAGTTTGGAATTGGTCTTTCATAGCATCAGAAGCCTGTCCAGCAAAACCACCACCACCTGATTGAGCAGGTGTAGCAAGATTACTAAACTCTTGGCTTAAACCAAATGTTCCATATACTTGTAATGGATGTAATACAGCGTTATAAGGTCTTGCTGCATCATTTGCTTCCAATGTTGCAATAGCATCCATAAATATCATAAATGTTAAAGCATCATCTTGACCTACACCATTACTGAAATTATCCATTAAGTCAAGCAACTCTACATCAAACTTTCTTGCTACATCATTACCAAGTTGTGCTGCTGCATTTATTAATAGAGCATCATCATTTCCGTGTGCAGATAAATCTGAAATTTCTGCTCTGATTGCTCTCCTTAATACTTCACAACTAATTGCTGTTGTTTCAATACTTGTAAGGTTTGCTATTGTTTCTTCAGCACCACTTGCCTGTTCATCAACACCATAATCTGCATGAGTTGGATCATGTTTTGTGTAAACAGGAAACTTGACTGTGTTTGTGCCTGGTGGTGCTGCCACCATTTGAATAAGATTAGGCATTATTGCTGCCTTGTTAAATTGAACTGTTGCTGCTGCTACTGCTGTGCCTAAGCCACCAGCTGCTACACCGACATCTGTTACGACATTACTTTGTGCCATTGTAACTCCTAAATTTTACACTCTTTCAACTGCCTAAAGCCTTCATTTTGAGTGTGATTAATTATTTTACTTTACCCCATTGGTAGCCTTTAACAGTTTCTGCTAAATGCTTATCACAACCTTTTGGGTCTTGCATAGCAAATTCTGCCATAGATTTATAGCCACCAAATTCAGAATTTTTAGTGCCTACTAAATTCCTTGCTGAGGGTTCTTGGGTTTTAATTTTTAATTCAGATACCATAAATTCAAGGACATCTAAATCTTTGTTTTTGAAAATTTCACGCTTATCTTCAGGTAAACTCTCTAACAATTTTGATTTTCTCTGATCCACTAAACTGTCATACTTATCTTTAAAAGGAGAAAGTTCATTAACTTGAGCTTCATACTTTTCAGCCAAGGTCTTGTATTCTTCTTTTTGTTTAAGTTTAGCATTTGCTTGAGATTCTAACTGTTTTTGTAGATTGGATAACTTAGATTCAGCGTCTTGAGCTCGTTTTCTATACTTCTTGCTTTCTGCTATGTGTTCAGACTGAGCTGATTCCTGAACCACACTCTCTGCACCATTCTCCACAACTGCTTCATTTGATACTTGTTTCTCTTCGGACATACTGCCCCCTTATCTTGTATATTTGTGATTAAAAACACAATATCTTGCGTTTGTCATACGCTTTAAGTTAAATTATTAAGGCATAACAATGCAAGTTTTAAATGATTATAAGAAAAAATGGTTCGATTATTTGGAGTATTTCCCTCATAATGGACAAAAAAAACTTCATTATCCTGAGAACGAAAATGCTAGATTTTTTGTTATGGTGTGTGGGAGGCGATTCGGCAAGACTACGGCATCAGCAATGGAAGCTACATATTATGCCTCCCAACCCAATCAGAAGATATGGTTGGTAGGGTTATCATACGACAAAGCCGACTTGATGTTCAGAGAAGTGTGGCAAAGAATGGTTATTGGGCATCAGAACGATATTGTCAAAGCCTCAGAGAAGGAAAGATACATAAAGTTCAAATGGGGAAGCGTAGTAGAGGCTAAATCGGCAGATAATCCAGATTCGTTAGTAGGAGAAGGGTTGGATCTTCTTATAGTAGATGAAGCTGCTAAAGTTAGACCTAGAATATGGGATATGTATTTATCCCCAACGCTTTCTGACAGAAAAGGTAAGGCAATATTCATTTCAACGCCTGAAGGGTTTAATTGGTTATATGATTTGTATCTTTTAGGCAAAAAAGATGATTTATGGGAGTCTCATCAAGCTCCAGCTTGGGAAAATAAATATGCTTTCCCTGACGGAGAAAATGACAAGTTTCTTGACGAGAGAAAAAGAAATATGTCAAAGGAGTTATACGATCAGGAATATGGTGCACATTTTACATCGTTTGAAGGAAGGGTTTATCCATTCGATAGAAGTCTTGACCTGGGGTATTATCCATATAATCCTAGTTTGCCTACTTTTTGTAGCATTGATTTTGGTTATAGGATGCCTTCTGTTGGGTGGTATCAGATATACAGAATCAACGGAATCTATCACATCAATATGATTGATGAAATAGAACATAAGACAAATATTAAGACAGATGAACTTGCAGAGATGATTAAGGCTAAAAATTACAGGGTTATGCAATACTATGGAGACCCAGCAGGATTACAGGCACAAGGACAATCAGGTGTAGGAGATATAGAGATTTTTAAAAAACATGGAATATATGTGAACACCATTACAGACAGAGCATCAAGAAGTGTATCAGCAGGTATTAACCATGTTAGAAGTTTTATAGAGAACGCTTCAGGAGATAGGTTTTTACATTTGAACAGCAATTGCATAGGTATGGCTGAAGATTTAGAGAGTTATCGTTACCCAGAGGCACAGGAAGGTAAAGATTTGAGAACAGAACCCCTTAAAGATGGGTATCATGACCATGGGTGCGACCAATTAAGATATTTTTTTATAAATAAATTTCCAATTAAAAATAGAGATATAAAAGTGAGGAAAAGATGATATATGATTATTCAACGAATATAGTTCAAGACAGTTTAAGTCAGCTTAAAATAGAGAATTATAGAAAAAGGGAAAAATATGTAAATAAACTATTGGACTATTACAATGGAAACAACACTACTGAATATATTAAAAGTAAATTTGATTTGGATGCTTTTAGGGAGGTTCCTGCCTACGAGTCAAACATAACTAAAAAGTTCATTAACAAAATGTCAAGAATCTATACCGTTGGGGCAGATAGGAATGTAAGCAAGAGATATGACCAATTAGCCACTTTAAAAGACGCTAAAATGAAGCATATTGAAAGAATAACTCGTTTAATTGGAACAATTGCAGTAAGGGTTATGTTTGTTGATGGTGAAATACCTCACTTTGATTATCAACCTATATATTATTTTCACCCTTTCTTTAAAGATGATCCTTTTAAACCAGTAGCCATATCCTATGCTTTAATGAATTATACAGATGATGTTACTAATACAGATAATTTACAATATATCCATTGGAATGAGACTTCGTACATTATTTTCGACAATAATGGAAAAACAATAGAAGAAAAGAAACATGGCTATGGGGCGTTGCCTTTTGTTTTTACCCACAGAGAACATCAATGTGGTTCGTTTTTTGTCGAGGGGGCAAACGATATTATGAGTGCTAATGAGCATATAAACATCACTATGACAGAGATGCAGCTTGGTTTAAGATTTCAAATGTTTGGACAACCTGTTGTTTCAGGTGCTGACCTTGGAAATCGTCAAAGATTCGGTTCTGATGTTATTTTAGAGCTTCCTGAAGGGGCAAGTTATCAGATTCAGTCTCCAGGAGGTGATATTCAGAAGGTTATTGAGAATGTCAAGTTCCAAATGGAGCTTGTAGCCCAAAATAATCACTTATTTGTTCAATTTGCACAGGATGGTGGTGAAACACCTAGTGGAATCGCCTTAAAAATCAAAGATTTAGAAAGATTTGAGGATTATCAGGATGATTTGGCTCTTTGGAGTATGTATGAACACGAAATTTATCAATTAGAGAGGATAATTGCTAAGACAAGCAATATTAATCTTCCTCCTAAACTAAAACTTGACTTTAATGAGCCTGAATATCCAATGACAGTACAAGATCAGATAGCACTTGACAATCACAGGCTTAATCTAGGGCTAATGTCAAAGGCAGAATTAATGGTTGAATACAATAATGACCTTTCTTTAGAAGAGGCTCAAAGTAAGATTGATGAAAATTCAGAGAAAAAGCCTGTTATTGAGGAAGTAGAGGAAGAAGATGTACAAAGTTAAAGTCAATATAAGTTTTAGAAAGATATTAAGAAGATTACAAGGAGATAAGATTAATAAACTTATTAATAAGGAAATGGCTTATAAGGTAGCCAAAGCCTCTGCTTCTTATATTTTAGCTGGAAAGGTTGTGCCTAAACTTTCTGACAATAACCCTAGAAAGGGAAAGCCTTTATTTGATACAAGGGCTTTAGTTAAAAGTTTGAAAGGCACCCCAAAAGGAATTAGGGCTATAGATTATGCTACAGAACACAGAAAACCTGGTGGATATACATGGAAAAATTTTAATGTTCCTCAAAGAGAATTTATTATAACACAACTCCCTATGGCAGATGTTCCTGTAACCTCAGAGCAAGGAACTGTAGATAAAATCTATAAGGAATTTCAAGACAAGTTTGTTAAATTAATAAGTAAATCAATAAGGAAGTAGCTATGAAAAAAGCAGAAATAGATATGATGCAGATAATACTTAAACATATGTTAAAAATCAACAAAACATTGAAGATAATTAACGAACAACTGGCTATTGACGAAGAATTGTTTAATCAAAACCCTCAATTTAACTTAGAAGAGGATAAGATTGTAGAAATAGACCAAAATACATATCGTCTTATGTGCGAATTAATGGAAACAGGAAAAATAGCTTTTATGGGTATAGCATAATGGAGGAAAATGGATATTTTTCAGATCATGGAACAATTTGGTATTCCCGTTGCAGTAGCAATGGCGTTCGGTTTCTTTATATGGAAGCAAAACAGGTTCATTCAAAGCACCCTGATGCAGGAACTAGACCAAGACTTCAAGAGATTGGAAGGTATCATTATTAAGCTGATAGACCAGCAGAAAATGATGCAAATGGAGATTAAGAGAATGAAAGGGTCGTATGACGCTATTATTGATATTATGGCAGGATTAAGTGGTAATGGGTTAAAACATAAATTCCTTAGAAAAAAAGAACGAGGGGGAAATGAATAAACCAAATCAATTCAAAATAGAAACTCCGATAGGATCGGTTGAAAGTGATAGTGGTAATCATATGGTAGATGTAGGTACAGTTGTAGCAGTTATTGTAGTGATTTTTATAGCAAAGAAATTAATAGGGAAGTGGTGGCGTTAGGACTTTTCTTTTAAAGCCTTTTGGTGAATATATCTCGCCCTTTTAACCTTCATTCTTACTGTCATGTGTGTATAGAGGTCTCTTTCAAGATTTCTATTAGTAGGAAGCTCTTTACTATCTATATTGATGTAATGTAGAAATTCAGTTGCTCTCATTTTCTTTCTTTCTAATTTTATTTCGCCAAGCCTCTCTTTGACCTTTCGTAGGGCGTTTAGCACCCAAATGTTTAACACCCACATTTTTAGCCCTCACCTTCCACTTATACCACTCTCTTCTTTTCTCGTTCCTCTCTCTTTGCTTTAAATCTTTCTCTACCTCACTCTTTAGGCGATACTTCTCTTCCTTAATAGGGGTAGACTCTTTTCTAGGGGGCAGGTTTTCCTCATTTAACATCACATGGTCAAAAGCCTCAACAATCTCTGCATCTTGTATATCCTCTGTCTTTAAAAACTTCTCAAAAGGACTATCAATGGTAATATTCACATTCTTAACCAATTTACCACTATGCTCTAACACTAACCTTGCTGCCTGTACATTCCCTGCCTTAGCCTCCCTAACCATAGCCGAAATAACAGCAGGTAACTCAGCACCAAACTCAACCATATACCTTTCATATATCTTATCCATAAACAAAGGATCTTGCCTCCAAGACCCAACCAAACTTTCAGACACCTTACACTTTTCAGCCACCTCCCTACAAGTAATCCCAGGATTCAACGCAAACATCTCAATTGCAACAACTTTTTGGGGTTTTAAAGCTATATCATAGGTTTCAGACATTTCCTAATTTAAACATTTTGGTACTTATTTGTACATATAAATTATTTGGTACTTCTTAATCGTATTTTTTGTGGAAAGGGGTCCGACTAGAAAATTTCTCGCTCCATACCCTCCTACCCCTTCAGAAAATAACCCATACGACACCACGCCAAATTAGATAGTTTTATTTATTGGGGGTGTCTTTATTCATTTAATACAATAATCTTGTCTAAATGGGGTTGTTTAGTAGATATATAATAGATTATAAGGGGAACATTTACA